>Ga0105162_1000085_pt1 | contig 62833 bp, 68 predicted proteins | sample JNZ201metaG_FD_81532 | JGI IMG/M metagenome (GOLD analysis project Ga0105162, IMG submission 81532) | Hot spring microbial communities from Jinze hot spring, China to study Microbial Dark Matter (Phase II) - JNZ 20120812A | ecosystem: Environmental > Aquatic > Thermal springs > Hot (42-90C) >...
AGCGGCTTTTATCGACGTTCTTCAACCATGTGTTACCTTTAACGACGTGTTTACAGCAGAGTTCTACGGGAAGAGGATCTACAAACTAGAGGAAGATAGGCTATGGGATCCTGTAGTGAGAAGCGCAGAAGAGAGGCCCACCAAGATACTTAGAGCGATCGAGAAGAGTATGGAGTGGGGAGATAGAATACCTATTGGAGTGTTTTATATTGATAGCACTACTCCAGCATTTGAAGAACGGCTTTCAGATAGGTTGAAGGTGTACCCCAAGGTAAGCCCATCTAACACTATCATAACAACCGTAGACTCTAAACCAATAATCAATAACGAACTGTTTGAAAAAATCTTCAGCGAGTTTATTGTGAAAGTACAACTAAATAAGCACGACATCACCGTTCAATAGGATGTGAGGTTCTTAAGTAGCTCTACTAGGTCAAATAAGCCGTAAATGCGGACTTTGTTTTTGTACGTTTGGCAAAGGCTTCTTCTTAGGTCTTTGGGTAAGTTCAGCGTGACCAGCACTAAATTAAATCTCCAGTAGCGAGTCCATTCTCTAAAGCAGTAATATATTAGCAGGTAGATAAGTAAGTCGGCGATCGTGAGGACTGAGGTTATGGTATAGTACAGTATCAGTAGGATATCAACTATCTTTTTCAAGATCAACCACCTCGTTCTTAAGGTATACTTTAACAGTTTTCCCAGTTCTCTTCATTACTACCACCCCTCTGTTCTCCAGAGACTTCAGCCTTTCCGATACGATCCTCCTTGAAGCGGTACCACGTAGTTCTCTAACTTTCCTAGTGAGGTCTGAGATGGTAACTCCCTCACCGTGAGTTAAGAGAACCTCCACTATAGCTCTCGTTATAGGGTCACTCATCTTAGCTTTGCGTAATATCGCGACGGTATCTCTAACTACTTTCACAGCTTTATGTGCCGGAAGCATCGAGAACATAGCTACTTCTAAAGCTACTGTTTGAGCCGGGTCTACAGTAGCAGTAGATAATAGATCCTCGAGCTTCTCCAGTTTTTCCAGCACTCTCAACAGAAGCTTCTCAATCCTCTCTAGTAGCTCGTCTGAGCTCAAAACTATCTTCCCAAGTAGCTAGCTCTCCCGGACTCTACTATAAGCTTCTCACTCGCTCTCTTGCCGAGACTCCTCCTCAGCTACCTGTTCGGCCTTCGATGATTCTCTAGAACCCCATTCTCTGAATATCTCTTTTAAGAAGGCGAGGCTTGGGATGGATTCTAGTCTCTGGACAAAGAACTTCTCAGCCCATTCTTTAGCTGTCTGCTGGTCGATCCCACTCTCAATGAGCGATTTATAGAAAGTAGCTACCTCTTTAGCTAACTTTTCACCACTACCAGCGTCGGTAACGGTCTTAATGAGGTTTTCCAGAGGTTCCCTGATCTCAGCTAGAAACTCCGAGATGGCTCTAAGTACTTCTCTCAGCTCTTCGACATCGCTCAAACCTTCCACTCTCTTTTTCTTTTCCTCCTCACTGCTCATACTGCTACCGTGAGATCTATTCTAGTGACCATCTTAATAAACATGCCGAAAACTCTGTGAACCGATTCCGGTGGCATACAGATTCCACCACTAAAGCCAGCGGCTGTTTGATTAATCAAAGTTAGCCGATCTCCATCAGGTGCTCTAAGCCGGTCCTTCGAGCAAGTGTGGACCCAAAGCCATTAAGTTAAAGGTGCGTTCATGAACTTCACTTAGGGTGGCTGATAGCTACTGTAAGCCATGTGGTTGAGGCCGTTACGTAGGGGGGTATACCATAGTGGAGATGTAAGAAGATTGGAAGCTATGGAAGCAATAAAATAGCATCAGTTTACATAAAATTGATGTGCAAATTAAGCAGTAGTAGGAACTCAGGTGGTCGCAGTGAGTAGTGAAGTAGATGCTAGAAGAGATATTAGGAGAAAGTTGATTGAGCTAGGTCTAAACCCATATCCTCACGCCCTTAAGGGCAGAGCTACCCCAGTGCGAGACATAGTTAAGTCACCGACTCTCGGTAGCAATGTTGGAGTAGCTGGTAGAGTTGTTGGGATTAGAAGACACGGTGGTTTGATATTCTTCGACTTAGTAGACGATGGTCATAGAATACAGTGCTCTATATCTAGGGGAGACTCTGGCCAGGAGGTCTTCGAGTTCTTTGATAAGTTCATTAACTTAGGGGATTTTGTTTACGTTACTGGCTTGCTGTACTATACTAAGAAGGGTGAGCTAACGATAGGTGTTAGAGAGATGCAGTTACTTGCGAAGGCTTTGAGAAGCCCACCAGTTAAGTGGGGCCATAGAGTCCTCGACCCGGAGGTTAGGTATAGGAAGAGATACCTGGATATCATGATGAGTCCACAGGTTAGGAGGATCTTCGAGATACGCTTTAAGACAATCGAAGAGATAAGGAAGTTCATGTGGAGCAAGGGGTACATAGAGGTAGAGACCCCCATTCTTCAGCCAATATATGGTGGTGCCGCAGCAAGACCTTTCAAGACCTACGTGTGGGCTCTAGAAACTGAGTGGTATTTGAGGATTAGTCTCGAGCTATACCTGAAGAGGTTTATTGTCGCAGGATTCAACAAAGTCTTCGAGATAGGGAAGAACTTTAGAAACGAAGACATAGATGTCGAGCATAACCCAGAGTTTACTATGATGGAGTCTTACGAGGCTTACGCAGACTACAACGACATCATGAGGCTAACTGAGGAGTTAGTATCTACTGTAGCTAGGAAGGTTCTAGGAACTGACGTAGTCGAGTATCCTGTCGGTAAGGACCTAGTTAAGGTAAGCCTCTCACCACCCTTTAAGAGAGTCACTATCTACGATGCTTTTAGAGAGTTCACTGGAGTAGACGTAGAGGCACTACCTGACGAAAAAATAAAGGAATATTTAGAGAAGTACTCGATCAGGCTTACCGGAGGATACGATAGAGGACGAGCTATAGTGAAGCTATTCGACCGCGTCGTCGGCAGAGAGCACCTGGTACAGCCAACGTTCGTTACCGATTTCCCGAGGTCGTCGTCACCTCTAGCAAAACCCCACAGGAACAGACAAGACCTTGCTGAGAGATTTGAGCTATACATAGGGGGGATGGAGCTAGCAAATGCTTATACAGAGCTAAATGATCCGGAGCTACAGGCGTCTTACTTTAAGGAAGAAGAAGTTAGAAGAAGCCTCGGAGACCTCGAGGCGCACCCCTTCGACTGGGATTTCGTAGAAGCCTTAGAGCACGGAATGCCCCCAACAGGAGGCCTGGGTCTGGGTATAGATAGACTAGTGATGGTATATACTGGAGTAAACTCTATTAAGGAAGTAGTGCCCTTCCCCATGATTAAGCCAAGAGAGTTCGACTAAAAAACGTTATTGAGAAGCCTATTAGAGCAAGTAGTATATCTTGCTTGCTACGTCCAACTGATTAAGCCTACACTATTTAATTCGGAGAGAACCATGGCGAGTATTTGCTTAAGTTCTACTTCCTCTAGCCCCTCTTCACCGCTTTCCTTTAGGTCTGACTTTACCTTCTCTAGTATGTCTCCAACGGACCTCAATCCATCGCAGAGGTTCCATATATAGTAAGCTGCTGGAGCTAGAGCAAAGACTTTGTCCTCTCCTAGGCTTACTATATACTCCTCGCCACTTAGTCCCACATCAGCACCCTGCTTTACGGGTTTTCTGTCTACGATGCTATCATATAGTGATATATAGTCTGACTGTTTTGGAGCTTCATGCTCTTCACTCAAATTCATCGCCTCTACTTCTACCGAACCTACTCCTCCTCTGCTGAAAGCCTCTATGCCTAGGCCTCCTAGGTACTTCACCTTCAGCTTTAGGCTCTTCTTCAGGGATATCTTCGGCTGAAGGTAGTTCGCCAGAGTCTTCAACGACCTTAACGTTCTCAGAACCACCAACATTAAGCTGTACCTTACCCTTGAATACTGTAGTCCAAGCTCCCGAAACCTCAACTACGTCTCCACGAGTTAAGGACTTAATAGACCTACCCCACATTACCAGCTTCACTCTACCGCTCTCGTCGCCAACAGTTGCTTCTCGAATCGTTCTCTCTCCAGCTCTTGTGGTGATTCTCCTCACTTCTCCTGGATCTATTACTCTTACGAGAATGGATACTTTTTCCATTCCCGGTTTTAGTTCCAATACCTTTAACTTACCCTCCGACATACGTTCCAACTCTGTCTGTTTTGCGTACTTAAGTCGTAGTAGGGTTTTTAAGCTTATCTGTAACTAAGACCTAAAGGAGAGCTCTAAATAGAGGCTACTTCAATCGTCCTCCAGGACCTCCGCAAACGAGCGGAGAGCAGTATAAGTCTACCGATACCTAACACCTTATTTAAGATATTATGACTACGTGAATATGAACTCGACTAGGTAAGTTCCTAGGTTTTCAGCTATAGACGCGATCTCTCTAAAGATGTCCGGAACTCTGAAGTAAGAGATTTTAAAGAGATGTGTGAAGTGGTTTCTCCTGTCAGTCGAGCCAAACTTTGGGATAGTAGCTTCAAACATTCTGCTGCTGAAGACCGCATTGTAGAGGGAATCTTCGGATACACCGTACAGTAATATGCCAGCTATCGGTCGAGTTTTATAGCTCGACGTTACCCGATCTATGTGCCATCGAATCCTTTTAGCAGGGGTGAAGTGTCTTAGAATTCTAGAGTATGGCCTCATTAAGCGGGCTGAGCCTAAGTACGCATAGTACCCATCATCTAAAAACCAGCTATCTCTCGCTATTTCTACTCTCAGTCTGCCGCATATCTTGAAGACTAACAGGTAGGATGATTCCACGGGAATCACTCCGATCGCTGGTGAATCACAGTAAAAGAATAGCTTTCTCTAGTTTATCTGTACTCAAAGCTTTAATCAGCACTGAGGAATTGATAGGGGCAACTGTTTGAGTTCAAGTGTGTTAGTGCTGTATATGGGTAAAGAGGGGAACACCGAAATACGGCTGTTTGACGATACAGGTATGCTAAAAAGAGAAGTACTCGCAGAGTCGATCAAGCACGTTAGAGTGTACGCAAGCGAGTGCTCAACTGATATATCTTTTGCTGAATTTGAGGCAGCTATAGTTGTTAAGGTTTCAGGTAATATTAGTTTCGAGCAGAAAGGCAACGTCCTCGAGGTTCGATGCGTTGGAAACTAAAGTAAGAGTCGAGAAGTCCGTTAGCAGAAGCGGCTTACACATGAGGATCTCTACTTACTTCACTATTAGTAAGGACTGTATAAAGGTCACCTCGCGGGTATTAGATAAAGCCGGGGTTAAACCTACTTATGCTAAGGGTGAAGCCTACGACGCACTCGTTGAGATACCTCCCGGGACCTTCCTCGTAGCCTTGGACGTGAGGAGGAATCCGAGAAGGAAAGTTAGGGGAGACGTCACTGTCTACAGCTCAGCGGGTACTGTCGTATTTAAAGCTGTCTACAGAAAGCTTAAGATAAGATTAATTGAGTGCCATATAGACCAGAGCCAAGCCTACAGCATAATTAAGTGCGTTGTAGACTTACTTAAACTACCGGTGAAGAGGTATGGACTCTCAAGATGTAAGAGCTGAAGTTATTGAGGCTCTTAAAAGATACGGTTTCTACATATTCGACAAAAGCAAACAGGAGGCTATTAGAGAGATAGTAAAGGTCATTGGCGACCTTAGGTCTCTAGTTAAAGTTAGGAGTCTCCCGCAAAACCCTGGCTTCTTCATTCTTGAAGTAGATACATACACGTTTGAAGCAGCATGCCGCGAGAAGTGCAGTAGAAACGGTGTGCTAGACCCCTATTGCCATAATAGGTGTATAGCTGACTACAGCAGAAACATCGTCGATAAACTAATAGCAGCTCTGAGTAAGTGAGCAAAATGAAGCAAGTCATTATAGTTAGGTCAGACTTGAAGATGAGTAAGGGAAAGCTAGCAGTTCAAGTTGCACACGCATCGGTAGCCGCGGCACTAGAAGCAATGAGCAGTAACCCAGGTTGGTTTAAAGAGTGGATAACCGAAGGACAGAAGAAAGTAGTAGTAAAGGTTTCATCTGAAGTAGAGCTCTTAAAGTATGCTATTGAAGCACAAAAAGTCGGAATACCTACAGCCATAATACACGACGCAGGCCTCACAGAGCTACCCCCCGGAACTCTAACTGCTGTTGGTTTAGGACCCGCTCCTAGCGAGCTATTGGACAGAATTACGGGTAAACTCAAGCTCTTATAGGTTTTAAACCACGGTAATAGCGAGCCGATGTGATAGGTCATTGAGAGATTAGCACATGCGTTATTAACTCTAACTGTGGATTAGAGCTGTTTATGACGGCGAGAAGGTGATATCAGCTTAAGTTAGGTCTAGAGTGACCACGTCCCGCAATCAAGTGAAAATAGTCTTATTCCTAGTACTTCAATATTTAGTGTATATAAATACTCAGGGTTAATCTTATATCGGTGTAGCTATGTCTTCACATAAAGACCTCGCCTCTACAGAGATTAGAGAGTTCAATAGTGTCGCAGAGTTCATTAAGGATATAGACGAAGATATTGCCGAGCTTAGGAGGAGGATGGGAGATCTTTTAAAGAAACTCGAAGAGCTGAGAATAAAGGCTGAACAAGAAAAGAAGATCAAGGAGCTCTTAGGGAAGCTGGGGGTAAAATCTGAAGTAGTAACTAACACCGTCTCCCTCAGAGGCTTAACACTCATATTTAATCCTACGGCAGAGCAGGAGCAAACAGCTCTCGAGGTTGCTGTAGAGAACTTGAACAACAAATTGACTGCTCTACAGTCCCTGAGGAGAGAGTTAGAGGTTGTAGGAGGTGTTGAGCTAATTACCAAGATACGCGTAATCTACGTGGACGGAGTTCCTAGAGCAGCTATGTTTAGGTTTTAGGCCTTAATATTTTCAGAGGATCTTTTTCGGTTATTTCGAGAGGTATCTTATCGGCATACCTACTAATAAATTGCTCTTCCTTACTCTTAATCCTAGGCTTTGCCCTCAAGTCGTCTGGGTACATAAAGGGTATCCCGTCGATCACGGGATACCATCTCCCGCAGTTAGAGCAGTGAAGTATACCCCAGAGAACATCGTGTTTAACGCACTCACTGCAGTTCAGTTCCTCTACTTTAAGGTCTTTTAAGTAAGAACTCTTCAGCCCGCAGTAGAGATCGCAGAAGGGAGTTTTAACACTGAGCTTCTTATCTATAACTCCCTCTTCAAAGACTAGTAACTTTAGCGGGAAGCTCTTGCACATAGGGCAAGCGAGTAGATTAAGCAACACGTACCTCACTTCCGTACACCTCTACAAAAATGTCTAGTAACTCTTTTAATATCTCGTTGACAAGTAGTTCTTCATCGGCTTCAACAAAAACTCTTACTAAAGGTTCAGTACCGCTTGGTCTCACTAAAAACCAGTACCTACTTGAGATACCCTTGAGGCCGTCTATATCAATAAACTCTACCTCACTAAACCTACTTTTTATTTTTTCGTAAACCTTCGGCAATAACTCCCTGTTAACGTACACCTTCTTCTTAACCACGTGCCTCCTCGGTAGTGTTTCGAGTAAACTCGATAGAGAGGTTTTTTCGTAGCTAAGTAGTTCCACCATTAAAGCCAGGCTCATAGCTCCATCCCGCACGTACTGGTGCTTTGGGTACATAAAGCCTCCGTTCTCTTCAAAGCCAGCTATAGCTCCAAGCTCCATCATAGTTCTCGATATGACTATACTCCCAACCTTAGTCCAGACGACCTCGATCCCGTATGCCGATAGTGCTTTACTAACTAGTGTAGAGCTAGAAACCGCAGTAACTACCCTAGGGGGCGTGACCTCTCTTCGGTTTTCCACTATGTGTTTACATAGTAGTAATGCCGATAAGTCTCCAGGTATGTAGAGGCCACCATCAGCAACGAATATGGCTCTATCTGCGTCACCATCGTGGGCGACACCGAGATCAGCGCCGACAGCCTTAACTACGGAAATAAGGTCTTCGATGTTCTCTGGAGCAGGCTCCGGACTCCTAGAAGGTGTATAGCTTAAGTCACCGTTTATAACGACTACTCTAACTCCTAGAGTTCTCAACAACTTAGGTGTAGCTAGAGCCCCCACGTTGTTAGCAGGGTCGACAACGACTTTCAAGCCGGACTCACGTATTCTCGCTTTATCGACAAGCTCAACTATGTTATTCAAGTAATGATCGACTACATCGTAAACTCTCGTGACATCGCCCGAGACATCACGCCACGGCACTCTCCTAAATCTGTTTTCATAGTATATCTCCTCAAGTTCTTCCTCAACCTTGCGTGGTGCCTCAACTCCATCGGGCATTACTACCTTTATGCCACTGTACTCAGGTGGGTTGTGGGACGCTGTAACTACTATACCGCCATCGAATCCTCTAGACTTCACGTAGAATTGAAGAGCTGGTGTAGGTGCTAGACCAGCGTTAACTACTTTTACTCCAGTAGAAATTAAGCCACCGATTACTATCTTAGTTAAAAAGCTGTTACCAGCTCTCACATCTGAACCGACAACTAGTCTCGACCCAGGGCGGAAGTACGTTCCAATAGCTAGCGCGAGCCTTAAAACTACTTCAGGAGTTAGATCGACATTCACTACTCCTCTAACTCCATCGGTTCCAAAAAGCCTCTTGGAGCTCATTTAGAGCCCTGGTACTATAATCCTTCGTTAATTTATATAACTCTCGTTAAAGACCGCAATCCATCGAGCAACCGAATAGAAACTTATAACCCCGCATTAACTAACATCTAATGGTGCGGGGGTGCCCGAGCCAGGTCAAAGGGGTCGGGCTCAGGACCTAGAGTGGGAACCCCGATGGCGTAGGCCTGCGTGGGTTCAAATCCCACCCCCCGCACTATCAGGGTTGACAACTGCTTTGATGCGTTAAGTTTTTAAGGGTTTTTGTGGGGTTTGTGTTTGTGTAGGTGTTTGGGTGAGTCTGGGTGGTGATGAGAGTAGTGATCCGAGCCACCCAGGGATCGGGCTAGATGTGAGCCCCGTGCCGTTGGGCTCGAAAGGTGCCCATGACACCTGCGTAGAGTGGCTGGTAGCCACGGTGAAGCGTGGAGCAGGAGGCGCAACCCACCCTAGGAAAACCTACAGAAACCTAGGGCGGGAAACGGTCTAGGCTAGTAGCTCTAGTACACTTAAACACCACACAGGTTCGCTCGGATTCCTGAGGACACGTCGTAGGGGACATGAGGGCATATATAAGCGTATTTCATCGTTTAAGATTCTGCCTCCAGAAAAAGTAATTAAGCCCTAAAATGCGAAGCCGTAGCAGCAAGCTTGAGGACTGTAATGAGGTGGTAATAGAACGATAGCTCTTCATTAGTTGGTGGGTACGGTGGGGAGAATCATTGTGTTAGTTTTAATCGTCTTAGTGGCCGTGTTCGTACTCTCGACTATCGGTGAAGCTGCCCCCGTCACTAGGGTCAGAGCGGTAGTAGGTGTGCATCAAGAGTTCGACCTAGGAAAGGTTAAAGCCGTCTTAGGGCAGTTTGGGTCGATAGAAAGAGAGATACCTGAGATAGGAGTTATAGTGCTGTCAGTATCGAAGAACTCTGTCGACCACATTCGAGGGTTCTCCTTCACTAGGTACGTTGAGGAAGACGTAGTGCTTGAGTTGGGTAGTAAGTCTTCTAGTAAGTCTTCGGGAGTTAGTAAGCCTAGAGTAAGTATAGCTGACTACACAAAGGAGCTCACAATTGCGGTAGAGGATCAGGGTGAGGTGTACTTCACTATCAAGAACGTAGGTAAGGTGGACGTCCTAGTTGTTGTAGAGTTACGAAATGAAAGAGGTGTAGCTGTCGCTAGGACGGACACCATAGCTTTACCAGCGGGTTTCAGCTACTCAGGGAAGCTAGGGTTTACAGCACCGAGTACGGCGGGCACCTACAGCTGGACACTAGCAGTAGTAGACTCTAGCGGTGGGGGTTCCGTTTACGCATCAGCTACCGTAACTGTAAAAGTGGTGGCACCCACTCCAGAGACCCCGAGCCCACCCTCGGACTCAACAACGTATAACGACACAATCGGGTGGAACGTCCAGATAATTAACGCAACTAAGGTCTGGGCAATGAGCACTCAGTACGGTGACTCAGCATACGGATATAGTGTAGCCGTTCAGCTAGCCATAGTGGACACAGGTATAGACTACACACATCAAGACCTCGCCGGCGCTGTAGTGTGGTGTGTTGCTTCGTTAAGCGGCACTCTCTACAGAGGTAGCGACATATCTCAGTGTGCTGACCCGAACGGGCATGGAACACACGTAGCCGGGATAGCCGCCGCTAGACTCAACAACTGGGGTATTGCCGGTGTCGCACCTAAGGTAGTCCTCTACGCAGTGAGAGTCCTCGACTCCTCGGGGAGGGGGTACGCGAGCGACATAGCTAGAGGTATAGTTGAGGCAGTGAAGGGACCCGATGGAGTAGTTGGCACAGATGACGATGCTGACGTTATTTCGATGTCTTTTGGTGGGGGCTCTAGCTCTGTACTGTATGATGCGATTAGGTATGCTTATAGTGCTGGAGTAGTTTTAGTTGCAGCAGCCGGCAACTCCGGTGGCTCAACCCCGCTCTGCCCTGCGTGTTACCCCGAGGTAATTGCGGTTGGAGCGGTTGACAAGTACTACAGCGTTCCTAGCTGGAGCAATAGGAACCCGGACGTAGTGGCTCCAGGGTCCGGGGTACTATCGACGTGGCCAGGAAACAGACATGTCGTAGCAAGCGGTACCAGTATGGCCTGCCCACACGTATCAGCCGCCATCGCACTAGCTCAAGCAATGAGGCTTGCTTCAGGTAGGCAGAAGCTGACACCTGCGCAAATGATGGAGGTAACCAGGTCTACAGCGTTAGACCTAGGCTCCCCAGGCTACGATCAAGAGAGCGGCTACGGTCTGGTAGATGTTTACGCTCTAGTGCTAAGGTCTTCAACTCTCTAGGCGGGAACCTCTAAGCCAAGCTCTTTTTTGTTCACGTAACTAGCAGCATAGAAAAGCCCGATCCTCTCTCAAGTCCTCAGAAAGTCATATCACGATAATTAATAAGTGGTGGAGTGAGGGAGAGCTGACATGCTTTTTACTGTATACGCGCAAAATTCTATCTGAAAGGCTAAGTAAGTACTTGCAACACTTTCGAGATAGACCTTCTGCTAAGTGCTACTAGTGCCGTTGAAATAGGGTAAGTTAAGAGAGATATTATGATTAATGCCGCAAACTCTTCAGCTGTAAATAGTTTAGACTTTAGTGCTGTTAAAGCTATTGCTGACTCTAGGGAGCCCCTGACCGTAATTAGTGCCGCAACTTCGCGAGTACTAAGTGGAGTCACGAGATTTATCTTCTTCAATACTGAGGTAGCCGCATGTTTTCCGAGTACAGCCCCAAGTAAGCCTAACCAAACTAGCTGTGTGCTAGCCCCAGATATGCTGACTCCCAGCCCTATATACGTGAACACTAGAGGTAGAAACACTAAGCTGTTAACGTGCTCCAGTCCGTCAACTAAGGCTTCAACGTTTCTAGCTACCTTTAAAAGCGGGTCACCTGAAGATGCCGTAGAGCTTAGTACTATACCAACTACGTATCCCCCCACTAGTGGCCCTATATTATCTACTGTTAAAGCGATGAGAATGAAGAGAGTTGCTATGGATATAGTGTTAAGTATAGCTCGGTCAACATTCTTCTTTAAAAACACGCTGAGGAATATAGTGACACCTGCTATAACTAAGGTAGCGAGCAATATCTCGTAAGTCTGCTGGGTACCTATGAGTGCTAGAACTACAGTGGAAAGCAAGAGTACTGCGATATCGTCTCCGATAGATATTTCTAGAGCGATCTCTGCGTCGCTCTTATGCTTAGTGTACCTAGACAAGCTCAGTACCCCCTCGGTAGCGGTATTAGCTAGCAGTACACTCATTAAAAGGCTCTTGATGAAGTCACCTGTCAGAAGAGCTAGGAAAATGTAAACAGCTGCTGCGGAAACACCGACATTAACTAGAGATACTAGCGCAATTCTCTTTATACTATCTCGCTTGATCTTAGACGACAATCCGGCGTGGAGACCCACGAAAACTAGCGAGAAGCCGACCAAGTTCTCCCAGATTATTCCAGAGATATTGAAAGGAGTAGAGCGCAACAGAATGCCAACAGCTATGTAGGCTGGTATTGGAGGTAGCTTAAGCAGTAGGAGAGGTAGAGAGGCTATGTGAGATAGTGCGACACAGAGTAGTATTAGAGCTAGTTCTCCTAGCACCATTTTATAGTCGACTAGTTTTGCTTAATCTTTCTCAGCTGTAACGTAATCTATGCTGTGGATGACGCCTCCAGCTTTCTCTATGATATCTCTTACTTCAGAAAAGTCTATGTTGTTACCCTCGATAGTGACGTTGAGGGTTATGGTTTCTACGTCTACTTCACTTACGTTAATTGATATTTTGCTTACACCATTTAGTCTAACGATCATTTCAGCAAGTTCTACTAGTGAAGTGCCTTTTATGGTCTTAAGCACGTCGAGAACTATCTTTTTGAGGGGCATTTCAATATACCACTATTTAACTCTAACTCTGTTTACTTTCTTAGAGGCCCATGAGTACCTCCTAAGCCTCCTACTCCTCCCGAAACCGCAAGCAGCGCAGTAACCTTTAGCTACGTTATACGAGTGTCTTCCACATCTTCTACACCTTATGTGAGTCTTTCCCTTGCTTCTCTTGCCCATCGAGGGAGTACCCTTCACGTTCTCACCCAGTGGTTGCTGGAGATATCATTACTATGTTTTCTCCCCTTATCACTACCGTACCCAGTCTTCTTGGTTTGTTTTCCGCTAGCTCGTAGGCATCTTCTAGTACGATATTTAAGTGTTGGTCAAAGCCTTTCAGCTTTCCCCTAACTAACTCGCTCGATCTCAGCTTAACTAGCACGTCTTGACCTAAGTTCTCACCTAGTAAGCGCTGAGCAGCATCGCTCATAGCAGACCCTTCAAATTCGTATGATAGGGCTTATAAACCTTAATCAAAGATCACACTTTCCCGAACTTCTTTAATACTTCAAGAGACACCCTCCATATACCGTCACCAGCGTAGTGCAAGTTCTTTAAGGCCTTACCCCTACGCTTGGATACCACTTCACTTGAACCCATAAGTGCTTGAGTTACAGCAAGAGGTGTTTTCTCGTCTCTAGACCAAACGACTACGATAACACCAGCACTAAAGTCACTTACTCTCAATATTCCTGGAGCCATGACGTCAGCTCCATTGAGTATCGGTTTAACAGCTCCCTCATCTACGACAGCGTAGTGAAATGCCTCGATTCCAGTCATCCTAGCAGAAACAAGTGTTGGAGCTAGTATTTCCCCACTCTTAAATGCTGCTGGGACTCCATCTATTACGTAAATCACTTCACCATCGAATACAGCTGCGTAAACTAGCGATGTAGAACTTGCCCCCAAACTCAAGCAGGCTCTAGGATATAACTCGCAGAATTTCTCGACTAGTTCTTTAGAGTTCTTCCTTCTAAGCGCACTATAAGCTACCCTTATAGACACACTAGGCCTCCAATACTTAAAGCTTAAAACTAAAGATATTAAATGTGTAAGATGGGGCCGGTAGCTCAGCCCGGAAGAGCGCTCGGTTGGCATCCGAGAGGTCCCGGGTTCAAATCCCGGCCGGTCCACCACTTTCGTGCCCCTTCAAAGAGTTCCCGCTATTAGTGACCATAGTTGCTAGCTTATGGATAGCAGGAATACTATTTACGTGAACGAAGTAGGTATCTAGGTGCTAGAGAGCATCAGGACTCAGGAATACATGCGAATATAGCAAATGCCCTCCATAAGTAGTTCAGCAGTTAGATGCGGTAAGTACTTCTAAATTACGTCGCGTCTTCAGATGTACACTTCAGTCCAGCAGTACTTGTGAGAGTGGATCTCAGGAGGTTCGTGAAGTGTACTTAATATTTCAAGGCTGACTTAGCTGAATTACTCGCGTGAAGACGTAACCAGAAAACTCGTATGCTATTTTTATTGCTGTAGCCCCAGGTGCTGGTTTATTTAATTCTACCTCACTACTTTCTCTAGGCCCTATCTTCCTCATAGTTAGCCTTTGAACTGCTTGCGTACCACGCAGGAGCTTCAGCTCGACGTTACTGATTGCGTAGTCACCGGTGTTAGTTAGTATCAACTTGACTTTCTCTGGCTCTACTATGATACTGGGTATGGAAATATCTGGTGGTTTACCAGCATAAGCGTTTACAACCATAGCATACACGTTTACTGGTCCTGCAATGTCTATTCTGTTGTTGGAGAGTAGCTCTGAAATCTCAAATGAGTTGTTGACTTTTTTCGACATACCATTACTAGTAATAGTCCCACCGTTTCCGCGACCAACTATACTGACAACAGAGAAGCCGTACTCACCAACGTAGAGGCTGTACTCTTTTTCGATTCTAGAGACGCCTACGTAAACACCAACCCTACTTTGAAGCTCCCCAGGAAGGAGAGCCACTAGACCCGTCGACTCTATGCGCACGTCTCTAGCGTGGCACTTTACTAAGAGCTCAACAGTATTGGTGCTCTTAGTGATTGGTGAAACGTCGGCAACGTATACGTAGTACAGGTCGCCTCGTATCTCGAGGGAGTGTTGCGGTTTGAACACTCTAGATACTTTTACTTCATTGACATAAACCCTCCAGTTAATGTCTTCAACTCTATCTCTTCCCCTAAGGACTACGAATAGTAGAGATGTGTCGGAGTTCTCCTTGATAGACATAGTGTACCTAGCTGGATACTCGAATGAGGAGCAAGTGTGTGGGTACTGAGGACCTGCGACTAGCATAGCGTAGCCAGAGCGCTCATCGCTTAGGTATTTCTCGAGTCCTGGCAGCAACCTGCGTCCCAAAGAATGCACTATTCCATACAGCTAAATAAGTTACGTTTCGCAGCATCGGCATCACGTCTATAACTCGGTTTTAAATGCTCTAGAACCAGGTCATATATAAGGTAGCCCAAGAACTTATCACGGTCGAGACCGTTGGGTATAATAACTGAAGCTAGAAACAGTAACAGTATAAGCGAGCTAGTCGGTATAGCGAAATCTGAGGGCATAGACTATGAGACCCTTAAGAAGAGGGTAGGTCTAGGTAGAGTAATTATCGTAAGAAACAGCAGAAGACCTAAAGTGAGACCCGCAGCAGTAGGGGAGGGATTGAGGACTAAAGTAAACGTAAACGTTGGAACGAGTGGCACGATAGTCAACGTCGACTTAGAGGTCGAGAAGGTTAAGACGGCAGTAAAGCTTGGAGCAGATACACTAATGGACTTAAGTACTGGTGGTAACCTAGACGAGATTAGAGCAAGGCTACTAGGAGCTTCTGAAGGAGTACCGTTCGGTACGGTGCCTACATATCAAGCTTGGATTGAAGGTATTAGAAAGTATGGAGGTGTCGGCATACCTTCGGAGTGGTTTCTATCGGTTGTAGAGAAGCACCTAAAGGACGGAGTAGACTTCATGACAATACATGCTGGAATTACTCTAGACTTAGCTAGAAAGTCTGTAAAGAGCCGCAGAGTCGCTCCGATAGTCAGTAGAGGTGGGAGCATGATAGCCGTTTGGATGATAGAGAACAGCGAGGAAAACCCGTACTTAAAGCACTGGGATTACCTGGTAGAGCTATTTAGAGAGTACGATGCCGTGATAAGCCTAGGTGACGCTTTGAGGCCTGGTGCTACAGCTGACGCTCACGACGAGCTACAGATCGGGGAGCTATTGAACAACTCTAGGCTAGCTAGAGATGCGGTAAGTAGGGGGGTCCAGGTAATGATAGAGGGACCAGGGCACATGACCTTAGACAAAGTAGTCGCAGATGTGAGGCTGATGAAGTCCCTCAGTGGTGGTGTACCCTACTACGTACTCGGTCCACTAGTCACAGATGTTGCAGTAGGGTACGACCACATAGCCTCAGCCATAGGAGCCGCTATAGCGGCAGCCGCAGGTGCGGACCTCATATGCTACCTCACACCATCAGAGCACCTAGGGCTACCCGGAGTAGAGCAAGTGAAAGAGGGTCTGATAGCAGCTAAAATAGCTGCTCACGCCGGTGACCTAGTAAAGTTAGGTAGGAAGGTAGCCTACGAAGACATTGAAATGAGCATAAGGAGAGCTTCTCTAGACTGGGACTACCAGTTGTCGAGATCCTACGACCCGGAGAGGGCTGCGAAACTGAAGACGCAGTTTCAGCAGGATTTGGGTTCATGCACTATGTGTGGTCAGTACTGCGTGTTTCTCTTGTTATCGAAGTACGTAAGTGGAAGAGAGCTGAAGACAGATGAGTTACTGGAGAGATATGGAGAAGGTGGTAGCTTGGTGTGGTAAAAATGGAGTGCGGTTCTTGTTCTTGGTTGTGGAGTACGTGGGTTAAAGCACCAGTGTTGGCGAACTCAGATATCTTAATAGTTTCAGCGTGCCTACCTGTAGTTAACCCGGAGTTATTCAAGCAGCTTTCACAAGGAAAAACAGTACTGCTTGCCTGTCCTGAGCGCGAGAATCCGACTCACTACGGTAAGATAGCGAGTATTATCAGGTCGTCACGGCCGAGGAGGATTACCATAGTTACTATAGACGGAAGTCCTCACTGCTTCACATTGCATGCGAGTGCTAATGAATCAGAATACATACTGGGTGAAAGATTAAGTAAAGAGCACTTCGTGGTTGTAAATGGGAAAGAGCTCGTTAGAGTATCTCCTGATGCGGTGAGAGCCGCGAGGTACCTCAGTCTAGTGAGTGAGATTATAGAGAGAGACCCAGGCATACTGAAGAAGCTGGAAACTCTAAGCAAAGAGTACAGAGTGGCACTAGGCCTTAACGGCTGACCGATATCTACCTATGAGTGAGGAGCCATCGCAACTAAAGCCCTTCGAGGCTAGCTCATGAAATCCCTCTCTACACGTATTAAACGCTAAACCAGCTCTTACGGCAGCATCTCTCACGCTCTTCATGTACTCGCGGCGAACTTCTCTCTTCAGATACCTGTATCCCGCCACTTTCTCACCAGCCCTATAGGACTCTAACAATAGTGAAGAAATCTCTGGAAAAGCCTTTAGCAGTCTTCTCAGGCTATCCGGCCTAGCCTTATAGGTTGAGCTAGTGACTTGAATAGCGCCAGCACTAGCTACATGATCCACCAACTTGGCTATTTCCGAGAAATCGTCGTTAATGTAGGGTACTATCGGGTCCACTCTAACGAGTGTTGGTATTTCAGACTTACTCAGCAGTTTCACTACCTTAAGTCTTTCTGATACTTCGGGGGCGCCCGGCTCTAGAACTGCGGCAATTTTACTGTCTAAAGTGGTAATAGTGATAGCTACAGCTACTCTATCTCTATACTTTGCTAAGAGGTCGAGGTCTCTAAGAATCAGAGTGCTCTTAGTCGTTATAAGCAATCTGTAGCCCCGCTTTAATATCTCCAAGATGGCTTCCCGAGTAAGTAGTAGGTTTTCCTCCGGTGGTGTATAGGGGTCGCTACTCGTAGATACTTCGATTACACTACCTGAAGAAAGTATTTCGAGGTCTCTGACCAGCTTACTTCCTAAGCCCTTCTTAGGCCTCGGATTAAAGAAGTCGCGTATGTAGCTACTAGCATAGCAGTATAAGCACCTATGTCCACACCCCGTGTAAGGATGAAGCACGTACTTAGCAGGGCAGGTACACAGGGGAGACCGCCAGGGATCGAAGGGTCTAACTACATACATACCACAATACGGTATGTATAAGGTATAATATACTAAATACAGTAAAACGAGAACGTGAGTGGGTAAGAGAATAAAGCAGAAGAATCCATTAAAGATAAAAATAACATTGTACTGTTCGGTTGGCTAATACCTTAATCTACTTCTCTATTACGGTTACCGAAAAGGAGTAGATCGCTATCTTAGCTACTTTTTCCTCCTTTAGATTCACTAAAACTGCCGCGATACTCTTCTCTTTGCGCAATATAACTAGAGCCTCGTCAGCTCTAAGACTAACTGATCCGTCTGCTTCTACATACGCCTTAATGATAGGTTTTATACTTGTTATGTTATAGCCATTCTCTAGGAGTTTAGCTACATCAGCATCCTCTGTAGTTATCCTGAGGACCTTTTCCCTATATTCCTCACTCATCTCGACTCGTGGTCCAAGACTTTTTGCGAACCTCATTTTCTCGTAGAGCAGCCTCATTCTGAGAAGGTTTGCTGGTTTATTAGTTAAGTTACAGTTTGTCTGCTGACCAATCCAGTTTAACATGCCTGCGGCAGGTCCTCCGAGCATCCATCTTTCGTTCGCACTTTTGGCGTAAGCCAGTACAGCACCCGTAGCTAGCAGAGCCGCTAAAGCTAGAGCGACTGCTGAAACTAGTGTAACAGTTCCCTTGTTCACAGTTACACCTCGGTTAGTATCTACCTAAATAGTATATACGAACTTTCGTGAAACTTTAGAGAGACTCTATGCAAAACTAGGGGATGCTGAAGGTAGAGCCAGGTTACCGCAGGGCTACCGACCCCAAGGTTTCTCTAGGTTTTCTGGGTCAGTTGGGATTTTGTCAGCAGCTCATCGTGGCTACAAGCCATTATGTGCGAGAGTCACGACCCCTCTTCGAGCACAACGGGGCGGGGCCCACATCTAAATCTCCTTATTCATCCTCTGAGCAGCTCTGGTGTTGGCTGTCGGTGCCGCCCCGAACCAGCAAAGGCGCTACACTCATCACGACTTAAAGACATTGCGTAACCTTCGATAAATATCGCAGTGAAACAGCTAAGAAACCCTTCATCTTCCGTATCATGTGGGCTCATATAAGTATTGATAGCCGGAGTCCTTCACTAAAGAGCCCTTGAAGCGCTGACTAAGTTTCTGAGAGAGAACGTAAACGATTACAATAAATATGGCAACTAAATTATTTCTGCTCATTTCGTGGAAACGTTTTCTTAAAGTACTCTGAAGCTTTAATCGTATAAAGTTTTTAATCTTAGTTATTAAGATAGTGGTGAGGTGACGTATCTGAAGACCTCTTTAGGGGTATTATTGGCTATTGCTGTTTTGGTACTCATAGCTGTTGTGTCTGGTATCAGCTGGTTGCGAGGAGTTCAGCTCTATTCAACGCGTGCTCCTTTTTCGGCCTTCTTAATACTCCTAGCTTTGCTAGTAGTAGGCTACATCTTTATGTCTGAAGCTAAGATAGGTAAGGAATTTCCCGTGAGAAAGATACCTGCTTTTGATGCTATAGAGGAGGCTGTAGCTAGATCAGTTGAAATGGGTAGGCCCGTACACATGACTTTTGGCTTTGGAACCATATCGTCTGCTATGGCACCGCAATTTATCGCTGGCCTAGGGGTACTGTCGCACGTTGCTAGATTGTGCGGTAGGTACGGAGCAAAGCTAATCGCCACTCTAGGTGTACCTGAGGCAATAGCTACGACAGAAGAGATAGTTAGAGAGGGCTACTATTCCTCCAGTAGACCGGAGCTCTATGACCCTACATATAACGTGAGGTACTTAACAGACCAGCAGTTTGCTTACGCCTCAGCTGTTCAGGCAACACTGATTAGAGAAAGAGTCGGTGCCAACATAGTCGTAGGTCCCTTCTACGCTGAGTCCCTAATATTTATGGAGGCAGGAAACATGGTGAACGCTTTTCAGATAGCAGGAACAGCTAGAGAGACTCAGATACCGTTCTTCGTTTTGGTAGCAGACTACTCCTTCATAGGCGAGGAAATATTTGCAGCAGGAGCACTAGCATCGGGAGATAAGGAGACTCTTGCCTCGATAAGGGGTCAAGACATAGGTAAGGTTCTCTCGATAGTGCTAATCGTCTTAGGGGTATTGCTGCTCTTCGGAGGCTACAAGCTGGTAGATGCCCTCAACTGGGTATGGAAGGTAGGGTGAGGATATGAGTATAGTTGTCAGGAGACACATCCCCCAGCTCATTGTTACGACCATAGTAATACTAACAGTTGCCTTCTACTATCTCTACATTAATAAAAATATCGCAGAATCTTTCACTACAGCCGATAAAGCACTGAGTGATTGGGCCGTAATTATCACGAGCTTCGCTCTAATAGTTGGAGGAACCGATATACTGAGGTTCCACCTGGTAAGGTTAAAGAGGGAAGGCCTAAAGCAGGCACCATTCAGTGCGGTTACCATAGGACTGCTCATGGTCATGGTTCTCTTCGCTTTGTACGGCTGGTTCCTCAGCTATGTCGACCCTAAGGCAGGCATAACGATAACTACTCAGCCTCAGTTTAGATGGCTGTATCTCAACGTCTACGCTCCAGCCGATGCTGCTATGTATTCAATACTAGTTTTCTACATAGCTTCAGCTTCGTATAGAGCTTTTAGAGTCAGAAACCCGATGGCTTTACTGCTCCTCGTTACAGCACTCATCGTAATCTTCGGAAACACCACTGTTGGTGGGCTGATCTGGCCCGGCTTCTTACCCCTGAGGGACTGGATAATGACCGTTCCAAACACTGCTGCCTTTAGGCCAATCACTATAGGTGCCGGTCTAGGAACTATAATCCTAGGCCTGAGACTGCTGATGTGGAGGGAGGTGAGCTGGATGGGGAGGCGAGAGTAAAATGAGTGGAGGCAGTTCCCTGGAGAAAATCCTGGGATCCAAAGAGCTCCTCTACACTCTTCTACTACTCTCAGTTATCCTGCCGATACTACATCCCCTTGGAATCCCGGTTGAAATATCTCAGAGAACTCGAGACGTGTATAACTATATCGAAACGAATCTGCGTCCGGGCTGCCGCGTTTACATAGAGGTATACTACGAGGTTGCTGCTAGAGGGGAGCTAGAACCTAATCTCATAGCTTTAACGAAGCATTTCTTCGATAAGGGATGCAAGATAGTCTACGGCTCGCTAAGCGCTTTCGGTGTAGTGGCTTTCTCTCTCTTTAGATCAATGGCTGCGGACCTATTTGATGGCAAGGAGTACGGGAAGGACTATGTATACCTTGGATACATAGCGGGCGGGGAAGCAGCATCCGCTTCTCTAGCTAAGAGCATCAAGGGTACGATAAGCGTCGATAACTACGGTAACAGGTTAGAGGATCTCTCACTGATGAAAGAAGTAGATAAGGCAACAGACTTTGACTTAGTAATCATAGTCTCATCCGGTACTGACATATTCTCATACTACATAAGGCAGTGGTACACACCTTACGGAGTACCCCTCTTATTCGCGGCTTTGAGTGTCATAGCCCCCTCAATAGAGCCATTCGTAGGTGCTAAGCAGGCCGTAGGGATGCTTGTCGGCCAGAGGTCTGCGGCCGAGTACGAGGTTCTAGTAGGGAGGCTCGGGCTTGGTATAGCATCTATGGATGCGCAGAGCACATCCCACATGCTGATAGTAGCCTTCATTGTTATAGGGAACGCCATGTACTGGAGCAAGAGGTTTTCAGCCAAGAGAGGTGAGTCAAAATGATCGGCTGGGAAGTGTTCGGGGCCTGGCTCTGTGCCGCCATGGTCGTCTGGATATACAGCTTTGTTTATAGAGATAACGTGTTCTATAAGGTGGCTGAGCACATGTTCGTAGGAACTGCTGCTGGCTACTCGATAGCTTTAGCTCTAGACAGCCTGAATAAGGTACTCGTGTCACCAGCAGTTAAAAGTCCTGGAACCTTCTGGAGCACCTCATGGCACTACTTAGTTCCAGCCATACTTGGCGCACTGATGTTCATTAAATACTCTAGAAAGTACTACTGGCTGGCTAGGTACGCAGTTGCTATTAACATAGCTGTTGGTACTGGGCTAGCTCTGAGAACAGTGCCTATAGCAAACGTAGTTAGACAGATTACTGCTACTATAGTTCCACTCTGGGGTTCTGACCCAGTCAAGGTGCTCAACAACTGGATACTAGTCTTAATAACGCTTGGCGGACTGACTTACTTCCTCTTTACTATATTTCCAAGAAGAGTAGAGGGTGCTGGGGCGTCTCCTCAGCACTTAATCTACAGAGCTTTCTATTACATCGGTATTTACGGAATGATGGTCGGTTTCGGAGCACTTTTCGCCAACACTATAATGACTAGAGTGGGGTTCCTAATATCTATCTACTTGATATACATACAGCCGCAGGCATGGGCCTCAATTATAGCAGCGATCCTAGCCGCTATAGCAATAATCCTAGGTATCCTGAGAAAGAGGTAATTATGTCGGGGCCTATCAGCGAGGACGAACTGCTAGAGAAGCTAGCGAAAAGAATAGTAGACTCCAAGCTCGATACGATAGTTATTTTTTTACTTAGTTCGTTCGGTCCCATGGGCCGAGTATGGGCCCAGCTTGCTAGACTCTATCTCCAGCCACTCCTTATCCTACTTGGAGATTACGGGGAGATATTCCTCAGCGTTCTCCAAGACCCAGAAAAAGTAGAAAAGCTTGTAAGTAAAATTGAAAAGCTAAGTCAATAGGGATAGCAAATGAATAGAGTAGCGTGTACACATTAAACCGTGATTATGAGAATACGGCCGTAATTATAGATATTCTCTACATAAGCATAGCATAGGCTACACCACAGAATCTAAGCCCCTACCTCATTTCTTAGACGTTTTTAGTTCACTAAAGTTTTCTCTTACTCAAGGGTACCGCTAGTGTGGCAGACCCGGAGTTCATAGGTTTGTAAGGTGGCGAGGCTTTCTAAAGGTCTTGGGGGGCACGGCAGCTAGATGTTTAGGACTACACCACCGTGAAAAGGTAATGTGGAGACCGGATGCGAGAGGAAATGAAGGTTGCTGTGGCTCTGTCTGCCGAGAAACAGCGAACTGGGAGTTTATTTAAGACTTTTTGAATAACTAATCACGATATCATTGGTGGTGCGTGACTTAGTCAACGAGCTTCGTATTTATTTGAACTACGTCTTCGCTTACAGTGTTCCCTCTTACCATTTTCCTCCTTCTTTCGCCTTCGTTGTGCGGGTGGTACCCTGGTGGTGAAGAAAGTAGGAGGAGTCTCTTAGCGGAACCAGGCACGCTCTGAAGCATCGGGAAACCTGAGGAATCCGAGCCTCCAGTTATCAATAGCTTCTTCCCGGGTAAGCCGATGATAGAAGCATCTAAGGTGTCACCTATCTTTTTTCCTATAAAGGCTGCTGCTCTCGAGCCGTCCACCACTATCTGGAAGTTCTTTGCTCTAAATATCTCAGCTAGAGCTTCACTACTCCCAAGTTTCTCCGAGAGAGGGCCTGCTGGAACATAAACAACCCCTTCAGGAACGCTGGGATCTAGTTCGAGCCTCACTGTCAGACTAAGTTTTTCCTTCTTAGCTCTATCTTTCCATATTCTAATCGTGGCAATCCTGTAAGGAGTTTTGAGATTCTCGACTAACTTAGGGTTAGCTCTCGCTCTCAAGAGCTCTCTCCCTTCTTTCATTGCCTCAGTCAGCTTCAACTCGCTGGATTCAACTACTCTTACGTAAACCTCCTTAGGGTCCTTGGCCTCTGGATCCCCAACCACTACCTTAAATGTTGCCACTCAGCACACCAACCTCTAATAGAGAGACACCTATATTTAAGCAGAACTAAACCCCATAGTTACAGTTGCCTTAACGAGGTTTTTATTAATCCTGCAGGTTACTCTACCTCTAACTGAAATAACCTTTACTCTAGTTCCACTCCTTATTAGCGGGTTTCTGCAGAGCTCACTGTACCGACAGGGCACACCACAATCTCGATGGAGGTACGTTACTATGGCTCCCTCTATAGCAGCTCTGGGGTCTAGAGCTATATCTAATTCAGCTGGTTTAACATCGACTGTAACGACTTCCCCCAGCACTGGACACTTATTGACTACTTGGTGGACTTTGACTACTTCATATGCCACACCCTCCTTAAGGTTGTCTACGCAGGCGCACTTGAACCGACAGCTCAGGCACTCAGTCATAGGACCTGAGAAAAGGAACTTATATCCTTCTTTCGCAACGTATTTACTTATCAAGGTCTTAACCATCATTCCCTATGACACCGGTTTTAAGGGCTACTTCTTCTGCTGCATCCCTAGTTAGACCGCTTTCTCCCAGTATCGTGTACCTATCTGGCCTTATCTTATGTGCTATTGTCAAAGCTTCAACTACGTGCTCTTCTTTGACCCCGAGCTCCCGCGCTGATGTAGGTAGCCCCAACTTTCTAAGGGTCTTCTTGATCCTCCTCCAGTCTATTCCGTGTATGTAGCCCATGATTATAGTCCCGAGACCTACTTGCTCTCCGTGAAGCGCTGGGTAGTTAGCTACTATATCTAGCGCATGGCTAAACAAGTGCTCAGAGCCACTTGCGGGCCTAGTGGACCCAGCTATACACATAGCTGTCGACGAGCTTATTAGTCCCTCAACAAGTATCCTGAGACCGGCAGGAGTATACTTTGCTATAGTCTTACCGAACGTGAGTACGTGCTTAGCAGATAATAGAGCTAGAGATGCTGCGTAATCGCCGTAATACTCGCCCTTGAGTCTATTAGCTAATCTCCAGTCCCTTACGGCAGTCACCTTCGCTACGAGGTCTCCAGCACCAGCGAGAGCCAGTCTCTTAGGGGCTTTTGCGATGATTCTTATATCTGCGACGACTGCTATAGGGGGTGAGGTCTTTACTGAGTAAACGGTCTCCATTCCTCTTAGGGATGCGAAGGGTGAAGCTATACCGTCATGCGAGGTAACTGTAGGAACGCTCACGTAGTGCACACCGGTCTTACGTGAAGCATACTTTGCGATGTCGATGCTCTTACCACCACCGATGGCTATTATTAGGGATGGTTTGAAGGAGTTAATTAAGTCGGCCACGCTCTCAGCAACCTCAACAGAGGGTGAAGGTGCTTCAAATATTTCGACAGCGAAGTTGCTTAAGGCTCTCTCAGCTAGCATTTCGGCGATGGTCTTCCTAACGTTAGGGCCGGTGACTATGGCCAGCCTATCTCTAGCTCCCAGCTCCGAGACCAGCGCTCCAAGCTCCCAACTAACTCCGTTACCTATGACCACCTTCTTGAAAAGGTCAATCGAGTGCTTCAAGTAGTTTCACTAAAACTTATAAGCCGGCAATACTTTTAAGTTTGGGAATCTAGCTCAGAAGGTGTATTAAAAGTGAAGGTTCTGTATGGAACAACAACAGTGGGTCTAGTGACAAAAACGGCAGCAATAGTAGCTGCTGATAGGAGAGCTAGTAGTGGAACATACATAGCTCATAAATTAGTAAGGAAGATAGTCAGAATATCCGACCACGCTGTCCTAACTACAGCGGGTCTAGTAGCTGATACACAGGTACTAGCATCGCTACTGAGAATTAAGGCAGCGGAGTACGTCTTATCTAATAAGGCCAAGATCCCGATAAAGTCTCTGGCGTCCTACCTCTCGATAATACTCAATAGCTATAAGTACTATCCGTTCGTAGTGCAGTTCATACTAGCCGGTTACGATGACAGACCGAGGCTTTACAACATAGAGTTCTTCGGTGACTACTTCGAGGAAACTTACACAGCCACTGGGTCGGGGTCCCCTGTTGCCATAGGAGTACTCGAATCAGAGTATAGAGCTGATATGAGCGACGATGAGGCTGTAGCTCTAGCGGTAAAAGCTGTTAGGTCGTCTATAAGGAGAGATGTTTTTACTGGTGAAGCTGTGGATGTAGCTATAGTTAGACCTAACGGAATCGAAGAGCGGTCTTACTCCGCGGGATGGTAGACTTTATGACGGTAAAGGACTTAAGGTTTATAGACGATATACGTGAGACCATAAGGAGTGAGATATTTACGAAGCTTCCACCAGAAGCTCAGGTAACTAAAGTAGAGTTTGAAGGTCCTGAAGTAGTCGTTTACGTCAGAAACGCCTCGTTCATAGTCGAAAACGAGGAGGCAGTAAGAAGCCTAGCTAAGACAATAAAGAAGAGAGTCGTTGTTAGAGTCGATGGATCGAGGAGAAGTCGGGAGGGTGAGGCCAGAAAACTCATAATATCCAAAGCCAAGCAGTACATCGAGAGCGAATCCGATATAATGTTCGACGATGTGTTAGGTGAAGTCGTTATAAAGACTCCGCAACCTCAAGCTTTTATAGATAACGATAGAAAGCTGTTTAAAGAAATATTTGTAGAGACCGGCTGGAGGCCCAGGATAGTTAGAAAGCCACCACTAAAGTCACTGATACTTGAGTCCGAACTAAACTACGTCATTAGGCAATCAGCTGAGAGGCACGAGTTTTTGAGAGCTGCTGGAGAGAGAATACACAGAGAAGTTATATTCAAGGATAACTATGTTAGAGTAACTGCTCTCGGAGGCTTTATGGAGGTCGGTAGGTCGTCGATACTTGTTGAAACAGCTGAGTCGAAGATACTTCTAGACTTCGGCCTAAACCCTGGAACTAGCCTCCTGAAGAGCTTCGTTCCCAGGATAGATGCTATTGGAATAAAGCCAGAGGAGATAGACGCTGTCGTCGTGACGCATGCCCACCTAGATCACGTGGGGCTAGTACCGTATCTCTTTAAGTATGGATACAAGGGTCCAGTGTACATGACTCAGGCAACTAGAGACCTCATGGTGCTTCTCGAAAAGGACCTACTAGAGCTAACGAAGAGGGAGGGAAGGAGTCTGCCCTTCGAGTCACGCCACGTTCAAGACGCACTACTACACACAATATCACTAAAGTATGGTGAGGTCACAGACATCGCACCAGACGTCAGACTTACACTCTATAACGCGGGACACATTCTTGGGTCAGCTATAGCCCACCTACACATAGGTAATGGACTACACAATATAGTTTACACCGGAGACTTCAAGTACGATAAGACTAGGTTACTTGATAAAGCAAACAATAAGTTCCCGAGAGTGGACACCTTAATAATTGAAGGTACTTACGGTAGCTCTGACCAGCCAAGTCGAGAGGAATCTGCTGAGAAGTTAGTGGAGATAATAAAGAGAACTATGGAGAGAAGTGGAAAGGTACTTATACCATCTCTCGCTGTCGGCAGGTCTCAGGAAGTCTTATTGATAATAGCTGACGCCATGAGGGCTGGTAAGTTGCCGGAGGTCCCGGTGTATATAGACGGGATGATAAACGAGGTTACAGCAATACATACGGCGTACCCGGAACTTCTCTCTAAAGAATTGAGAGACAGAATATATAGCTCTGAAAACCCGTTTATGTACAACACATTTGAAGTAGTTGGTGGTGGTGTAGCGAGATCAGAGATAGTCGAATCTAGAGATCCGTGTGTAATACTGGCAACCTCTGGAATGCTTAATGGAGGCCCGGCTGTCGAGTACTTTAGACTTATGGCTGAAAACCCGAATAACTCTCTTGTATTCGTTAACTACCAAGTAGAGGGAACTCTAGGAAGGAAAATACGAGACGGCGCTAAAGAGGCCCATATCTTAGTAGGTGATAAGATAGAGTTAGTTAAAGTCGCATTAGAAGTACACGCTATTGAAGGCTTCTCAGGGCACTCAGATAGAACGCAAATCCTGAAATACCTAAGGGACGTGGAGACCAAGCCTAGGAGAATAATCATAAACCACGGAGAGCCTACAGCTCTAGAGAGCTTGAAGATCACGCTGTTTAAGAAGACTAAGGAAGTAGGATTACCACCAAACGTAGAGATACTGGTGCCAAGAGTACTAGACTCTCTTGCGCTAGTGATCTAGGAATTTCACTTCCACACTACACAGTCTCCTTGATAGGTGCGAATATCTGTAGCTACCTAAGTGAAACTCCAAGAGCTTTGAGGTCTGAAAGCATTTCGCCTAGCAAGACTGGGGGCTAAATAGATAGAAGGGCGATACTTCTTAGAACGTCTGCTACGTCCTCGCAACGATCTGCGGCATTCTCTATCGAGTCCATGATCTCTTTCGTCAGCATGCACTTAGAGCTCCGGCTACTATCGCAGAACTTCAGAACCTCCCTGAATACTTCGTGTCTGATGTCGTCTACTTCCTCCTCTAGAGACTCTACCTTATTAGCCAAATCCAGCGTGCTCCTCGGATTTTCGGAGAGGACTTCAACTGCCTGCTTGATGTACTTAACGGCTTCATGGACTTTTGACGCCATCGTCGATAAGGCGTCACCTATATTTTGGGGTAATCGGTCCGGTAGGTACAGCATGGCTCTGCGACTCCAGGCTTTAGCGTAAGCTGCTATGTCATCTGTTGTGAGAACCAATCTCACGATCTCTTCTCTATCTATCGGGTGGAAGGTCTCACTAGCTAGTTCAGCTAAAAGCTTCCTCTTAATGTCGTCTGCCTTTCTCTCCGACTCGAATACCTCTCCCCAGAATACAGCCACTAAGTCAGCATTTCCTTTAACTAGCTCGTTAATCACGTTCTTAGATTTCTCGACTACTTTCTCAACTTCCGCTACGTGGACAATGAAAAACTTAAGTAGGTCCCTTCTCCTCCTACCCGACATCCAAACCCAGAAGGACATATCACATCACTAGGAGTCGTAGTGATAAGTAGTTTAAAAGGTAATATATGCTTAAGCCAAGAGCAGCAGTTACGGGCAACGTTAAAACCCAGGCGATCACTATTACGACCACTTGGCGGACTCTAACACCTTTAAACCCTCTATTTTTCGCAATTGAGGCACCCATAATAGCTCCAGCAGCTGCGTAAGTCGTAGATATGGGTAGCCCGTAGCCGAGGAGCAGGTACGGGATAGTAGTGAAGAACCAGACAGTAAAGGCGTTTGCGAATCCTGCTGCTATAGCCATTAGGGTGTCTAGCCTAGTAATTCTATATGCTAAAGTAACTAAGACTCTCTTACCCATTATTATACCACCGAAAGCCATAATTATGGAAGAAAAAAGTGATAGAAGTCTCATAGTGTAGAGATCAGGTGTACCAAAGTACTTAGAGATGGCTCCAACATAGACCCCGGTTGCGTTCGCTACGTCATTAGCTCCAAAGGAGTACGCAGAAAACGCTGTTAAAACGATTACAATGGATCTAGCTATACTATCTCCTATAGATACCGACCTCTTAAACAATTTCTCTACGACTAGATACGATGGAACAGCTAGAGCCGCTGCAGCCAGTGGGGAGGTAATCCAGCTTAAAATTATAGTGTTAAGTATGTGAAGGTTTATTGAACTACTCCCCCCTAAGAGGAGGCGACTTAGAGCTACCCCAACGACAGCACCTGTGATGCTGTGAGACGTTGAAATGGGTAAACCAAGAGATGTCGCAACCATTATCCAAGTAAACGCAGCTAGAGACGACGAGATCGCGCAGTATATGTCCATATCCGACACGACCCCCCGTCCTAAAGTCTTCATCACCATGAAGCCCTGGAGAACTGATCCTAAAGTCAGCATAGATGCGAAAACTAGCATAGCAGTTCTAATTCTCAGAACACCGGAGCCAACAGCTATGCTAGTTGAGTTAGCCATATCGTTAGCTCCTATAGACCACGCTATACATGCTGAAAGCACTAAGCCAGTGACTATAGCAATCTCACTCAACTACATCACCAGCCCAAGGTAATTAAGAAGTAGGCTAAAAGAGCTTCTAAACGTATGTCGGTAATCTATCGAGATCACTGTCGAGATGAAAACGTTTCGAACATCCTAAGAGTTAAATGGGTTCTGTTTAACTAAAATCCGCTATTTATTTACATTGGTAGCATAGTTTAGTTGGTGGAGATAGATATGGTTGAACCAAGTAGTGAGGGGCTAGTAAAGCACTTTCAGGGACTAGCTGATTTAGAGCTAAAATACGCTTCAGAGCTGAAAGCACTATCCGAAGAGCTGAGGCACCCAGTTCTGAAAGCACTCATCGGGGCTATAGCGGGAGACTCCGTTAAGCATAGTCAGATGTATAAAGCTATTGTTGAATTACTAACTGAAATACAGCCACTCCTAACGGCAGATGATGTTAGGGAGATAGCTAGTAAGATCTCAAATCACATACGCACCGAGCTCATAATGATTGAGGAAACTAAAAGATTACTGAACTTGGTGACAGATCCTAGAGTAATGATCATAGTGTCTGCTATACACGCAGACGAGGTAACTCACCACAGCGTGCTCTCGAGCATAGAGAAAAACATCGCTAGAAAGGAGGTTTTCACTGAAGAAGAATTCTGGACTCAAGTCTGGAAAGATGTCCCATGGCACGGAGCACCTGGTGGCTAGATACAGAGCAAGGTCTACTCTAAGCTACCTTTAGCTCCATGTTCTATTTTAAGAGTTTCCTCGTTGACTAAGCTATTACTTCGACCACAAGCTTCTAGCAGCTCCTTCTCTGAGTCCCCATTCTCTTAATTTAATGTTAAGTCCGTAGCTCCAGTTGCTACTAAACACCTTCTCTAAATCTTAAGTTTCTTAGCACTAGAAAGTGTGGGAGTGTATAGATTTCTTTATAATAGAGTTACCCACTAATTCGTAGACAGCCACTGTGATGGTTCTTGAGCTTGCGGTGAGCTCAGCAAAAGAAGGGATCCCGCTTCCACCACCTCCACCCCAAACACCCGTTACGCTTCCCGGATTAATGTGGAGGACCCCACTCTTATCGTGTACTAGAAACGACATGTGCGTGTGCCCAGACACGAGTACTCTCACTCCAAGAGTATGGGCAAACCTAGTTAGTATAGCTATATTACCCCTAGGATATACTCTATCACCATGAGTTACTCCTAGTTCCACCCCTTCTAATGAAATTTTCACATATCGGGGGAGCTTAAGGTAGTCCATGTTGCCTCTAACGGTATAAACATCTTTAACCACGTTCTCTTTAATAAACCTTATTAATCCCTCATTGATAACGTCGCCCGCGTGTACTACGACATCGAAATTTTCGCTTAGTATGTATTCCTCAATAGGCTTAGGAATCCAAGCAGCTCTCTCAGGTACATGGGAATCCGACAGTATCAGCACACGCATCAAGTTCTCGTGTTTTACCGTCTTAAAAGCGATTTCTCGGTGTGGGCAGTGTGCGTCCCTGTCGTGCCAAGTTTGAGCGTCGTAATCTGTTACCTAGGTTTAGTTCGCTCCTCAACCTCGGCTTTACTCGTAGTTTCAGAAGTCACTGTATGAGCAAGCGACTAAGGGAGCGAAATCTCTTTAGGTCGGGGTCCTGTTCCCAGGTTTAATTAAATCACGGTTTTCCCACTGTATTTGTGTTTACTTAAGTCACTAGCGTCTACAGGCTTTCTGAAAATGTATAGTTTCTCGTGGTATATCAGTAAGAAACCTCCTTCCCTAAACTTGCTCCAAACTTCTCTTGTTGTCTTCATCTTGTGCTGCACCTTAATTACTTCTTCCTTAAGTATGAAACCGGTCTTCAGGAAAACTTGAAGTATATAGTATGATACGGGTACGTAGTGCTTATGGATCCTAGTATCACCAATTAGAATACTTAGATACTTCCCCGGTTTCAGCACTCTGTACAGCTCCCCAGCAACCTCCTTCATTAGCTTCAAATACTCCTCAAGGGTCTTAGCTCTCGAGAGATCCCCCTCACTTTCACCACTAGAGCTGTATTCGATAATGTTCCAGTAGGGTGGGTGCGTTGCTACAAAGTCTATCGAGGCATCTCTAATTAGGGACAGCCTCTTAGCGTCTCCATGGTATATCTTGCTCCACGTACTCAGCAAGTTATTTACCTCCTCAGGCTTTACTAAGCCACTCCACTTCCTAGCAGACTCCTCCAGCCAGTAAAGCCTATGAAGAGTTAAGATTACGGCATTGTAGTTAATATCAACTCCTACACAGTTCCTCCTAAGTAATCTAGATTCAATGCATGTCGTCCCAGAGCCGACCATGGGGTCTAACACTACCTCACCGGGCCCAGTATACATAGAGACTAAGGCTCTGGCCATCTGAGGAGGCCAATTACCCCTGTAGTCGCCCCTGTGCGTAGCCCATGACCCTCTCTTGGGAAAGCTCCAAACGGTTGTAGAAATATCCGTTAACTCCTCTGGTAGTGGCGCAAATCTCTCAATTCTTAGTGGCTCAAGCTTAAACTCCTGGCTCTCTATAACTACAGAACCATGCCTTGAAGCGAACTCGAGGTACTCACTATAGCTTACCTCTCTCAAAAGCACCACCGGGATCTGCGTACCCAGACACTAGCTGACCCACTCTAATTTAACAGCTATTGTTTTAGTTACCACCTTTTTTCTGTCTAACTTCTTAAACCCCTTTACTTGCTTCCTCTTTCTATGGCACCTCGATCTGTATAGTTTTCAGCAAAAGACGTTACTACCTCTACTAGGTCTTCTACAAGCTCTTAGCAGGCGTTTCTCCGTATTCCTCTGAAGATAACTTCTATTGTAGCTCCTTACTGACTAGAGAAGTATTCCAGTTAACTGAAGCTGAATCTCGTGAAACCATTTTAGCAGGTTCTAACTATGTCATCAACTTGCTTAGATACTACTAGCTCAAGCAACTTCCTCAAACTTTTTCGTCTGTCTTCAGTCTGGACACTACGTCAGTTGCGTCTCAACTACTCCATAATCCTAGGAGGCGTAATGCTTTGGGAGGTTCTTGATCTGCCTCTCCAGGTCCCACTTTGGTCGCGAGGCGAGACTCTAGCGTAGACCATGGCTCTAATTTTTTCGTGTGTGCCTCACGCATTCATCTAACTCTCTCTTGGGAACACCCACTTGCCAACAATAGCTCCAATAGCCTAGATACAGCCTACCCCAACCCATCTCTGCAATATAAGTTAGCTAACGCCGGGCTTTTCGCAAACCTCCTTATGCCTCAAAAGTTTCTCGGATACGCAGACTCCAGCGACTATAAAGATTTTTAAGTTTGTAACCTTCCCGAAAACTTAGGAGAAAACGACTCCAAGTAGAGTGGAGTACGTAAATAGCATCAATTGAGGAGCCGCATATCTCTACGTAGAGTTGCGTACTCTATAGTTTCCAACCAGCTCTACCACTTTCTCGACTGGTATCTGATGGACTACGTGATGGTCTCTTCCATCCATCGTAATAGAGTTAAACATGGAGTTCAACACCGCTTCTTCGGTGGCCTCTATAACCCCCCTAAAGAACTCGTTGAGTTCTTCATCGGGTAGTGACCTAAGGTCTACAACCTCCTTAATTCCATGCTTAATTCTATGAGCAGTAGTGAAAGCTACCACAACTTCTCCACTACCATGATAGACGTATCCACCTACTCTAGCTAACCCTGATTGAACTCTTTTCGCAATTCTCTTCAGTTGCCTATAAGTGAGGGGAGCATCAGTAGCTACAATTATGTTGACAGAGCCGGGGAACCTAGCGGGGCCCGAGCCTCTCAGGTATTTACCTACCGGAACGCCTCCTATAGTTAAGTCCTCCATCCTACCGAAGTTAGTCTGAACAAGCACTCCTAGAACGTAAGTTCCCAAAGAGGTCGTTACTACACGAGAAGATGCGCCAATACCTCCCTTAAACCCGAAGGCTACCGTTCCAGTTCCAGCACCAACGGCTCCCTCTATAAGGTCTCTACTAGCATTCTTTACAGCCTCAAGTACGTGATGCTGCTTTACGTGCCTCCCTTGGATATCGTTTAAGTACCCGTCGTTGCATTCTAGAACTACTGGATTAACTGTTGGAGCTATAACCCCAATTTCGGGGTTAGACCGGATCGAGTACTCTATGAGACCATCCGCTACTAACCCTACGTTCAAAGTATTAGTGAGAGCAATAGGGGTTTCAATGACACCGAGCTCCTCTACTTGTATTAAACCAACGGCCTTAGTGAAGCCATTAATTACGTGGGCAGCAGCAACCACTTTCTCCTTGTACAAGTTACCATCGTGGGGTATGAGCACAGTAACTCCCGTTCTAACAGGTCCTCTCCCAGGGATTAAGGAGCCCTTGCCCTCGATTAAGGTCTCGTGACCAACGCGAACACCTTCAACATCCACAATGGAATTCCTGGGTCCAGGTTTCAACTTCCAGTAGGGTATCTCTATAGCTTCTCTCACACGTGGCACGCGCACCACCTCGAGTAAGGACTAAATACCAAGAGATAAGAAGTACATGCGTGTAAATAAAGACCACCAAATACCGAAATCATCAATAAAGACAAGCCATTTTACTTGACTACGCTTTACGATTGCGGCATTTCTTCCTGAAGTGAGTACGTGGGTTAAAACCTCGTGAGGAGGTTTAGAAGGTCAGCTAGTACTCGACGTAACGTAGATCCCGGGTTTAAGTGGAAGTGCTCTACCTTTTCTCCCACCTAGGTCAGGTACCTTAGGATCGCTTGCTCTATAGACAACTAGGTCTTTAAGACCGAGTTTGGTAACTATAAGTCCTCGATACTTAGATAACACGCTGAACTCGTCGAATTCTTTAGCTGCTTCTAGGTACTTAATCAGCTTCTCGGGCCCTAAGTAACTTACTGCCTCGTACACTGATTTGATCACTCTATCTGGTTGCTTAATACCCGACTCGGCTAGCTCACGTGAGAGCCTCCTAATAATGTCACTCATTTCAGTTCCACTAAGCATTTCTTCAGCTACCTTCTTTGCGACCCACGTAAGCTCTTTATCTAGAGTGTAAACGACTACGGTATCTCCACTAACTACTTCGAGAACAGATCTTATGTCCTCAGTAACTAAGTCAACATATCTTTGCTCGACCTCGAAGAGGAGGTCCCCGAAAGCTAGCTCCCTATCTATTACAGCTCTAGCCACGCATCCCTGACCGCCTAGCACACTCCAGAGCTCTTCAGCTATAAAAGGAGTGATCGGGGACATAAGCTTCACCCAAGTAATCAGATACTCTCTAGAGGCCTTCCCTGGAGTACCAGCCCACTTTACGTAAGTCTCTAAGTCCTCCAGCATCTTAGTGTACACTCTAATAGTTGCTGCCCTCAGCTTTACGCTCTCGAGTTCGCTTATATAGCCAGCTACATGGTGAGAGAGGACCTTCCTCAACCACTCATCTGGTGACCTACCGTCTTCACTAGTTGCTTTACTAAGTATTTCGTGGACAGCGTTGTAGATCTTCATGAGCTGTTTTACTGCGGTGAGTATGGTGTCCTCGTTTAAGTCGAGATCTTGGTCCACTTCGGCACTCAGAGCCAGCCCCAAGCGCAGTGCGTCCGGCGAATAAGTGTCTATGAGGTTACCCAATAACTTAACGTTACCCTTAGACTTAGACATCCGCGCTCCTTCAATGAGAACCCAGCCGTTTGCCACTATTTGCTTCGGCCAAAGCTCTCTAGGAAATAGTGCTACGTGATTGAATATGAAGAAAGTCAGGTGGTTAGGTATCAAATCTTTACCGCTATGCCTAGAGTCTAGCGGGTACCAGTAGAGGAACTCTCTCCTAATTGAGACCAGGTCCTCTACAGTAATACCTGCTTTAGATGCTACCTCTTCGGCACTCCCTATACCCAAGAATACGTAGTCCCAGAAGTGCTCGTCCAGCCTATCGACTCGCACACCTAGGCTCCTAATTCTGTGGACTACCGTATAGAAAGCCATGTATATCGTCGAGTCACTTAAGGCTTCAATAACCCATCCAGGCTCCCATGGCAGTTCCGTACCCATACCTCTAGTCCTAGCACAAGCCCTCTCCCTTAACCAGCTTATAGTAGCTTCAATGCCCTTCCTCGCTTCCTCAGGGACTATTCTCATATCGGCAAGAGCTTTTCTAGCTAGGTCCTTCCAGTTCTCGTTTCCATAGTCAATAAACCACTGATTCTCTAAAACCTTTACAATAACCTCCGTACCACAGCGGCAGCGGACTGGCGCATTAATTATCTCATACATAGAGTCCATAGCTCCGATACTCTTCAGTAGGGTCTTGATGTTCTCTCTTGCTTCTCGAACAGTCCTCCCGGCTACGTATTTCTCTAGGTACTCGAGTACTCTAGAGTTCCCACTAACTACGTAGGAGACGACGTCTTGCCTAACAACTCCTCTATCAAACTCATCTCTATACACTCTTTTCGTAGCCTCCTCTAGGCGGCTCACGTCACTCTGACTAGAGATCTTGAACTCCTCTACTACGTCTTTAGCAGGTAGATTGCCATATCCTGACACCTTAATTAGTGGACGAGGAGTGAGGTCCCTCGTCCAAACACCCCCGAGGTCCTTCTCCACAAAGTCGCGAAGGGCTACATAGTCGTATGGCGCATGAGCTGGAACCGACATTACGATGCCAGTAGCGAACCTAGAGTTAACAAATGTTGCTGGAAGTATTTTAACCCTTTCACCTGTGACTGGATTCAGCAGCTCTTTACCTATGAAGGCAGAACCAGTTACTTCCTCTAAGACATCGACTTTCTTTAGCTGGTGCCTTAGCTTACCAACAGCTTCGCAGGAAATAACCCAACTCTCATTCTCTACTCTAGATATGCAGTACTTAGCCTTAGGGTGCACCCAAACGTTCGTAACACCTAGAACTGTCTCGGGCCTTAATGTAGCAGCTGGAAACACTATACCTTGCTCGTCCACAAACTTTATTATGGTTAGATCCCCGACTTCCGGCTCAACATCTCCCTCAGTGTCGTGCATGCTTACAGGCATACCATGCTTTGGACACCATCCTACCGGGTAAGTACCCTTTACTAGTAGGCCTAGCTTGAGAAGTTTATTAAACTGCCAACGTATGAAAGCCTTGTAGTCTGGGTCTATCGTAGTAAACTCTCTCCTCCAGTCTATGCTGAGTCCATACCTCTTCATTACATCCTTAGAGAGCTCGTGAAAGTATCTAGCAAAGCTAACCGGGTCTCTCAGCTTCTTTAAAGTCTCGACATCTACGTTGAAAGACCTCGACATAGCCTCTATTTCTTTAGTGTTGTTATCTAGAATCGCTTCTACCCTCACTAGTACGGGAGTCCCCGTATAATGAAAACCCATCGGAAAGAGAACGTTGTAACCGAGGAGTCTCTTGTATCTAGCTAGTACGTCGGCCACTAAATACGTCCTACCGTGACCTGCGTGAATAGGTGCGTTTGGATACATGTATGCTGCTGTCAGAAAGTACTTTGGAACCCCATCGGACGGGTCGGCTTCGAACACCCTGCTCTCGTAATAGAGACGTGACCATTTCTCCGCCAAGTTCCTCAAGAACGCTATGAACTCGTCTACGGTACTCATAGCTCTAGCACCGCACGTCACAGCTTTATTTTAAAACAAGGTTAATAAGAACCACAGAGTCCACGATCGGCAGAGAGCCCTCAGTAGGCGTTATTAATGTTTAGATAGCCTTAGTGTAGGGAGCAAAATGAGGAAGTGGGAAGTCCCAGTTGCTATGACCATAGCCGGTGTTGACTCCGGCGGTGGAGCAGGCGTTGCTGCCGATTTAAAGACTTTTGCTGCTCTTGGAGTTCACGGAACACTTGCTGTAACAGCTTTAACGGCTCAAAATACTTACTCAGTCATAGGGACCTACGAGGTTCCTGCGGAGTTCGTGGAGTTACAGGTTAAAGCTGTGTGGGAGGATATGGGTATTGACGCAGCTAAAACAGGTATGCTTAGTTCTTCATCGATAGTTAGAGCTGTAGCAAAGTCGGTTAAGAGCTACGGCTTCCCGCTTGTAGTTGATCCCGTTATGGTTGCGAAAAGTGGAGCCAAGCTTCTAGCTGATGAAGCTATAGAGACCCTCAAGAGAGAGTTACTTCCTCTAGCTAAGGTAGTTACACCCAATAAGTTCGAAGCAGAAATTCTCTCAGGTGTCAAGATCGAGAAGCCAGATGATGCCGAGGAAGCTGCTAGAATCATAGCACGCGAACTAGGTATAGAAGCAGTAGTCGTTAAGGGCGGACACCTTCAGCAGGAATCTAACGCCGTTGATGTAGCCTATATAGGAGGCGTCCTCAAGCGCATTGAATCGGCTAGAGTCGATGGCTGCACTCACGGGACAGGCTGCTCTTTTTCAGCGGCTATAGCAGCCAATCTAGCTAAAGGTCTTCCAGTGCTGGATTCCATAGTTGAAGCTAAGAACTTCATTCTCACAGCTATCTCCCGCTCTTACAGAGTCGGTAAGGGGTCTTGCCCAGTCAACCCAACGGCTTTTATTGAGCTGGATGCGGAGCTGTTTAGAGCGGAGAGAGTTCTTACAGAAGTCCTAGATAGAATATCCTCAGAACCTCTAAATAGAGAACTAGCACAGGTAATCCCGGAAGTTCAATCAAACCTTGTCTACTCGGTACCTAGACACCTAGCTCTTAGTACAGCAGATGTCGTCGGGGTTCCAGGTAGGATCGTTAAATACGCAGGCAGGGTTAGGGTCTATGCTTATCCGCAGCCTGGGGCGTCATCTCATGTCGCAAGACTCGTACTCGAGGCTATGAAGTACGACTCCAGCATTAGGTCGGCCATGAACATAATGTACAGTAGTGAACTAGTTGAGGCAGCTAGAAAGCTAGGAATGTCTGTAGCAACAATCGATAGAAGAGAAGAACCCGAGGAAACAAGAAGAATAGAGGGAGCATCGCTCCCCTGGATGCTAAGAAAAGCTATTGAGCAAGTAGGTAGAGTACCAGACATTCTAGCAGACATGGGTGATATCGGTAAAGAGCCTATGATTAGAGTATTAGGGAAGACCCCAAGCGATGTTCTAGACAAAGTAGTCAAACTAGTCAATCAGTGTAAGCACTCATGAGTAACTACCTCTCAAGGTGGTAAGCTCCTCTATACGGGATTGCCGACTTTTCACTAAGCTTTACGTACACTAGTTGAGCTACTTGAGCTCTAACACCTATTTTTATCCCGTGCTTGTTTAGAACGAGCATCAGTCCGTACCCCCTCCCCTCGTAACCCGGATCCCATACAGCAGTAAAGAGAGTCACTCCCGACCTCAGCAGAGAGGAGCGCGGGAATGCTAAAGCCATAGAGTCCTCAGGTACTTTAACGTACTCACAGTACCGAACTAGGTACGCACCTTTCTCTAAAATAAACATCCCACTATCATTTGGCTTTAACTCTAGGTACAATGGAATTCTCTTACTCTCCGGGAGAACCTCACCACTATCGCCAAAGTTGTAGACTTCACATAGAGTCAGCTTGACACCAGCGCAATCGAGCTGTTCCGGTGAAAACCCTAGCCCTAAGAGTAACTGTGGAGGCACTACCAACAGACAGCCCGCTACTTAGCTTACAGCAGCGTCTTAGAAAAACAGCGCTACACATTACTACTTACTGAGGATCTATCTTCCAGCAAGCAGAATCTGCTGCGGGGTCTACAGTCTATAATGGTTTTTAGATGCTTGTAGGTGCGACTGGACTCCATAGACACGTAGACAAGCCTACAGCGTTAGTAATAGATCTTTGGATGCCTTTATCTGCGGCGCGGCGGTTGCCTAGAGAGTGTTTAACTTAGTTAAGGCTCGTTTGGTGAAGTCAGGACCCCGTATCTCAGACTTAAAAACAACCATGAATATCAACCAAACTAAGTCCCGTTGTAGCGATAATATTAGCCGCAGTAGCTCAATACGCGTGAGGAAGTTGATAGATAGCAGGCTATGCGTTCTATGCCGCGGTGGGTCGAGAAGGCTGTGCGGCTTAGAGTATTGTCCAGTCCTTATTAGGACATCTTCTCTATATACCTTAAAACAGGTTTCTCGAGAACTCACAAGTACATCGCCTCCGTCTGTTTATGTGGGTTGGGTAGGCTATCCTCGCGTTACTGTGGCGGCAGGACTCCCACCAGAGGTTGGGGATACTTCGGTATACGACCAACCAGAGAAATGGTTAGAGCTACCGCTAGACGAAATATTAAGGTTTAGGTTGACTCTCATACGTGGAGGGAGAACACTCAGGGTATATGAAGTAAGTAGTAGTTTTGCGGATAAGATAAGAGAGATTGCTCTGTCCTCTAAACCTGTCGATGTCGAAGTCTACTTCGAGAAAAGTGTTAGGCCGAAGGTCTTACTAGATGAGCACATACCACCAATGGGTCCCCTAGCGCCAGTAAAGAAGATAGACCTTGGCTCAAACCCATATGTGGACAAGCACGTTGAGAAGGTTTACGGAGACGGGGAGTTAGATGCTAGAAACGCTATTCTCTACCTATATAGGTCATCTGTACCGGTATCCACGATAATGAGGGTACTATCCGTAGGGTCTCTAGGTAGAGAAAGCAGGAGAAAGCTCGTACCTACTAGGTGGGCTATAACGGCTGTTGACTCAACTATATCCGAGGCTTTAATAAGGAGATTAGTTGATAAGCCGACAATAAACGAGTTCAGGTTGTATTGTCTATCGAGTAGCGGTAATCTATTCATAGCAATCCTACTGCCTACTCGATGGATGTTCGAGTGGATAGAGGCTTGGTTTCCAGGGTCGACCTGGAACCTCTTCGGTGGTGATGTTGTACTAGAGGGAGACTGGGAGGTTACGAGTAGGAGAAGAGAGTACCCTTCGATAGGAGGGTGCTACTATGCTTCAAGGCTGGCCGTAGTTGAGTACTTAAATAGGCTGGGGCGGCAAGCTGGAGCAGTACTCTATAGAGAGATCTATCCGAGCTTCAACGTTCCAGTAGGCGTGTGGTTCGTTAGGGAGATGGTTAGAGCCCTATTTAGCTCTCAATACAAGAGCTACAAAACCTTGAGTGAACTTCTTGAAGATATTAGAGGTCTGACTAGGGTTCCGGTAGAGAACATAGTGGCTCGATCGAGGATACTGAGTCTTCTAACTAGAGGTAGGAGGCTCTTTGACTAAGTGCCCTAGGATTAGGGTTAGGACGGCTCTATCTAGGTCCGGGCTACCAGACCTAGACTACTCGCTCAATCCATACATCGGCTGCTTACACGGTTGCCTGTACTGTTACGCGAGAGACTACACTAGGCAGGCAGAAGTTGTTGAAAAATGGGGGTCTCTCGTATACGTTAAGGAGGATCTCCTTAGTATATTGAAGAGGGAGACCAGGAAGCTTAAGCCGGGTACCGTAGGTATCTCAACTATTACAGACCCATACCAACCAGTAGAGTCAGTCGAGAAACTAACGCGTAGGTCCATAGAGGTACTACTAAGGCGAGGCTTTAAGGTAAGTGTTCAGACGAAGTCTCCCCTAGTCTTAAGAGATCTCGATATCCTTAAGAGCTTTAGGGGGATGGTAGACGTCGGCTTCACGATTATAACTCTAGACCCTGGAGTAGCTTCTCTATTAGAGCCAGGTGCCCCTATACCTGCGCAGAGAGCTAAAGCTTTAACTCAGGTATCAGGAGAGGGATTAAGAACGTGGCTTTTCTACGGACCTGTGATCCCAGGTTTAAACGATGACAAAAACTCATTTACTAAAGTTCTTGAGGCTGTTCATGGGTGCGCGAGCACAGTTCTCATAGACAAACTGAGGGTCACCCCGAGAGTGCGCAGCTCTCTCAGCTCAGTTGTTAAAGACATCGAGAAGATAGAGTCTCTTGCGAGGAGCAGGACTTGGTGGTCATCCGTAGTCAAAGCCTTTATGGAGGTATGCGCACAGCTAGGGGTAAAGTGCGCAGCTTCTCTAGCGGAACCACCTGCTGAGAGTGTAAAGAAGTTAGAGATGTTCCATAGGAAATAGAAGAACGATTACTTTATGTGCATCGGTCTCCCTAAGGCTAGATTCGCTACTTCACTTATTACCTCGGAGTACGTAGGATGCGTATAGACGACGTCAGCGACGTCCTTAATACTCAAATTCTTAGCTATAGCTAAGCAGAAGACGTGGATCAGCTCCGATGCTTCGTTGCCCACTATTTGAGCACCTAGTATTCTACCATCGTTAGCTACTAGAACCTTAGCAAAGCCCTCACTACTCTTAACTAGCGCGGTAGTATTTCTCCCAAGGGCTACATAGGGGAATTTGAAGACTTTGTAGCTTACACCTGCTACTACAGCGTCCTGCTCTGTTAGTCCTACAAGAGCTACCTGTGGATGGGAAAACACGACCTGGGGGATTGGAGTCCTCGGTAACGAATTCCTGTACCCCACAATGAAGTCTGAAGCAATTACAGCTTCCCTCAAGGCTTTGTGAGCTAGTTGAGGAGGTCCAGTCACATCACCAGCCGCCAGGATGCTTGACACGCTTGTGACCATACTCTCATCTACCTTTATACCGGATTTAGTATCGTACTCCACTCCCACATCCTCAAGCCCTATGTTTTCTACGTTAGGTTTTCTCCCTACGGCCACCAGCACCTTCTCGGACTTCAAGACCTTCGCCGACCCGTCACCTAGAGAAATAGTCGTAGTAGTAGCTCCATTCACTCTGTCGACACTCTTAGTGATAGCTCTAAAAAACATTTTAATGCCTAGCCTCCTGAGATTCCTCTCGACTACAGCTGAGACGTCCGGGTCAGTAAAGTAGAGAGGTCTTTCAAGCAGCTCAACTAAGTAGACCTCCTTACCCAACATAGCTAGCGCCGTAGCTATCTCTACTCCGATGGCTCCAGCACCGATCACGGTTATAGAATCCGGGAGCCTCTTTAACTCGAAGAACTCTCTATTCGTAATTACGTATTCACCGTCTACTCTGGCGGATGGAAGGTCTTTGGGGTCCGAACCAGTAGCTACTAGAATATACTTAGACTCTAGGTCTCTAGTAGATCCACCAACTTCTACTCTAACCTTCCTGGGACTAGCAAGTCTACCAAAACCCTCAATTATCTCGACATCGCTGAGAAGTGTCTTGATACCCTCCCGAGATCGCCAAGCCGCTCTAGATATATAATCTGCGAGCTGATCCCACGCTATTGACTTGACATCAAAAGAAAAACCTGCTTGCTGCATAAGCTTCATCCTGTAATAGCTCTCAGATACTTCTATTAGAGTCTTAGTAGGTATACAGCCCCAGTTTGTACATTCACCACCGAGTAATCTTTTCTCGACTAGAGCAACCCGAAGCCCTTGGGAGCTAGCTCTAGCAGCAGCCAAGTAGCCTGCCGGACCACCACCCAACACCACTAAGTCATACAAGGAAGTCCCACCTACATCTTACTCCAGACTCGTGATTAGTGGGATACTTTATAAAATCTTTACGATCTTCAGTTTTTCTTACTAGGTGTTCTCGAGTTAGTCTCATTCTTTTGAGGTATTCATACCTTACTCGATCTATTCCCGCAACTCGGTGGGCTGGAGTGTAGGGTTGCGGGAACTCAAGCTAGCTCGGTAGAGCAATTGCGGTGAGCAACTCTAAGGAGATAGCTGAGAAGTAGATAGTGCTGAAGCTTTATACCGGCAAAATTAAATACCAAGGGCAGCCTTTAGTTTAGTGATAAAGATCTCTCAATATACGTCTTTGCGGACGAATGCTAGTGCAACTTAAAAATAAGTATACTGAGTAGTTTTAATGCCGTATACGAATCTAGAGTTTGGTGCTGAGAATTGATAAGAGAAGCCGTCAGTAGAGCTCAAAGTAGGTTGATGATAGCCATAGACAACCCTAAACTAGACTTAGGCTTTGCAGCAGAACTCGTGTCTAGCACGAAGAACATCGTCGCAGGCTTTAAGATAGGAACGCCGTTTATATTAAGTAAGGGATTGAAGACTCTTAAGAACCTCATAGACTCATCGCCGAGCACGTACTTCATTGCCGACTTAAAGCTTGGAGACATAGCTCAAATAATCGAGTACACCGTAGAGCTAGTAAGAGACACCGGGTTTAACGGGGTCGTAGTTAACGCCTTCATGGGGTATGAAGGAGTGTTAGATAGAGTGTCAAGGAAGTGTGAAAGCGTAGGGGTCGAGCTACTTCTTCAGATAACGTTCGACCACCCGGCTTCCTTTATGATCGACAGTAAGTACCCAGATATCAAGAAGATGATACCTCAAGTAGACCCGGACGGGTTGATTGTTCCGGCAAGCAAGACCACGATTATCCGTGACTTAAGAGAGACCTTTAGAAACAGGTACGTCATTCTCTCACCAGGGATTTTCGCGGCTGGAGCAGAACCAGGTGAGGCTCTATGCTACGGAGCTGATGTGGAAATTGTTGGCAGTAGGGTTGTTGCGGCCCCATCTCCCAGGGAAGCGCTTGAGAGTGTCGTTAGGGCTCAAGGAAGATTTTTAAGTGAAAATAAAGGAAGATGTTTGGAGTGGTGATCTCGGTGAAGGCTAAGGTCCTACTGGCTCTATCTCTGCTCTCTATAGCGGTCGTGACACTACTCGCCATCCAGTTACTCCTTCACTACTTCGCACCAGGGTTCATAGCTCCTATCGGTATCTTTAGGTTCATGTGGTTGTGGTGGCTCGTAGACGTCTTAGGGTACGTCATAGCCATAGTGACACTAGTTCTCTCTGGTGTAATCCTGGGTAGGTTTATAGAAAAAAGAGTTCCCGCAGACATAGATGCTTTAAGAGCTTCAATGATATCTACGGCGGCTGCTGTAATTGGTGGTGTAGTTCTAATAATCGGACTAGTGTCTTACCTCTTGGGTGAGGAGCTGACGGTTAGTCTAGCATCAATAGCGTTCTTATTTGCGGTTGTACCTTCAGTGGTTACATGGCTTTTCTCTCCATATCTAGTTAACGTATTCTACGGCTGCAGGTACGACCCCGAGCTCCAGAAGCTGGTTAATGAGGTAGCTAGAAAAGCCGGTATGAAACCTCCTAAGGCGATGAAGTCGTCCATGACAGTGCCAAACGCATTTGCGTATTCTTCCCCTATAGCTGGAAGGTTTGTTGCTATTACTGATGGCTTACTTAGAACTCTCAGAAGCGATGAGGAGCTAAAGGCTGTTATAGGCCACGAGCTTGGCCACCATAGGCATAGAGACAACTCAGTAATGATGGTCTTCGGGATTCTTCCCACGGCTATATACTACATGGGCAGGTTACTTCTCTTTATTGGACTCTACTCAGGTAGGTACGCAGACGGCAGCAGAAGGCGTAACGGTAGCTCGGGGCTTCTATTGGTTGCTGTAGGGGGAGTCATAATGGCCCTGAGTATACTAATTCAGTTTGCCGTGCTAGCTCTATCGAGGTTGAGGGAGTTCTATGCTGATGCGCATGGAGCTAAAGTAACGTCTCCATACGCCATGATCGGGGCTCTGCGGTCCCTAGACGGATTCTATAAGCGCTTTGGCAAGTCGACTGTAGCAAACAGTAGGCTTAAGACTCTATTCATCTACGCTTTTACTGAGCCATTTATCGGGCTAGAGGAACTTCTATCAACTCACCCACCCATATGGAAGAGAATAGCGTTTCTTGAAACACTGCTTGGGCGAGAGATAAAGGCTTAGGGTGTTTGAACACGGTAGCCACATACCTACTAGCGTTTCTCAGTGCCTTAGTAGCAGTTTACGGGTACAGTGCTAGAAGAGTGGTTTCTGCTATATCACTCACTGTCACTGCGTTACTCATAGCGGGCTCTACTCTATGTACGCAACTAGGGATCGGCTACATCATTGTAGCTATTCCTATATCCGCAGTATCATTCGTCATAGGGCTATTCCTTCACAGAGTCGCTATATCAGTTTCTGCTTCAGTTGCTCTCTCACATGCCTTCTTCCAGCTAACTGAGTTGCGCTTAGATTACGGGCACGCTGTAGCGGTCTCACTAGTATTAGTGTTCGCCTTGTATGTGCTGTCATGGAAGCGAGGGTACTTGCCGTACGCGGTACTCGGTAGTTCATCATTCGCGCTCTTCATGAGCTACTCAACACATGCTGTGATAGCAGTGTCGCTAGCTATAGCTCTTGGTACCGCTAGCTACGCTATCCAAGAGAGGTCATGGAGAGCTAAGACCAAGTACAATAAGATGCGATATAGCTTAAAGAGGCACCGCAGTTGCATATCCACTGGAGGGTCTAGGCTGTCACGCAAGTCCGATGGAGACTCTAAAGTAGAGTCTTTTTGAATCTCTCCTCTAGGAGTACGTTACCCCTCTCGTGGTAACCTAGAGCTTCCCAGTACCCGTCCATGTACTTATCAATAAACTCTATTCGATAAACCCACTTCACGCTCTTCCAGCCGTATAAATGCGGGATGAAGATCCTGGCTGGAAATCCCTGCTCTATTGTGAGTGGTCTATCATTTATCTTGAGAACCAGTAGTGCATCTTCCGAAGCGAAATCTTCTAAGGGAACTATAGACGAGTACCCGTCTAGACCCGTGATGAACACCCACCTGGCTTTCTCGCTCGGTACTGCTTTGTCGGCTATTATCTTCAGCTTGACTCCCTCCCACTTAACTGACTTGACCGACCAGCCCGTAACGCAGTGAAAGTCTCTAACTAGAGATACCATAGGTAGCCTCTCTATATCGCTTAAAGATAGTTCTAATGCATTTTTCACCATACCTAGAACTCTGAGTCTCCAGGAGTTTACGTCTACATTCGGAGTACCTAGGACCCTGTAGATAATGAAGTGATCTATGTAGAACTGACCTGGGGCTAGACCGCTGGTGCTGTATCTATCAGCTGGAGGTAGCCTAGGATCTCCGGTCTCGCGAAAAGCGCTCCCCCGAACACTAGCTAGTCTAGATGCGTCGAACGTACATAACACTTCTTCAAGCACTCTCCTCCTTACTACCGCTCTACAAGATGTAATGAAGCCTTCTTTATCGAATACATGGTACTTAAAGATCACGTAGCTCGTTCCTATAGGTTCGTTCTCGGTGAACTCTATCCTCACCCTACCAATGCTTACGTACTCGCTAACTAGGTCGGTTAAGAAGGTTTTAATATCGTCAATTGGGTTTGTAAGACTCACACCCACATCTAAGCACTCTAACACCATTCCAATACCTCTCACAAGAAGAGATGGTGGAGTCTTCAAGCTACACCTCATCGCGGTCTCCAAGTTTGTTAGCGCGGAACCTTAAATCCTCAAATTAATGCTCTAATAGCGAGGCAGCAGGTTACTTAAAGCAGAAGTAACAGACTAGTGACTTAACTTTAAGCACTGTCGCTTCAGAATTCAGGGGATCTAGTTGAAGGCTGCTGTACTACGTGAAGCTGTAGAAATAAGAGTTGATGGGTTACCTCGGAGGTATCCAGAACTACCGTGGTGTGAGGATCCACTAGCTATCGAGGACTACCCAGACCCCACCCCAGGTCCCGGGCAAGTCATGCTAGAGGTTCTAGCTTGTGGTGTGTGCTATACGGACATAGACATAATTGAGGGAAGAGTTCAATGCAGAATTCCAGTAGTCCCCGGGCACCAGATAGTGGGGAGAGTAGTCGAAGTAGGTCCTGAAGCTGGGATTAATTACCCAGTAATAGGTGAAACCGTGGGCGTAGCTTGGGTTGGAAAGACTTGCGGGAGATGTAGCTATTGCTCTATTGGGTCAGAAAACCTCTGTACCGAATTTATGGCAACTGGGTGCCACCACAACGGAGGCTACGCTGAGTACGCAATAGCTTACGCAGACTTCGTTTACAGAATCCCTAGCAGTGCGGATCATGTTAATATAGCGCCTCTACTCTGTGCTGGCGCGGTTGGCTATAGAGCCCTTAAGCTCGCAAATCTCAAGGATGGGTTGAGGCTCGGCCTTTTCGGTTTCGGTGCTAGTGCACACATCATACTGCAAGTAGTTAAGAAGCTCTTTCCCAGTGTAGAGGTATACGCATTCAGTAGAAGCTTAGAGCACAGAGAGCTGGCGGAGAAGCTGGGAGCGGACTGGGCTGGACTCCCTAGTGACGCGCCACCCAGGAGACTCGATAGAGCCATAGACTTTACACCGGTCGGGGAGATAACGGTGAGAGCTCTAGAGCTTCTAGACAGAGGAGGTATTTTAGTGATGAACGTGATCCGAAAGCAGACACCAATTACCTTAGACTACACCAGTCATTTATGGCTCGAGAAGACGGTTAGAAGCGTTGCTAACGTTACACGGAGTGACGTCGCAGAGCTACTGAGTATAGCATCAAAATACGGCTTGAAAACAGAGGTTCAGGTTTACGCTCTTGAGGAAGTTAATAGAGCTCTCAGAGACTTAAAAATGGCTAAAGTTAGGGGGTCAGCAGTACTAAAGTTAAAGTAGTAGCGTAGAAACCTATGGAGTCAAGCCTTCTAATCATAGGATGAATACCTAAAGCCTATCGGCTGTTGCGATAAGGCCAGCTGGCGGAGTCTTTTGTCTAAGTCATGATAGCTTCTTGAGCTTGATTACTCCTAAGGCTTCCGCTATCTCGAGAGTCCAGCCAGCTAGTTGCGTTGCCACTAATTGGGATGCGTGGTCTTCGGTCAGCTCCATACTCAGCACTTCTTTAGAAGCTCTGACGGAGCAGGCTGGATCAACTCTCTGTTTGAACCTCCTAACTAGCTCCTCAAGGAACCTATCTAGGGAGGCAGGTCCTCTGCTAGCGATATACTTTACGAACTCTATGTCGGATGAATTCGGCAGGGACTCAACCTTCTTTTCTTGGCAGACCTCGAGGTACTTTTCAAGTAGTGAGTAATTTCCGAAGATCTTACCACTCGAGAGCATCAGCTTTTTACTCAAGGAGACGCCTTCCTCGTAGCTAGCTTTCTTGAACCAACTCCGTAGAAATAGCGTCCGCTAGCGTGAAGTGGTAGGTTTGTCTTGTCTGATATTATAAACCCGAATTTGTCTGCGACACCGCTGCGGACTCTGACTTTCTTGACTTCGAATACGTAAAGAACTGATTCACCGATAAGGTACCTACCTACTACTTTAGACTCTAGTACTGCTAGAGATCGTAGGAGCCCTGGAGGCCTGATCGTTAAGCTCTCTAACAGCTCCAGCCTGAACCTTGAGACCTTATCGATATCTCTACCAGACACGGAACCCAGGTCGTAGAGTAGTTGGACATCATCTAGGCCGAGGATGTTGAGGCTTGCTTCACCGCAGAAGTCGAGGCAATCCCTAGTGTACGCACTAGAATCTACAGCTACTGCTACAGTGGGGGGTTCCTCGCTAACTGGAGTATTCCAGCTAGCGGGCATGAAGTTGGTGCGGCCGTTTGGACACAGAGTTCCTATGACTAGTGTGGGCCTTGGGTGTAGTAAGTAGTAGAATCTGCTAGTGAACTCCTCAAACAATTCACCACCCAGTCTACATTTTTAGCTAGGTTAATTAACCTATACTAGAGATAAAGTATGAGGAGTGTGGGTGCCGTAGTTCTAGTTGGTGACTTGAGGTACTCTGAGCTACCTCCACCACCCACTAGAGAGGATGAAGCTCTAGTCAAAGTCCTCTCAGCAGCTCTAACACCTCTTGATGTTGCTGCTGTTAGAGGTTACACTCCTTATACCTACGGAAAGATTATTGGATCAGCAGGATTAGTTAGAGTTATAGACTTAGGCTATAGAGTAGCCAACCTAGTAGTCGGAGAAAATGCCGTAATATCTCCAAAGTGCTTTACCAAGTTAGCTCTAGTAAAAAATGGTATTATGGCAGACCAAGCCAGTGTTGACTTAAGCTGCCTGGAGCCGGTGCCTCAGTCTATCACTGGTTCGATGGGTCTACATGTATCACTATTAGCTCACCTACCCACAGCCCTATCAAGTCTATCCGGGTCTTCGATACTAGTAGCTGGCTGCGGCTATGAAGCACTAATACTCGTTAAGCTAGTTAAAGACGAGATTAGAACGGAGGCTATTTGCTCTAGTGAGTCTGGTTTACGAAGAATTTCTAGGCTTGGAGTAAGAGCTCACTTACGCGATATAGTGGGAGGAGAATTTGACATAGTCTACATAACGTCCCTAGACCCGTACGTAAACAGTGTAGCTGTGGGGAAATGTGTAGACTCTCTCTACTTATCACCCTCAGTTCCCGAATACCTCGCGCCCCTAGGAAGCAATCTAAAGAGGGTAATGGTATTGTCGAAAGCTAAGCTCAACATAGCTGAAGCGCTGGGGATAGCCCGGAGAGTAAGCCACGAGATCGGGAACTTGTTCAAAATAGTGGATAACCTTAGAGCTGTAGCTGAGCTTGTTAAGTACTCAACACACGTAGCTTACGTAGCACCTGACGAAGCCAGTAATGTATAACTCGAGTAAACGTAATTTGAGCTCAAGGTCGGGCTTCTTATATGTAGCAATTCTTCAATAAATTCTTCAGGTTGAAGTAAAGTAACACATGTGTTACTTCAGTAGTAACTCGAGAAACGTTAAGTCGAGGAAAGCAGGTATTAACAAAAATCTATGCTTTCCCCATCTTTTTCTTAACTAATCTTCCCAGGATCTCTACTCCAGTTTTTATTTCGTCAACGCTCGGGTAGCTAAAGTTTAGCCTCATAGTGTTCTTACCGCTCTCGTCAACAAAGAACGACGCTCCAGGCACATACACTACACCTTCGTTCACTGCCTCGGGAAGCATCGCCTTAGTGTCTATCCCAGGTGGCAGCCACACCATTAGGAAGAGTCCGCCTACAGGTTTAGCCCACCAAGAGTCTTCTACCATGTTCTCTGATAACGCGCTCAGCATTGCATCACGCTTTACTCGGTACACTCTCTTAGCTTTGTCTATGGTTTCACCAACGACACCTCTCTCTAATGCTTCCTTAGCTATATACTGAGATAGGGTCGATGTGTGTAGGTCCATGCTCTGCTTAGCTCTCTCGAACACGTCAACGAGTTGGCGGGGACCCAGTATCCACCCGATTCTAAGACCAGGAGACAGTATCTTGCTTAGAGTACTCATGTAGATAACTCTCCCTTCTTGGTCTAGAGTCTTCAACCTAGTTACATCAGCTTCATCGTATACAAAGAAAGAGTACGGGTCGTCCTCAATAACGATGAAGTCGTACTGAGATGCTAACTCAAGGAGGTACTTCTTTCTCTCGGGACTCATAGTGGTTCCTGCTGGGTTATGTGCTATAGGGATCGTGTACACGAATTTAACTCTTTTTCCAGAGGACATTAGTTCCTTAAGTCTTTCCTCGAGTACCTCGGTCTTCATTCCACTACCGTCTATAGGTACCCCGATGATGTTGGGTTTAGCTGTCCTAAAGGCAGTTAGTGCTGCTAAGTACGTCGGATTCTCCGTAACAATGTAGTCGCCCGGGTCTATGAGGGTCCTAGATACTAGGTCTAACCCCTGCTGAGAACCGGTCGTAATTATGACGTCATCTTCGCTTGCTACTTTCACTTCACTGCTCCTTAAGTACCTAACTAAGGTCTCCCTAAAGGCAGTAACTCCCTTAGTTGGAGAATACTGAAGAGCTTTATCTCCATAGTTTAGTACGACCTCATAGGCTATCTTAGCTAGAGACTCCCGTGGAAAAGTTTGAGGGTCTGGATAACCCCCCGCAAAGCTGATGACTTTGCGGGCTTCGACAACTTTGAGTAGCTCGCGGATTTCGGAAGCTTTGAAAACCTCAGATGCTTTAGCTATGAACCTAGTGTAGTCCACATGAACACCGTGGGTATAGTATATAGCAAAAAATAAGCTTTTTTAGTACTTTATAGCAGTGTTTAGTGAGTTAAAACAGGTTTAAACTTTATACCATAGTATATAACCCCGTATGGGTCGTCCGACAAATACCTCCTCAAGACAGCCTCGACCTTCGCGTTCTCCCTAAGCTCATCTTCCCTTACTCCAACGATCTCACCAATCAATCTTACGCCCTCACTCAATCTAACTGCTCCAACTAATTCAGGCAGCCTATCTTCACTGGAGTTCGTCTTGTAGTAGACTTTAGTAAAGCTCTCTAGTACCCCCATTCCTGAAGATTCAACATACTCGACCTTACCAGATCCGCAGTGAGGGCATACAGGCCTCTTAAATATAGTCTTTTTACCGCACTCGCTACAAACCGTTATGACTAGCTTATACTGGTTCTCTTTGACTCTCCAAAACTGGGGAACAGATAGCTTCAAGAACATCACCTCTTTAGAACAAGCACTCGAGACAAGTTATCGGGACCGCTCATTGAGTGAACTAAGCCGTACTCGGATAGGGCTCTCTTACCACCTAAGCCATCTGTTAGAACCTTGAAGACTTCGTAAGCTTGGTATATACCAGTAGCACCTATTGGGTGACCTCTAGCCTTTAGTCCACCACTCGTATTCAAGAACTCAAACTCAGTAAGATCACACCTATCGTCTACGTACCCAAGACTTCTGAGGATAGCTATAGGGTATGTCGTGTAGCTATCGTGAAGCTCGACAGCCGTTTTCCTTAAGTCTAGCTTAAACCTTTCGGAAACCTCCTTTAGGAGCTTTGTGGACGCTATAAAGTCTGATATACTGTCTCTAGCGTATGCCGGTAGACCGACTTCAGTCTTACTTAAGACTAATTCAACAGAAGAACCGTTCCTATCCGGTGTAGATGATACTACTATAGCGGCAGCTCCATCACCAAAAGCAAAGCTGTCGTAGAGTGTTAGCGGATCCGATAGAACCTGAGCATCCTTAAAGGACTCGTACGTTATTTTGAATTTAAGCATTGCGTGAGGTACTGATATGGCGTTTTCATGCATTCTGATCGCCCAGTTGCTAAAGCAGTCTCTCCGGACACCAGACTTAATGAGTTCCTTCATGGCTAGAGCGGCGTAAACGGGTGGGGAAACACCCCTTAGGACTTCATATTCGTAGTCTAGGGTTAAAGAGTAGAAGTAATTAGCTATATACGTTGGGTACTCAGTGACTTTCTCGGCCCCTATGACCATGACCCGCCTGTACGCACCGGAAGCCACTAGTGATGCAGCAAGCTCTACAGCAGCTAGACCGGACGATTCACCAGACTCTACTCTAGCTACAGGAACCTTTCTACCGATCCACTGAACTATGTGAGTACCTAAGTCTACTTGGTGTGCGGATAGCTCTGGGAGGGCTGATGAAACTATTACGTAATCTACGTCAGAACACTCGAGGCAGTCTCGAGCCACTTTATAGGCTAAGTCTCTATAGCCTAGCTCGAAGTGCCTATCTACCTTGACAACCGAACCTCCAACAATATGAGCCCTCACGTCAATCACCTACGTTCCTTAAGAGAAGACCTCTAAACTTACTGTACTCCCCGTAGGATATCTGGATCCTCGAATTCATCATATCAGTGACTCTCGGACCTTTATTTACTGCCTCGAGTACGGCTTCATTAACGACTATACTGAAAGCATCACTTCCAGCACCACTCCCGAAGGTAGCTACGAGAACCCTGCTACCTGGGCGCGCTTCCTCGAGAACTTTAGCTAACCCTATGAGGGCGGAGGCGTTATAAGTATTACCTATGTACGGAGTGACAAGTCCAGGTGCGACCTTCTCCTGCGGGATCCCGAGTTGTCTAGCTACTTGAAGGGGGAACCTGCCGTTGGGTTGATGGAATACAGCGTAGTCGAAGTCGGTGACCTTTAGACCTGTTTCCTCGAGTAAGAGCTTGACCGCACTAACTATGTGGTGGAAGTACGCTGGTTCTCCTGTGAATATCTCTGCGTGCTCTGGGTACGGAGATCTGTCCCTCCTCCAGAAATCTGGAGTGTCCGTAACATAGGTTACGCTAGCTTCTATTGTAGCTACTGAACTAGTAGATGAACCTATTACGTATGCTACAGCTCCAGATGACGCAGTGAAGTCTAATAAGTCTCCCGGGTTAGCTTGAGCCGTATCTGAGCCTATGACTAGAGTGTTTTGCGCAAGGCCACTCTTTACAAGTCCTATAGAGATCCTTATCCCTTCGCCGGCAGCCCTACACGCAAACTCTAAGTCTGTTGCGAGCTTCCTCTTTTTTACCCCTAAAGCATCAGCCACTATCGTTGCGGAAGGCTTTACAGCGTAAGGCTTGGATTCAGTACCGAAGAACACCGCATCTATTTCTTCACTACTTACTCCAGCTCGCCGTATAGCTACTTTAGCGGCGTACCAACCCATAGTAACAGAATCTTCGTCTTCTTCCGCAACAGCCTTCTCGATCATACCTAAAGCCTTAGGTAATCTACTATCATAGCCCCAAAGGATGGCTACATCGTGCGCACTCAGCCGAAACCTCGGTATGTATACCCCCCACCCTCTAATACCGGCTTCCAATGGAGTTACCACATATGTGTTAGACTACAGTATATAAGTTTTAATAAGTTGACTAAGAAAACCTTATATAAACTGTACGAATTATCTCTTTGCGTAGAGCCAGCAAGAAACTGTGCGTCCTTTCTCTACTTCTATTTCTGGGGGTTCTTCAGACCTGCAGACGTCCATTGCGTACGGGCACCTCGGGTGGAACCTACAACCAGGAGGTATGTTGGCGGCACTAGGTATTTCTCCCTTTATCGGAACCTCCCTAATTTTGAACCTATTTCTAGGGTCGGGCTCTGGGACTGCCGCTATCAACGCCTTAGAGTACGGGTGGAGTGGGTTGTTAACTATACTGGATATAGAGCCTTTTTCGACTATGGCACCTAAGTACATTATGGCTAACTTGTCGCAGATGTAAGCAGCTACTGCTAGGTCGTGAGTAATGAATACGTACGTAAGGTTTCTCATAGCCTTCAAGTCCAGCATAAGTTGGAGTATCTCAGCTCTTATGGAAACGTCCAACATGCTCACGGGTTCATCAGCTACTACGAGAGACGGGTTGAGTATTAGAGCTCTCGCTATAGCTATTCTCTGCCTCTGACCACCGGATAACATGTGGGGATATCTCTCGGCGAACTCCTCCGGAGGCGTCATCTTTACTTCTTCTAAGGCCTTAAAGACTAATTCTCTTCTTTCGTCTTCAGTAGATCCCACTCCATGTATGTCTAAAGGCTCCTTTAAGATGTCGTAAATCCTCATCCTGGGGTTAAGGGACCCGTACGGGTCCTGGAATATTATCTGGATGTCTCTTCTCAATAGCTTATCTACGTATCTCGGTAGCTTCTCCGTTAAGTCCACGTACTTGCCGTCAACTAAGAATGTCGAGGGTATCTCAGAGAGTAGCTCCTTCCTCGGCATGTAGAGAGCTCTACCTCCAGTAAAGTCTATTAACCTGACTACGAGCCTCCCAGTAGTCGTCTTTCCACAGCCAGACTCACCAGCCAGGCAGTAAATCTCTCCTTCATCGACTGCGAAGCTTATCCCGTCCACAGCTCTAACGTATCTAGGCTTCCTCAGCGTTAATATTTCGACTAGAGACCTCCTTAACGGGAAGTACTTATACGCTTTCTCTAATATAAGCTTGGAGCTCACAGCTCATCACCTCTTTGCGTAGAGCCAGCAAGAAACTGTGCGTCCTTTCTCTACTTCTATTTCTGGGGGTTCTTCAGACCTGCAGACGTCCATTGCGTACGGGCACCTCGGGTGGAACCTACAACCAGGAGGAGGCATTCTGAGGTCTGGAGGAACCCCGGGAATCCAAGTGATCTTCTCCTTCCCCTTCAGCCTTGGAATGCTCCTAAGAAGTCCCTGGGTATACGGGTGAAGTGGGTTGCCAAAGACTGACTCAGAAGACCCTATTTCGACCATCTTTCCAGCGTACATAACACCCGTCTTATCTGCTATCTCAGCAATTAAGCTGAGGTCGTGGGTTATGAAGATCATAGCGTTTCTCTCCGCCTGCCTGATCTCTTTAAATAGATTCATTATTTGTGCTTGAATCACTACATCGAGGGCCGTAGTAGGCTCATCGGCAATAACTAACCTGGGCTTTAGAAGGAGAGCCATAGCTATCATAACTCTCTGCTTCATACCTCCACTTAACTCGTGAGGGTATCTCTTGAGGACTTCTGGTGTTAGACCGACTCTTTTAACCATTTCAGAAGCTACATCTAGGGATTCCTTCACGCTCAAGCCTTTGTGGAGGACTAGTGGCTCAGCTAGCTGATGACCTACCGTGTATACAGGGTTTAGAGCGTTCATAGCTCCCTGAAAGACCATACTGACCTTAGCCCACCTCACCTTTCTCAATTCAGCTGGCTTGAGCTTGGCAATGTCTATACCATCTAAAACAATAGACCCACGCACGATCCTACCTGGAGGTGGGATTAGTCCCAGAAGACCGTAGCCTAGTGTAGACTTCCCGCAACCCGACTCTCCAGCGATGCCTAGAACCTCTCCTTCCGCTAACTGAAAGCTTACACCATCAACAGCTCTAACTATCCCGGTAAGCGTGTAGTAGTATATCCTCACATCGCTTACACTAAGTAAAGCAGACGACATTCACGACACCGTCTTATTCACACTAATTTAGTAAATACGGTATAAAAATAAATTTAATAGTAACAAAACCAACTGCAACATAGATGATGAAGTGGGCAGCCTTAGATAGGTGAAGACACTAGTTCACACTGACTCGCACTAGCTACTCCTACATTCGATAATTTTTCAGCAATTGAAAACATCCCCCCTCCCTATAGTAATGTAGTTGATTAGCTGTGGTACGAGGCTTGAACTACTTCAGCCTCGTTTAGCCTCCTTAGGTTTTGTATTGGTTGATAATATAATCTACTTGTCCTGCGTACCTAAAGCGTTTAGTGCTCCAGGTAGGTCACACTGAAAGCCACCAGTGGTCATGCGGTTACAAGACCTGTACTGGTGAAGCGGAAACGAGGAGATAAAGCAACCAGCATAAACCACCGCGATACCTGGAATCCCACTCGAAACAGCTGCTTAAACTCTCCTGCTTTATCTAGCGAAGTGTAGCGAGTTTTGAGGAGTATATGTTGGATAGAGAAGTGGTTTCTATATTATTATGTCATAAAGTTCTCTGAGGGTTGGAAACTCAAGGACTCCTATATCAGTACCAACGACTATAGGCTTGATGGTTTCAACGTCTACATGTTCCTTAACTACTGGTGAGAGATACGTCTCACGCATTAGAGTTACTTTAGACCCTGTCTGGTATGCTCCAACGGCCGGCAGTATGACTATGTTCTTCTTTATGGCGGGCATGGCTCCAACGAGGAAGCACGAGAACTTTCCGACTATGCCGATAGGGTCCCTGAGCGCTATGCTAGGGTGTTCGTGCCCTATGATTAAGTACTCCCATTGCTGATAGTGTAGCTCCTCCCTTAGAGGTTTGTGTCCGTGTAGTATCAGGTACGGTGGCAAAGAGTAGCTATCTACCATATCGAACTCTATCCACTTCCTCATTGCTGGTAAGAAGTTGTCGTGATTACCGCGCACGACTACCACACTACCTACGTGCTTCTTGACGTACGTCAGTAGCTCCATTAGCTCCACTCTCTCCAACCGACCTAGCGCATCAAACAAGTGCTTTAGGTCTCCAGCGAACACTACTCTCTCAGCACTCACTCTATTGAAAGCGTCCTCCAATATCCTGATAGTGTTCTTGAGCTGAAAGCGGGGTATGAACCCACCTCTCGATAGCACCTCTTCCTCGAACCCTATGTGGACGTCAGCAAGAATAAGTGTTCTATGCCTTCTAGAGTAAGCTACTGGGAGCTCACCCACTATCTCTAGCCCAGGCACTAGCTCCAGCTCTCTCACTCCAACAAGTTTCATTTAGATAGCTTATAACGAGATGGTGAGTAGAGAAGCGGTAAATCCGCGGCATCATCTGGTCCCTAATCTTGATGTTAGCTACTGCGGGACGTACCTCGGGTTTATAAACTTTATAAGCCTTATTAGTCTCCTACATAGGGTGTAATGTGAGTAGAGTTACTCCTCTAATTAAGATTGAGAACATTGTTGCTACAGTTACGCTGGAGCAAGGACTCGACTTAGGAGCTATAGCTAGATCCATACCTAACGTCGAGTACGACCCGGAAGAGTTTCCGGGGCTTGTTTTAAGACTCGATAACCCCAAGCTCACCGCCCTAGTCTTTGGAACGGGTAAGATGGTGATTACTGGTGCTAAAAAGACTGAGATGCTCATTAAGGGGTTTAAGAGGATACTTAGGCTATTCTACAAGCACGGGATTCTCGTAACTGGGAAGCCGAGGATACAGATACAAAACGTTGTAGCTTCAGCCAACTTAAACACCGAGGTTAACTTAGAGATAGCGGCAGAGTACTTAGATAACGTAATGTATGAACCAGAGCAGTTTCCCGGGCTAATACACAAGATGAGTAATCCACGAGTTGTTCTCTTAATATTCAGTAGTGGTAAGATGGTCATAACTGGAGCTAAGAGTGAGGAGGAAGTAGTTTTAGCTGTACAAAACATCTACAGGAAACTGGATGAGATAGGTGCGTTAAGAGAGATTACTGAGGAGTTCTCGACTGAGGAAATTTTGTAATTGAAACTACTTAAAGTACCTTACCTGATGGTAGCTGGTAGTATAGGTTGCTGAACCTCAGTGGAACTAGGAACTTACTTATTCACTAGATATCTTACTCAGCAAAGCCGGGTTTCTAGATATAGCTGATGCTATAATGTCTGACGCTCTAAGGGGTTCTGGAATAGATGAAACGAGCTGAGTGTAGGAGACTAGCCTGTCGACTCCCATACCTGTATCCCCGAATACAGCTATCCTCATAGTTTTCCATTTAGTTCTCACGAGGCTGGACCTCGAGTAGGCTCTAAGTATTATGTCGTACCTAAACCTCCAGTCACTGAAGTGGTGTTTGAGCGCTCTCTCTATTCTATCTATGTCAGGTTCAAACTTGTAGATTACCACTACAGACTTACTGAGCTTAAGGAGGGCCTCCGGGTCTACTACGTTGAACCCAGCTACAGTAACACCGTCTAGAAAAACAGCGTCAGACTCTCCCAAGCTACCGAGTATTTCAACAGCTTTCTCAGTGCCGTCAGTACCATCTACTGTTATAGTTCTTAACTTGACGTCAACTGGTTTCCTGCCTCTATATAGAGTTCCTACCAAGATAGTCCTTAGCTTCAGCTCTTTGTAGTCGGGTGGGAAAAACCCGTCATCTATTCCCACTAATCTTAACTGACTTAACATACTCACCAATCCTACTGTCTGAGCTAAGTACTTTCAGTACTGTAGCGGGGTCTACCCCCAAGCTCACCTCCTTAGTCTTGCCGTAGCGACCCTTATTGACTACTTTAGAAGTTAGAACTCCGAGCATATCAAGCTCGTTAATTATGTCGCTAACTCTCCTCTGAGTTAAGGGCTCTACTCCGAGAGCCTCACATACCCTCCTGTATGCAAGGTAGAGACTGCCAGTGCTTTCCGCAAAGCCTTTCATGACTGCTAGAGACAGGAGCACCAGCTTGCTGTGATAGGGTAGAGTTCGAACGACTTCCGTGGCTGCGTTTACCTCTAGCTCTTCACGAGCTTTTCTAGCGTGCGCTATGCTCACCCTAGCTACTCCCTCGCGCTCCGCGATTTCACCAGCAAACCTCAGGAGATCTAGAGCTCTTCTGGCATCTCCATGCTCTCTAGCTGCCGCAGACGCGCAGTACTCTATAACACCCTCCTCGAGCACGCCTTCCTTAAACGCTAATGCTGCCCTCTCTCTCAGTATGTCTGCGAGCTGGAGCGCGTCATAAGGTGGAAAAACTACCTCAACTTCTCCAAGGCTTGATCTAACGCGGGGATCTAGAGTCTCCACAAATTTGACGTCGTTGGTTACACCTACTATACTGACCTTACTTCGCGTAAGCTCGTCGTTGATTCTAGTTAGTCTATACAGAAGGTCGTCACCCACCTTCTTTACAAGAAAGTCTATTTCGTCTAGAACGATAGTTACAGAAAGCTTTCTAGAGTCTACGTAGTCGCGTAGCCTATTGTGAAGCTCGGCTACTGATAGACCTGTGAACGGGATCTTAACACCGAGATCCGAACCTATCTTAAATAAAACCCTGTAATTAGTGTCTTCATTGCGGCAGTTTACGTAAGAAAACTTAAACAGCTCTATACCTACTTTCTCAGCATGCTCTTCGAAGCGCTTCATAACGTACTTTACGACGGCCGTCTTACCGGTCCCGGTGAGACCGTATATGAGTATGTTGCTAGGCTTCTCACCTCTTAGGGCAGGCGATAGTAACTCAGCGATCCTCTTAATGTATTCCTCTCTATGTGGGAGCTTGTCAGGCACATAATCGCTTGCGAGAGCTTCTCTATTCCTAAAGACCTTACTCTCACCCAGGGCCTTCCTAATCACTTCAGTAACTACATCTTCCACTAGCTCAATCCCATATCTTGTTCTGCTGACTGAAATAACCTTAATATCGCAGGTCCTTAAGTGGGGAGCTCTAATCCCACACCGACTGGTTCGAAATGGCTTCACTATGTTATAAAGCCTACAGCAACTCAGTGTGTGGACTTAGAGAGTAGGTAGTGACGTGATGAGTCTTACAAGGGTTGAGTGGTGATATCTGAACCCGCGGCTGAACCTTAATTTATATTCCCCCACTTATCGTTAGGAACACCCCATTAAGACTTGGAGAACCTGCTGCGAGCTCTATAAGTCGGTAAACCTCTTCAGGGTTTACGAAAGTCTTAGTAGGAATGGACTTAATGGCTAACTCTCTCAGCTCTCTGCTTGCTCTAGGATTATCTACCCAGCCTACAGCGATCCCGACTACTCTAACTCTAGGTGCTAGCTCCTTAGATAAGTACCTAACCACATGGTGAAGACTGCCTCTAGATGCTACGTAAGGTAGTGAGGGCTTTAAACCGACATATACTTCGTGACCAGACGTTGCTATCATGTCTGTTAGAAAAACTATGAGCCCCTCCTCCATCATCATTCCCAATTTTAGAGCTATGTATGTAGGTGCTACTAGGTTTACTCTAACTAGGTAATCAAATAGTTCCTCACTTACTCTACTTAGAGGTGTTGAATCGAAGTGTGATGCGGAGAGGATTACTAAGCTGGGTATACCTACCTCAACGACTTCATCTATAAACCCTCCCACACTCTCCTCACTAAAGTCCCACTTTATTGCTTTAGCCAGCGAGTTTCTGACTACTGGATCGCATAGGAGCGCGCTGAAGACTTCTTCAGAGCTTCTATAGTGGAGTACCAGCCTATAGCTCTTTGCTAGATAGGGAACGAGCTTTCTCCCTAAAACACCTGTCGAGCCTGTTAGGAGAGCTAGCTTCATCCTATCTCCCCGATGCTGTGTAGTAGAGCAGGAGTAGTGCGTATAGAGGTGCTGTGAGGGGGTCTGTTCTCAGTCTAACCTCGTTTATCGTACCACCCTTCTCGACTATCTTATTGAAGTAGTACCTAATGGTGTATACCTCAACGTCACTCGTGAAAGCTAGTACCTTACTGGAGAACTTGCCTACATAGAGGTGGGAAATGGGGATTCCAACAGTGACAGCAATACTCTTACTGAGTACTAGTGAAGCCAGTTCGGCAGCGGGCTCAAGAGTAGGCGTGTACGTAATCAAGTAGGGCTCTGAAAGAGCTTCTCTAATAGACTTTAGCTCTCTATCGTACCTCTCCACCAAGTCGTCGGCAACCTCGGCGAGAGATAGGCACTCTTCCTTAATCTTCCTAGTTCTCACCTGTATCTCCTTTCTACCCAGGCTTGACGCGGTGTAGGCCAGTAAGCAGAGTAGCTTAAGTAAGCCCATTCGGTTCCAGGCTACCTCAGCTCTCTCCACCCAGTCGAACCTATGCTTAACAGCCTCCGGTAGAGGCTCAGTGATGAGTGCTACTCTGTGTCCCGTAAGAGTCAGCTGGTCGAGCAGTATGTAGAGATCGTTAACACCTTCTGGAGTAGTCACGACTAGCACGTCAGTCTCTCTACCCTCATCGTACGGTGCGACGTAGTACGTCAACTCGTGTGGTTCTAAATAGAAAGCATTCACGCCGGTTAGAGAGTTCAATAAGTGAGTAAAGTACCTGCCAACACTCTTAAAGAGCCCAACAGAGCTGACGATAACGTACTTTCTCCCATCAATAACTCTCCTAACGAGCTCTAAAACTACATCCTTGTCCAAGTCTAGCTTCAGCGACTCCCTAACTAGCCTACTCCACTCACTTACCAAACTAGTTTACCAAGGAGTAAAACACACGCACGTATATAGACATAACTAAACGCCTACCCCATCAACTTGGTGCGAATAAGACATAGAAACAACTTCATTAAACTAAAGCTTATTACGCTTTTATTGTAGGTTTCTGTGGGCGGGGGTGCCCGAGCCAGGTCGAAGGGGTCGGGCTTAGGCCCCGATGGCGTAGGCCTGCGTGGGTTCAAATCCCACCCCCCGCACTCATTGAAGGCCGCACCTCACCTACTAAAATCTCGAGAGGGACTTCGGAAAATGCTATTATAATTTAAGTTAGGTTATTAGGTCGTCTTATTCCTAAGAGCGCGCTTCCAGTATTCGATTTTGATGCCTCTTCCAGAGCTATTAGGGTTTTGTTTATGTATTACGATCGAAAAACTTAAAAGAATACAAGACATCGAGCGAGCGGTGGTATTATTGAGAAAAGTCTGTAATACATTAACAGTATTGCTGGTAGTTGTTATTATAGGAACGAGCGTTATAGCTCCAGTGGCTGCAGGCACTTCTTTGACTTCCCTGAGCATAAGTCAGGGGAGCTGGTGGGAGTCAGTTCCACAGGAGGAAGCAACTTCGCCTTACTCTGACTCGATTCCGTCTTGGAAGATTGGTCCACTGCTACGGGAGATCGAGCTGAAGAGCAATAGAGTAAGGGTGCAAGTGATTGGGAAGTCTGTACTCGGTCGTAACCTTTACCTAGCAGTAGTTTCAGCTCCAGAGGCTTTTGGAAGACTGGGACGTTATCAAGCTCTCCGCAAACTCATGATCGAGGATCCGGTTAGGGCTCATGAAATGATAGACCTGTTCGAAGACTTCAAGGTCTGTATATATTCATTGCTCTATTCATGGAAACGAGTATCCTGGAGTTGACGCATGCATTAGGCTGATCGAGAAATTAGCTTTCGATAACGATGACGAGTCGCTCATGATCTTACGAAACGTTATACTGTTAGTTAATGTCGTAGCAAATCCTGATGGGAGGGCCTTGGGCACGAGGGCTAACGCCAACGGTTTTGACTTGAATAGGGACTTCATAACCCAGTCTCAACCTGAAACCATTGCCGCGGTTAGTGTTATAGCTCAGTGGAACCCTATGGTAGTTCTTGATCTACACGGTTTCGTATCTCCAATGCTCATAGAGCCCTGTACTCCACCACATAATCCAAACTACGAGTATGACCTCTACATTAA
>Ga0105162_1000087_pt1 | contig 61853 bp, 56 predicted proteins | sample JNZ201metaG_FD_81532 | JGI IMG/M metagenome (GOLD analysis project Ga0105162, IMG submission 81532) | Hot spring microbial communities from Jinze hot spring, China to study Microbial Dark Matter (Phase II) - JNZ 20120812A | ecosystem: Environmental > Aquatic > Thermal springs > Hot (42-90C) >...
GCATACGCATAGTCAGGATTCTTAATATCTGGATACAGTATTCTGGTTGCCCACATGGGTATGAAGAACGTTAGTGGAAATACAAGGTATAGAAAGGCTGAGAATAGTGCTGCCTTTCTAGCTTCAGCCGGTTTCCCTGTAGCAATGAATCTCTGGGCAAGCCCTAGTGTACCACCAGCATAGCTAAGGGTAACCACTACTAGAAATACAATCCAGTAGGGAAAATCGTAGGGACCACTAAGAGGTTGCCAAAATCCAGGCGGAGCCTTAGATATCAAACCACCTAACCCTCCCACAACCTGAAGGGCAACAAATAAGCTAACCATTGTTACTAGGAACTGTACTATAGCCTGTAGAAAATCCGACAGTATATCTGCTAAAAGTCCTCCAATAACCATGTAGAATAGTGTTAAGGCACCAGCGATACCTATACTGATTGCAATATCCATCCCCCAGAATACGGATAGAAATACAGCTAAGGAATACACCTTGAGAGCTTCATCGATGAACTTTATCCCTATGCTTGAGGCCGCTATGGCCAAGCGCGATGGTAGGTTATACCTCTGTTCCAGCCACTCAAGAGGGCTCTGAATTTTTGCCTTAGCAAGGGCAGCCCAACGAGGTGCAAATGTGAAAGCTGTTACAATAAGACCTAAACCGATTGTTAGAGCCCATATGGTGTATATCGTAAAGCCGTACCTCCATGCAACACCAGCATAGGCAACAAAGGCAAATGCACTGTAGCCGGACATGTGATGGGATACTGCAGCTAGCCACCATGGAACATTCCATCTAGCTGTGAAATAGGTTTCGCTATCCCTAGTCCTCCTCCAACTCCAGAACGCTATACCTATAACAAATGCTATATATAGTACAATTACAGAGTAGTCCACTACTGTAATACCCATGTACCACACCCCCCACTATACCTTCCGATGGATAGATTTTTTAAATTTTGTTGAAACTAATCTGCACTTTGTGTACTGCAAAAAGCACTATATATTCAATGGTGGGGAACGCCCGGGTTACTATCTATCTACTGCTGAATTGTAGTGGTTTTGATTGATGGAGTAGAAAATATTGAGGTAGAATATGTATTAAAAGTATGGTGCATACAGTAAGGATAACAGTGGCTGAGGAGATGATAAGTATTTTAGGCAAAAATTAGTACTCTGAGAGAGTGTTGCACGTCGATGTATAGTGGCGAATTGTGTGGTAATATAAACATTAGAGGACTGTATCCTAAGATTTCAAAAGAGAGGGCAGTAGAAATAGCACAGAAGAAGTTATTATCTATAATAAGAAGAAGATGTGTTGTAGAGCTAGTAGAGCTCTATTACAAGCCCTATTTATTGGTTAAGTATAGAGCCTCCTTAGTTCATAGAGATTCCGAGCATTCTAGTACTGAAGTTGTTGAACACTATATCGTAATAGACATGCTAACAGGTGTAGGTTTTGAAGAGGAGGAATTCAACGAGGCAGAGCTCACACAAATAAATATTGAAGAGTGTAAGGTTTTGAAAAGTGAAATTGATTGGAAAACCGCTCTTCGTGAAATAGAGCGGGTGATTATGAAATTCAAGGCCAGGATTTATAGACGTGGGTTTAAGGTGGTTGAAGATAGGTATACAGATCTAGGGCTTGTGTATAAACCCATCTGGATTATTACATTTAGGTACCGTAGAAAGGTGGAGTACGTAGGGGTCGATGCTATTAAAGGTATAAAGATATGGTAGCACAGTGGAAAATATCTAGTATGAAAACTTGTATTCTTCCAGCTATTTTCTCTTTCTCGAGTAGGTGAATCGCCGGTGTCCTCTAGTACAGAGGAGAAATTCTACTGGCCATCCAAAGCTTCTGGATACGCATTGCTGCTAATTGCAGGGTTTTCAATACTGGTACTACTACTGTTTGTTGTAGGAATGTACCGCCATCCAGCTCTAGACGTTCTAATACTAGCGGTAATGGCTCTAGCAATATACTATATGGGTGTAAGATACTATAAGATGTTTATGGGTGAGTGAAATGGCTGTTGCATGGGACGTTCTAATCCCCGTAATAATATACTTTATAGTACTGCTTGTTATAGGTGTCTATGCTTCTAGAAGGGTGAAGAGCTTTAGAGACTATATTATTGCTGTAGGACAGGTGAGTAGCTTTGCCCTTCTAGGAACCGTGATCGCTACACAGTGGGGTGGCGTTACTGTAATGGGTGTTCCTGGGCTAGCCTATGCAGGTGAAACCTATAGAGCTGTATACTATGCATCAGCAGCTGTACCCAGGTTTCTCGTCTGGGCACTTCTCCTAGCCTATCCAATCTGGCTTGCTAAACCATGGACTGTTACTGAATGGTTTACACAGAGATTTGATAGAAAATGTGGCTATCTTGCAGCTATACTAAATATACTAGGGTTTGTAGGGTTGATAGCAGGACAGCTAGTCGCAGCAGCAAGAATACTCTCTGTAATTACCGGTATTCCATTTGAATTCTCACTACTGATGGGAGCAGCCATAGTCATAATCTATACCGTGACGGCAGGTTTGTGGGGTGTTATATACACCGATATATTCCAGTTCATAATAATATTTGCAGGGATCCTTACACTAGCTGGGGTAGTGCATGCCACAATAGGATTAGATACGCTAAGAGCTAACCTACCCCCTACACAGTGGTCTACACTGGGAGTCGATGGAGCACTATACTTTGTAACACTATTCATTCTATGGTGTGCAGATCTACCATTCAACTACGTGATTCAGAGAATATCCTCTGCAAAAACAAAGAGAGCACTATTTATGGCACCAATCTTTGGTGCAATATCATACCTCCTAGCAGCATACCTAGGAGGGCTACTGGGTACTGCGGCACGCTATACACTACCAAAGATACCATCAGCTGATGAAGCTGTGATAAGGCTATCAGTAACATTGCTTCCTCCTACTGTTGCCGGTTTCCTATGTGCAGCACTATTAGCTGTAACAATGTCTTCTGCTGATACATATCTAAATGCACCTGTAGCATTGCTTACAAATGATATAGTGAAGCCCCTTAAACCCACTCTTACAGATAGACAGCTACTAGCGCTATCGAGAATTGTAACCCTAGCGCTCTCTGTAATTGCTATAATTATGGGTCTGTGGCTAAGAGGTATAATAACTGTGCTTGTAACATTTCTATACTTTACAATAGCATTGATACCAGCCTTCATAGCCTCTGTAACATGGAGAAGAGCTTCTCCTACAGCAGCCTTCTGGTCCATGCTCATAGGTGGTGTGGTGGGTGCAGGTCTAAGATTTGCTGCAATATATGGGTTTACTCCTCCGGGATTGCTATACGGTATGTATATACCGGCATTTCTTGCAATAGCAATATCCTCAGTACTGCTCATAGCAATATCCTTTGCTAAACCAATGCAGGTTAAATCCTCTACTCTAGCTGGAGGTACTAAGCCGGATGTATATAGAATTGCTAGACTAATGCCTTGGTGATATTAAAGTCCATTTATTTTTTAATTAAAAAATATCTTGATTGGAATTTGGGATTAGAGGTTGTACTGCCTTATCTTCTCCTCTATGAAATGCTTAGCTAAGATGACCTCCTCATCCAGTCTATCCCTTATATCCTGGCCGCCTACATCTATTGCTATATATCCTCTAAATCCGTGTTTCTTCAACCCTACGAAGACTGCATCCCAGTCTATAGTGCCTTTACCTGGTGCCCAGTGGAAGTTGTCTCTACCATCGTTATCGGATACGTGTACGTAGAGGATTCTGCTTCCCAGCTTCTCTATCGATAGGGGTATCAGCTCCTTAGCAGCGTGGAGGTGGCCTGTATCCAATACTGCTCCAAAGTTATCTTCATCTACATCGTCTATGAGCCTCAGCATTGCATCGCTATTGCTTATAGTTTCACCTATTCTAGGCTCTATAACAAACTTTAGGTTGCACTCACCTGCAATCCTACTGCACCTCTTCATAGTATCGACTAGAGTGCTCCAGAAGCTCCTCCATGAAAATCCTTCGGGTATCTCAACCCTATACCTCTCTCCAAATATAATAGCTCTACTATATGGCGATGCACCAACGAATTTTATTGGTGGTGTAAAGGTATCCGTCTGTATAAGACTTGAATTGAAATGGATAGCGAGTTCGCATGCTTTTCTAAAATACTCTAGGGCTTTTTCACGTATACTGCTATCCATAGAGATGAGGTCTCTAAATATTGCAGCAACATTAATAACATTAACACCTCTATCAGCTAGATATCTCTTCAACGAGTTTCTATGCTCCTCAAACTCCTTCAGATTATCAAATCCTACAAACTCAAGCTCTATATTGCTAAAGCCGAGCCTAACAGCATCATCGACAACCTTGTAGACATACTCCATAGGTGGAGGGTAGCCGTACTTTGTTATAGCATAGAGCCAGGCGAGATTAGTGCTAACCATATCGACCACTCTACAGAGACTTTATTCTATATTTATACCTTGAAATCCACTGCCTATTATACTCCTCACCACCAGGGATATTCGCACTCATCCATACAGGAGGCTTTACACCCTCCTTAACAAGTTTTTCAACTGTTTTAGCAACAAGTAGATTTAGTGTAAATGCAACTAGAATTGTTGAACTTGGTGCAACTCTCTGTGGAAAGCCCTCTATCTCGACGACAGCATCTCCAAAAGGCATCTTACAGTCTATAACTATATCAGCAATCTCATAGAGATTCTTTCTACTTGGATGTCTAGCTGGGTGGTCTGGTGGGATAGATTTTGAGAATTCAGGTGATGTAACAGCTATAACTGTTAATCCCCTCTTTTTAGCCTCTAGAGCAGCATCAATAGTACAGGAGTTTATGCCATAGGCTGTAGCAATTATGAATGGATCGCCCTCCCTCACATCATAGTAGTCAAGTATGCGTGAACAGTAACCAGGGATTCTCTCGATAATTGTCGACTTTATAGCACCGTGATGGAGCATTATCCCAGGTTCAAAAATTGGGTTTATAGGTACTAGACCTCCTGCTCTATAGAATAGCTCCTCCATAGCCATGTGGGAGTGGCCGCCAGGGCCAAAAACATGAATAAGTCTATCCTCTTTGATAGCCTTGACCAGCACATCAGCTGCACGCTCTATGTTACTCCTCTCCTGTTCGTAGATTCTCTTTAGAAGACCTGTGATACTCTCATAGTATTTATCTATACTATCTTTCAAATTTTTCACCCCAGGCAATTCTGGTTAACACATTGTTTAAAAACCTATCAGAAGAGTTTTAAAATCACTATGGCTTGGAGGTGTATTAATTGAGTGGATTGACTGGCGATGCTATATCCATAAAGGCTTATCTAGAAGCTGTGCTGTAGATCTATATGAAGCTTGGGTGTTGCTGAAGATGGTGTGTATAGCTCTTGTTAACTCTCTTGTTATTACACCATATAGGGTGGTGAGAAATGGTGTAGTGGTTGTAGATGATGGAAAGGTGTTAGATGTTGGTTCAGCTGATGGTGTAGCCATACCGAGTTTCTGTGAGAGAATCGATGTTGACGGCAATATTGTGGCTCCTGGCTTTATAGATATCCATCTCCATGGTGGTGGAGGTGCCGATACCATGGATGCGACATATGAGGCTCTCAATACAATTTCTATCACACATGCATCAGGAGGCTCTACAGCTATCTTGCCATCAACTGTATCGGCATCTCTAGATGATGTTGTTAGGGCTATTGATGCTGTTCGTAGTGCTGTGGCTAGAGGTGTTGGCGGTGCTAGGATTCTGGGTATCCATATAGAGGGTCCGTATATTTCGGTAGAACAGAAGGGTGCACATGATGATAGGTTTATTAGAGAACCCTCCGATGAGGAGATGGATATATTGTTGAAGCATGTAGATGTTGTAAAGAGGGTAACAGCTGCACCAGAGGTTAGAGGTTGTCTAAAGCTTGGAAGGCTGCTGAGCTCCCATGGTGTTCTAATGTCTATAGGCCATTCAAATGCTGTTATGGATGAGGTTCTACAGGCTGTCGACTCTGGCTATAGACATGTGACACATATATACTCAGCAACCTCCATGACGAGAAGAATTAGAGCCTATAGATATCCAGGTGTTGTGGAGGCTGCCTATCTAATAGATGATCTAACAGTTGAGGTTATAGCTGATGGAAAGCACCTACCACCAGCATTGGTAAGGCTTGTGCTAAAGAATAAGGGTTTGGATAAAGTCTGTATTGTTACAGATGCTATGAGAGCAGCAGGGCTACCGCCAGGGAGATACAAGCTCGGTACAATAGAGGCTATAGTTGATGAAGGAGTTGCATGGCTCCCCGATAGAACAGCCTTTGCAGGCAGTGTTGCAAAGATGAATACCATGTTGAGATTCCTGGTAGAGGAGGTAGGTCTAACACTACAAGATGCAGTAAAGCTAGCCACAGTAAATCCGGCAAAAATAATAGGGATAGATAGATATAAGGGTTCAATAACGCCGGGAAAGGATGCAGATATAGTTATCATGGATAGAAACCTTGAGATTCTCCTAACAATGATAGAGGGAAGAGCTGTATACAAATCAAAGGAATGGCGCTACTGATAAACACATCTAATCTAAATAACCAATTATCGGTATCCCACACATTACAAACCCATCCGGAGCCCAATTACTCCTGCTATACCAATTTAAATAGTGGTATACTATTCTATCCACTATTTATTGTTCTACTGAAAGTAAATTTATTTCTAGTGGAGATGCTACAGAGGATTAAAGGAGTTTCCTAAGGAATATGCGGCGATCTCGGTAGGGGAAGATTATGATTGATGCGTCTATTATAGTTTATAATTTTAAAGTCTGGAGCTATAGAGACTACCAGATGATGTGTTCACTCCGTACTGACTACCGTGATGATGTCGGCCTGTTCTGATAGACTTTGGCCATAGACAATACTTTTGTTGAAGCTCTTTTATCTATAGATCCGTAGACGGTCCATCATTTATTATACTCTCTAACCTCAGGGAATGAAATCGTTAAGTTGCAGCCCTGCGACTTCCATCTACGAGATTGAATTATAAAATATATTGGTACTCTGCTACTACACTGTAGATCATCAATTTTGGAGTAGATGGAGCTGCCAGTACAAATTCAGTATTGAGATACATCCGTAGTAGAGCTTGTACCGGTCTGTATCTATGATGAATAGTAGCGTATAGGTGCTGCCCCTATTGCTAAGATGCCGAGGAGTGCAAGTATCCAGGGCCATAGAGCGTTAAAGTAGAATAGGATAGCCAATCCTATCAGAAATATACCGCCCATGACGCCATGTAGTGCCTTCTTTCTAGATTCTTCTCCATTATTACCGTTGTTCTGTCCCAAACTGTTACACCACTACCATACTGCTCTACAGAACAGATATATCTCTATTACGTATCTATATCGCTTGTGGTGCTCGTAGTAGCACTGTTTTGATTAGTGGTATTTATTGAGGCTTTGGGCTATAGAGTTTGAAGCTAGAGAATGGCTGGTGTGATGAGTGCTGCTACTATAGCTGTAAGATACAATGATGCAATGACTACTATAAAGAGTGCATCCATCTTTCTAAACTTTATCGATTTATAGAATGTTCTTTTTTTGCTGTATCCAAAGCCTCTAAGCTCCATAGCCTCAATTAGATCCTTGGCTCTAATTATAGAGCAGACAATTGTTGGTATTACAATAGCGGCCAGCCTTTTAACCCTATCCATCACCCTACCCTTCTCAAAATCTAGCCCCCTAGCCCTCTGAGCATCATAGATGTTCTTCATTTCGCTAAATACTATTGGTATGAATCTCAGTGCTATTATAAATGGATAGACATAGGTGTATGTGATACCAACTTTTGCAAAGGCCTGTATTATCTGCCATGGTGTTGTTGTAGATAGAAGAACCAGTATAGGTATCGCTATGCAGAGGATTCTAGCTACAGACCTTATCTGCATTATGGCAACTTCAGCTAGAGATATATTGGTAAAGGCTAGCGATATCATTATGTTGAACACTACTATAATGGCGATAAACGGTGCCAGCCCCCTTAAAAAAAGGGCAAACTTTACAACAAGGTTTCTATACAGTGTTAGAAGGACGAGGTTGGCTACAAGTATTAGAAGGAGTATATCAAGCCTAGCTACAGCCATGGATACAGCAATGGTTAGCGCTACATATAGTAGCTTAGCCCTAGGGTCGATTGCATGTAGGGTGCTGTTAGACTCTTCATATAGTAGTGCATAGCCTATAGAGTCAAAGAAGCCCTGTTGCCTCATCTCTGTACCCCTGATAGCATGGTATATAGCTCTCCTTCATTCAGCGGCCTTATGCATCCATCTAGACCAGCTAACTTGACAAGCATTGGTATCTGTGGAGGGGCTACCCTAGCTCTAGCAAGTAGTGCATCGTTGTACAGTATTTCGCTGGGGGTTCCTTGGGCCAGAACCATCCCATCGCTTAACACAATAATCCTATCTAGGGGAGCATATGATAGAAACTCTATATCGTGTGTAGTTAGAATAACCGTCTTCCCCCTCTTTATAAGGTCCGTAAGTATCTTTAGAAGCTCCATTTTAAGTGAGAAGTCTATACCAGCTGTAGCTTCATCCAATACCACAGCCTCTGGATCATAGACGAGAACAGATGCTATGGCTAGCCTCCTCTGTTCACCAACAGAGATTTCATAAGGCGATCTATCGGCCAGGTGAGACAGGTTGAAGTATCTCAGTATAGCTAGTGCCTTCTCCTCAGCATTGCTAATACCCATATTTCTTGCTGAGAACATGATCTCCTCTAGAACGGTCTCTTTAAAGAATTGGTGAAGCGGATTCTGGAAGACAACACCTATATATTTAGCAAGCTCAGCAACGGAATAGCTAGACGTATCTCTACCAAATACCTTTACACTACCTTTAGAAGGCTTAAGAATACCGTTGAAGTGTTTTACAAGTGTTGTTTTTCCCGAACCATTTGCACCAACTATAGCTATAAATTCACCTCGATATACATCGATATCTATACCCTTTAGAGCTATTCTTCCACTAGCATACGTATACCATAGATTTCTGGTAGAGATTATAGGATCTACATCTAACCGCATACTATAAACTCTATCTGGTGGTGCACTACCACATTCACTATTTCTATGGAAGAGCCCTCTAAATACATCTATAGATTCATCTACGGCTAGCGGAATAAAGCTGGAGCCAGCCATGGTGAATAATCTCGATATGGAGGGGATTTCTATACCCCTACCACTCTCGCTATTTAAAATACTGGCTAGAACATCTCTAGGTCTTCCATCAAAAACGATACGCCGGTCGAGTACAATAAGCCTAGACACATACTTTATAAGCTCCGATAACCTGTGCTCTATTACAACTATGGTTACTCCATGCACTCTATTGAGATTACGGAGGATTTCCAGAAGCTCCTTTACGCTATATGGATCTAGATGTGCTAGCGGTTCATCTAAGACTATTATCTTCGGTATATATGCGAGAATGCTTGCCAGTACAACCTTTTGAATCTCTCCACCAGATAGGGTATTCGTCGCCCTATTCCTTAGATGCCCTATCTTTAAGCTATTCATCGCCTCCTCTATTCTACTCAAAATAGTTTTAACATCGAATAGCAGGTTTTCGAGAGGAAAAGCTATCTCTTCTTCAACAACTAGATTAACTATCTGGTTCTCAGGAACCTGTAGAACGATGCCGATCCTACCGATAATGCTACGGATACCCTCCTCAACAACGTTAACACCGTCTACAGATACTTCTCCACTTAGCGAACCTCCATAGATATGGGGTATCAGACCTGTAACTATTCTAGCAAGTGTAGATTTCCCACCCCCAGAAGGTCCTGCTATAGCTACAAACTCACCATAGTCTATAGAGAGATTTATATTCTCTATAGCTGGAGCTGTAGTATTTGGATAAAAATATGTTGTATTCCTTAATTCGATAGCCCTACCATCCATTGCAGCTTCCTTGCTATCTAAAGCTTTTGAGATTCTTTACAAAGAGTATCTCACTGGTACCCGAGGCCCTGAGGAGCGCCTTTACAGTAGGTATAGCAATTGCAAATCCTATCACAGCCTCCAGTATATACTGAGCTACATAGAATGCCGGGCTAACCATGAACAGCCCCCTCACTATAGCAACGTCCGCTAGCCCAAATAGACCGCTGTAGACAGGTGGTAGTGAGAAAACGAAGTTTCCAAATGCCTTGTCAAACTCTCTAGCGATAAAGAAGATAAGGTAAAGTGCTGTATATCGTATGCTACTCTTTCCACTATCTAGCATTCTAATAGCTATCGGGATGAGAGCTACCGCTACCACCTTATCGAAAAATGCTAGTGTATATACATACCAATGCTCGGTCACCGGATAGAACGGTGGTGTAAACATCGACGCTATAAGTATTGCGAGGAGGATCCCCATAGCCACCCTCCACCTCTTTACAGCAAGCATACCAGCACCTACTGCCGAAAGTGGAGCACACAGTATAAATGGAACGCCATATGGATTGGGCGGCGTCAGTGTCTTGATAATATTGCCAACAAGTACCGCTATACCACCTATGTAGGGTCCTAGGATAAGCCCTAGCAGTGGGGCTAGCGATGCACCTATTTCCATTCTTATCTGTGGCAAACCTATAACAGGCACTCCAGGGAGAAACAGAAATATGTAGTATACAGCAGCACCAATACCAGCAAAGCCCACTACATAGCTTGGGCTAACCCTTCTACTCATACTCACGGCTATTCTCCCTGTGTCGGGTTTAACACAGGAAACATTTAAATTTTTCTGTGTAAATACTAAACAGAGCGAGAGTGTATATGGAGCATAGTAGTAAATCTGATGAATACTGGCCATTTATAGTCATAATGCCTATAGATGCCAGTAGAAGAGCAAAGTACATGCTAACACTATTCTCATCACCAACATCACTGGAGATTCTAAATCTCTTTAAATGGGGTGAGGAGCTGTGCCAAAAAGAGATTATACTAGCTCTTAGCCACCACTCGAATAAAACCGTTATATCTATGCTCAAAAAGCTGGTTGAACTAAAGCTTCTCAGTGAGAATGTGAAGGTGGTTCAATACAGCAATAGGGTTGTTAGAATGAAGTGCTATAGACTTACAGAAATTGGTAGATGGTACAGTCTACTATTTAAAGATCCTAGAATACTGGATAGAGAGACACTGAAAAGTAGCATAGTTGAGCTACTTACATGGCTTCTAAACAGATTCCTTACATACAGTAGCGAGCTAGATATCGATATAGAGAGTATAGAGAGATACATATGTAGTACAATAGCTAGCGCACGGAAAGCTTCAACATCTCAATTAAATAGAACTACTAGAGAGGTATACTAAACTAAAAATAGTGTCCATGCATAGCATGTTGAGGTTATACCATGTGTATAAAGTATGATGGAGAAATCCCTACAATGGTATTTCTATCATTTCTTTCAATATCTCTACCTCTCAAATTGTGTATGGAAATTTATTAGAGGGTAGATTAATTTTATAAGAAGGTGTCAGGACCTATTTAAAAAAGCATTAATCTTTAATATGGTTTAAGTTAAAAATGTATCGGCTCTGTGGAAATTAGTTGAACCGTGTCATGCTTTCTGAAACCGCTCTATAGGCATCTATAAGACCGTAGCCATAGAGTGCATCGTATCCTGCTGTACCTAGGTCTATTGCAGTTGTTCTGATCAGCTCTATCATCTGGGCTGGTGCTAGCTTCTGCCTACCTGTTGCTAATCTAACTGCCTGTACTAGGGCAACTGCTGCAGATACGTGTGGGCAGGCCATCGAGGTACCGCTAGCTATAACATGTCTATTACCGGGGTATGTGGACAGCACCCCTGATCCTGGTGCTACTACATCCGGGTTTCTATTGCTCCAGCTGGGTACAGCGTAGTACCTATCTATAGCACCTACAGCTATAACCTCTGGGTAGCAGGCTGGGCAAACTGGGCTGGAGCCGCCTGAGTTTCCAGCTGCCGCCACTAGAACAGCCCCATTACTGTAGGCATACCTAACAGCATCGTAGAGCACTGTGCTAGAGGCTCCGCCAAGAGACATAGAGATGACATCTGCATCGTCCTCTGTTCCTACTAAACCATCGGGTCCCTTGACAGACTCTACTATACCTCTAGCTATATCGCTAGCATAGCCCTTACCTGATGCATCGAGGACTCTAATCGCATATAGAACAGACTTGGGAGCAACACCTGCGATACCCCAGTTATTTAGCCTAGCTGCGACAATTCCAGCAACATGCGTTCCGTGTCCATGTGGATCGGCACAGTTAGCCAGATCAAAACCTCTGTAGAACACCCTGGTGGCGTTTAGTGAGACCACACACCACACTACAGCACCAGAGAGGTCTCTGTGGGTATAGTCGATCCCTGTATCCACTATAGCCACCTGAACAACAGTATGGTAGCCATAGGCTGCATCGCCATGGCTGGCACTCGTGGACCAGACTTGGGTCGCATTGATCATCTTCACGTTCCAACCTACTGTATCTGTGTACGTCGGATCTGGACTAGAAGATGGTTGTGTGGAAGACGATGATACATTTACTGTAACGGTACCAGATGCATATACGGTGGTTCTATCGATGGCATCTACTACTACAAGACTCCAGGTATAGGTACCTGGTGTAGTTGGTGCAGTAAAGGTTAAGTTATCGGTTACACTGGCACCTGCTGGAACCACTAGATTTTTACCAGCAATAGCTATACTGTTTTCGTTGCGGAGCTCTACGATAATAGTGGCATCAGCTGTGCCACTGTTTCTCAGGGTAAAGGATACTTCGCCAATCCCTCCAGGCTCTACTGTTACGCTACTTGTGTAGCTGACTAGACTAATCTTTGGCCTACTCTTACCTGGAGGCGCGGATGTCTTTCCGATCATCTCGATTACATAGTCTTCCTCAACATATTTCACAAAGGGTAGCCCCCTAATTCTGATGACTGCACTAATCGGTATTTCGAGGACAACTGCACCAAGCTCTGGAATTTCACCAACTATCGCTCCAATCTCTGCAAGCTTGCCTCTGTGGAGTGCTATCTCCCTAGAATTGACACCTACTATAACCCTCACCTTTTGCTGCAATGCACCTACTGTCTGTAGTGGAGCTACCAGTGCTATGGTGGAGATTAGCAACACTGCGAATACTTTAATACATCTGCTAGATATAGTCCCACCCTCAGAAATAGGTGAGATTAAAAGGAGCTATACACTTTAATACGAATAGAATGGTAATTAATGCAATAAAAAAGTTTAAAAACCCTCTATCAATAGACCTTCAGCCAACACCGTGATCGAAGCAGCCCCGACTACACAAATTGACCAGCTAATCCCTCTAACCACACTAAGAGGAACTATTCTAAACTGCTGTATTTAGATAGGAATGATTTGGAAGCCGTTTCCTTGCAATTTTCTAGGGAAAGATTTACATACTTTATGAATTTTGTTGTCTTTAGAGTTGTTGTTAAGAGTTCCTAACACTATTCTCGTCCTCTAAGATGGTCAGAATCTCTCCTTAAATACTGGGAAGGCGATTATCTAGCTCTAGGTTATGGTTTATGGCTAGAGATTTAGATAGTGGAGAGAAAGGTTACGGAGGATATTCGGAGGAGTTTTGGAGCTCTCTATCTGTTATACATTCACCACTTGCAGATCCTATTGATCAACTAATAGAATTGATGAAATTTGAGATTATTCAGAGGGAGGAGGAGGGCTATGATATGGATAGCGCTAGAGAGGTCTTCAGAAACCTTATAAAGGAAAAGAACTACAGCAAAATTCTGGAGTTTTACAGCTCTCTCAATGGATACCCAATGAGAATGGGGTTTCAATACAGCGAGCCTGTAGATTATAGTAGTATCGTCTCTGAGAGTATAGGCGGTTCTACGGTTTTCGATATAGAGCAATCCGATGATATGCTATATGATAGGATATATGGTGGTTGGCTTGGGAGGTGTATTGGCTGCATGCTGGGTAAACCTGTCGAGGGTCTTACACATGAGATGATCAGTAGATGGCTCGAACTAGCGGGTGAATATTCCCTCAGAGACTACTTCCCTGATGTTGAGCTAGAATCTTCTGAAATTCCCCAGTGGCTATCGGTAAGGTTGGAGAATCTCCGTAGACACTATCGTGAAAAAGGCTATGGTGTTCTCCGAGGACAGGTGGATCGGGTTGTTCGCGATGATGATATAGACTACACTATATTGAATCTACATATAGCCAAGATCTACGGATACAGCTTTACAACAATGGATATCGCCGAAAAATGGCTAAGCACGCTACCCTACTGCCAGGTCTATACAGCTGAGAGAATAGCTTATAGAAATCTGGTGAATGGTGTACTACCTCCGAAAACCGCTACCTATATGAACCCCTTTAGGGAATGGATAGGTGCACAGATAAGAGCTGATCTATGGGGATATATAGCACCGGGGCTACCTACAGTTGCAGCTGAATTTGCATATAGAGACGCCTCTCTATCGCATGTAAAGAACGGTGTCTATGGAGAGATGTTCGTCAGCGCTATGATAAGCGCAGCCTTTGCTACGGATGATGTATATGATGTAGTTAGAGTAGGGCTTTCTGTAATACCTCAGAGATCTAGATTAGCTGAAGCTATTAGGGATGTGGTTAGCTGGAGTAGGGAATCTAGAGACTACTGGGAAACATTTAGAAAAATAGTTGGGAAATACGGTTGCTACAACCCTATACACACCATAGTAAATGCCGCTATAGTTGTAGCCTCGCTTCTACATGGAAATGGAGATTTTGAGAGAACGATAATACTGGCTGTTTTAAGTGGCTTTGATACAGATTGCAATGGTGCCACAGCAGGCTCTATAGTAGGTGTAATGATGGGATCTAATAAGCTGCCCAGGGGATGGTCAATCCAACTAAACGATAGAGTTGAAAGCTATATAGCTGGCTACAACGATGCAAGAATCTCAGAGCTGGCCAAGCAGACGCTGGAGATAGCTAAAAGGATCCGCAGTACATACAGTAAAGGATAGACCTACTCACTGCAACACACCTACAATCGGTTGAAAAGCTTAAATATAGATAAAATTGCAGAGAGCTCAGGTGATGTGAAATTTCATCCAGTCAGAAAATAGCTATACTTTTCCTCGATACAGATAAGCATGTAAGCCCCTTTGAACCCCTAATGGCTATAGATCTCTTTCCAGATGCAACAATAATGCTATACAGCAATGTGGAGCCGGAGGATGCTAAGAGAATCGTACAGGATGCAATGTTTCCAAGGGGTCCCAAGGGCATTAGATATACAAAGATGTTTATAGGTGGTTATGATTTTGAGAAGGTTGAGAAGATTGTTGAAGTAGTTAAACAGACGATGTTCCCACCATTCGAATTCGCTGTTATTGTTGATCCAAGGGGTGCCAATACCACGGCAGCAGCTGCTGTTGCTAAGATGCTTCAGCTCTCTGTAAAACATGGTATGGATGGTTTTAGGGGTAAGAGAGTAGCAGTGTTAGCTGGCACGGGCCCCGTAGGTATTGTTGCATCAATTCTATTTGGACTTGAAGGTGCTGAAATTATCATAACATCTCGAAACCTTGAAAGAGCGCAGCTCACTGCCCAAAGGGTGAATATGGAGATAGGTTCTGAAAAAGCTGTTGGTGTCAAGGCATCTACACCTGATGAAATTGGTAGAGTGGTTGAGGAAGCAGATTTCGTGCTGGCTACTGGAGCAGCTGGGGTTAGACTTCTCCAGCTAGAGTTGCTTAGAAGCTGTAGCAGAGGTGGTGTAAAGATTGTAGCAGACGTAAATGCCGTACCGCCAACAGGTATAGAAGGGCTCAATCCAAACGATGAGGATAGGGAGATTGTAGCGGGGGTGCATGGCGTAGGTGCGCTGAGAATAGGTCTATTAAAGAATCGAGTATTGGCAGAGCTATTCAAACGTGCCATCGAATCCCCCAAGGGAATATTCGACTATAGAGCATCATATGAAATAGCAAAGCAGCTAGCAATTGAAAAATAGCACGATGAAACCGTAGCGGGATGGCGAAAAATCCTCTCCAAGGGCTATCAGTAAATGCATATAAGCTCCCTCTGGCAACAGTGTATCTACCAACAAGTACCTGTGTTGTGATATCATGGTATGCCGTGAAAGATTTAGGGATAGAGTGTGCGTGGTTACAGGAGGTGCTAGGGGAATAGGTGCAGCTATAGCCTATAGACTTGGTTTAGAGGGTTGCAGAGTTGCTGTAATCGATATAGATGAAGAGGCTGCTAGATATAGAATTGAGAATTTTGAGAGGAATGGTATCGAGGCTATGTATGTTCGAGCTGATGTGTCTGTGGAAGAGGAGGTTGCGAAGGCTATGGATGCTATATACCGTAGGTACAGCTCTATAAATGTTCTGGTGAATAATGCTGGTATAGGTTTTAGTGGAAGAGAGTTAGAGGAGCAAAGCTATGATGAGTGGAGGAGGGTTATAGACGTTAATCTCACTGGCGTCTGGATATGCTCTAAACACGCCGTAAGATATATGAAGGCATCAGGTGGTGCTATAGTTAACATTGCATCAACAAGAGCCGTACAGTCAGAGCCGAATACAGAACCCTACACAGCATCTAAAGGAGGTATAGTAGCACTAACACATGCACTAGCTGTTAGCTTAGCAAAATACAGAATTAGAGTTGTTGCTGTTTCCCCTGGATGGATTGATACAAGCGAATGGCAGATACCACCAAGAGAATCCAGTCTTTCACCTCTCGACCACCAGTGGCATCTAGCTGGAAGAGTTGGCAGGCCAGAGGATATAGCAGCTATAGTTGCATTTCTAGCCTCTGATGAAGCTGCATGGATAACAGGTGTAAATATAGTTGTCGATGGTGGGGTAACATCAAAGATGGTGTACATGGATGAGAATACCATATTCACCTCTCTCGAGATACTACTTCAGGATAGAGAAATTGTAGAGCTAATTAAAACAGTTGTAGAGAAATCGAAACGTGGTGAAACATCTATAAAGGATAGGATTAGAGGTATTATTGATAGCAATTGATTGAAGATAGAACCGATGTAGAGCTCTTTTCACCCAACTCTCTTTTATTTCACTTTTTCTAAAAGTGCATAGAAGAATCCAAGGGTACTGTGTTTGTGTGGCCATGCCCTCATAGTCCCGGATGTGAATCCCTGGTCAAAGGGACCGTTAAGGGGGATCAGCCTTACGCTACCACTGAATTCTTTGAGGATCCTTTCAACAATATCTTCATTCTCTTCTCTAAATATAGAACATGTTGTGTATAGTATCCTTCCACCAGGCTTCACCAGCCTCAATGCTGTTTTAAGCAATTCGTACTGTAAAGTACACGCTTCTCTAATGCTATCCTCTGTAATTCTCCATCTAAGTTCCTGATTCTTCATCAGCGTACCGCTCGATGAACACGGTGCATCAACCAGAACTCTATCTGCTATACCCTCCCCCAGAATCTCGGCTGCATTTCTAGCATCCTCTCTATATATCTTTACAATAGTTATCCCAGTTCTATTAAGCAACTCCTTCATTCTCCTTATTCTAGCCCTATCGACATCGAAAGCATGGATCCTTCCCTGGTTCCTCATGAGCTCACCGATATGCTCGGTCTTGCCACCCGGTGCTGCACACATATCAACAACGGTTTCACCTGGCTTGGGATCGAGGAGAATCGAGGCTAGAGCGGCAGCCTCATCCTGAATAACTATCTTTCCCTCTAGAAAGATCTTCGATTTATCGAAGTTGTAAGGTCCTTTGAACTTTATAACAGTATTCACATATGTGCTTATAACAGGTTCTACCCCCTCATCCCGAAGTGTCTTGAGAACCTCTTCAACAGATGACTTAAGTGTATTTACCCTTACACAGATCGGATACACCTTGTTGAATTCCTTAAGAAGCCTTTTAGCTTCATCAGAGCCTATAAGATCCACCACCTTTTTTATAACCGTTCTAGATATCATGTATTTGTACTCCCAATCTTCATATACATCCCTCGGCTCCCATCTATACTGTGCGACAGAATCTACAATGTTCCAGAAGTACGCTCCGACATAGGGGTGGGTTTTGCCAGAGAGAAACTTAGCAATCCTACCCTTGAGATATCCGATTAGAATCTCTCGAAAATCTCTATATCTAGAATCCCTTACAAACTTTTCAAAGATTAGAAGCTCGATGGCAACCCTTACAGCAGCTCTAAGCCACGGATCGAGAATAGCGATATCCTTAATCCCTACTATTTCAGAGGCGATTCTATCTATAATACCCATCCTTCTCCATATATCATAGTATATCGCGGTTAGTATTCTATCCCTTTCACTGCCTAGAATACCATATTCTCTAAAAACATCTCTCTTAGCCTGCTGGCTAGGCTTAACCTCTTCACCAAGTCTAACAGCCTTCACAAGAGCCTCAACATCTCTAGCAGATATTGGTAGGTAACCCAATAGCTAGCCACCAGCATAGATAGGTAGTTGCTGTAGAGATTGGGAACAAATCCACTAAATAAAGCTTAGTATTAACCTGAAATCTGCTATAGAGTTATAGTCTACTGATACACTAGTGTATAGAAAAAGGTTTAATACCATCCATCCCACTATATGGAGCAGTGTAAATGTGAGAGCTATGGTTGGTGCAGAGACTTCTAGAAGATTCTATACAAATATTGGTGTAATTATGTATACGCTATCACATAGGGGGTTTTCTAGAGTTAGAAGCATCTATAGAGTGATCTATAGATACTTTGATGTTGGTGGAAGCTATACCATATTCTATGGATATCCGAGACCGAGAATATCGTCACCTATACCAACATACTTTATGGATCCTCCATATAACAGAGGAAAGGTATTTAGAGTAGGTGCGAGACTGGTTCAGAATCCTGTTGTACTCTACATAAACCTAGATTCCGATTGTCTGAAAGAGGATTTGATTACGGAATCGGTAGAGAATGTTATGAATGGAGACTCCCTTCTCTATTTCACAGTACCACTTACAGCCACGGAGTTTCTAGATGCTTATAGGGTATCGGTCTACAGAATTTTTGAAGAACTTAAACTCCTACAGAATCTTCAATATCCATCGTATACAATCGTTGTTGGCGTTCGTAAACTCTTTCTCTCAACTGACTATACACCATGGAGTATCGAGCCCTTGGTGGCTATCGATACCTCTGCTGATGCGGTAAGGGTGAGAAACGATACGTGTATAGATACCATACCTAGAGAAATTACAGGCTTTGGAAAGGTGCTCATGGACATATTAGCTAAAAAGCTCACCTACAAACTGGTGTCAAAAGGAGTGCTAAAACAAGGGCAAGGTGTACAGATACTGTACGAGGGAGATCGTGGTTAAGGTGACGGTATTGTGAAGATTCTTCTAGCTGTTAGTAAGAGGTATGCCAGGCTTTTAATTGATGCTATAGTTGATGCTAGGCCAAAGCCTAAGGTAACAATTTTAAGCCCCGATGAGGAGGTTGCAATTCTTGCAAAGACTCTCGGTATGGAATACAGGTCTGATTTAACGATAGAGAGGCTCTATGCGAGTGAGGAGCTAGAGGAGTACGATTTAGCGCTAATAGCCATGGATGATGATCAGGATAATATAGCTCTGGCGAGAGCTGCAAAGTCTATGAATATACCTGTAGTTGTATCTATACTTAATGATAGTGGGAACAGGGATCTCCTGATTAGAGAGGGTGTAAACTACATAGTTGATATCAACGAATTCGCTGCAAATATCGTGAAGACAGTGGTTCTGCTTGATACCTGGGTAACCATTAAACTCTCAACCATTGCAAACATTGCGGTAGCGTTTCACCGTATTGTAAAGAGAGGTGTGCTAGGCGTTACATTGATGGAGCTGGAGGAGGCTGTTGGAAAAGAAGATGCTAAATTCATGTTGCTGGAGAGAGGAAACAAAGTGATAATGGATTCATCTAAGATGATTGAAACAGGTGATGTGATTGTGGTTACCGGCACTGAAGAAGGTGTAAGGAAGGTTATAGATAAAATTGAAAGAATCTTTAGAAAACATGAAGAAATTTATGCTAGAAGGTATGCAGAAACTCTTAGAACAACTACAAGAGGCTATGGATGATAGAGATGGAGAACATATGGGAGATACTATCAGCAGCTTCACCCCTCCTGTATAGGATAGTAGCTGCTGCAATAATAGTTACAGTTACATACTTTATCGTAAGAGGACTCGAGCGGATCATACTCATCATATTTAGAGGGCTTGAAAGAGAATATATCACCAGGGTTGTTGAGGGACTTAGAATAGGTATATACATAATTGTTGCAATGGTGGTGGCTACAGTTATCGCACCAGAGATTCAAGTACTGTCAATTCTAATACTCTTGATAGGTCTCTCGCTCATTGCCATGTTCTTTGATACACTGAGGAATATCGGATCAGAGTTCTATATTAGAACAAAGAATATTGTAAAGAGAGGCGACTGGATAGAAGTCGACGGAATTAGTGTAAGAGTTGTCGATTTGGATGCCTTTGGCATAGTTGGCGAAACACACAAACTCGAAAAAGTCTTCATTCCCTATTCAAAGGTAGTTAACAGCCTCATCATTAATAGAGCCACCCCACTCGGTCTAGTTACGAGGATACTCATAACAATACCGCAGAGCTACTCCCTAGATAATGCAAGAAACTCGATAATAGAGGCTGTTAGAGCTGTAGAGCAGGATCTTGCTTCAGAACCCGATGTAACATATATTGGGACAAAGGGTGGTGTAATGGAGTTCAGTTTGGAATTCCACATTATTAACTATAGAAAGCTGGGTAAAATAATTTCAGTAATAGAGAAGGAGATTAGGGAGAGAATCCCCGAAGCCACCATTAAGACGTAGAGTACGTTCTTCAATTGGTGTTTCAATTCAATGAGTTTGCAACAGTGGAGCAAATACTATAGGATATGGATTAACCACTCGATATTCTACAGCTTTTCTGCAAACATATCGATGGTATTCCACCAGGCGTACGCAATCAGAATACTGAATTACGGTGTCGATGAGCTCGGCACACTCACATTTATTAACCTAGCCTTTCTAGCCCTAGGAAATCTGCTTTCGCCAATTCTCCTACAAAGATACAGAGATAAACGAGTCGCACTATGGAAGATATTCACATCTACTAACATCATCTCATGGAGCTTGATAGGGTTCTCAGATATCATACCAGGTAGATACACCCTATACATACTAGTTGCATTAGCGCAGTTTTCCGGAGCTGCTGGGAATCTAGCATATTCAGATACCATAGCTGATATGATTCCAAAGGAGGAATCTGTAAGAATATTCAGTAGAGCTAACACACTATTTACATCATCGGCTCTAGCTGCTCTGGTGCTATCCGTATCGCTATTCGGTATCATGGGCCCCAATCTACTGAGTTATAGAATATGCTATTCGGTATCCTTTGGAGCTGCTCTAATTTCCGTAGCATTTCTACTTATGATGAGGGATCCCTCAAGGAGAAATCCAAGTATGCTGAGTTTTGGTGATGTGCTTAACGGATACCAAGGTGTATTAAATAATGTAAAAATTAAAAGCTACATAGTATTCATGTCAGTATTTACCTTTTTTGTAAACGTACCGGGAGCTCTATGGAACTACTATATAATAAATATATTCAGGGGATCTGAAACATGGATATCGCTAAATAACATAACCTCTATCCTAGGACTATCAATAGGTAGCTACACCATAAGTAAATTCTATCATAGAGTGAATCCAAAGAACGTATTTGTGATCTCGGTTATACCAATTTCACTAGTACCGCTCTTCTTCCTTATATCGTATACAATGGAGTACCAAGCAGTGCTGAATCTTTTTTCTGGATTTAGCTGGTCGGCATTTAACCTTGTTGCAGGTATATACAACCTCTATATAGCTGGTGAACATGAAAGAATATACATGTTATCAATGCTTGGAATAGTATCCAATTTAGCAGCGGCAACCGCATCAAAACTCGGATCCTTCATAGCATCTGTCAACCTTATAGCAATGCAGAGCACTTTTATAGTCTCTTTTATCGGGAGGCTTCTAATGTATATATACGGTAGGAGGAAGCTACCAAGCATATAGTTTTCACTCTAGTATGTATATAACATCTTATTAGTTCTAGGCATATCTACAGGAATCTGATGAGAGACCTTGATATGGCTGATAGTAGTCTCCTTAGTATACGGAATACTTGTATCTCTCGATCCAATACTCTTTGTATTTATAGGATATACCTTGAACGTCTCTGGAATCTATCTAGGGATGCTCGGTGCTATATGGAGTATTGTATACATTACAGCAAGCAAGCTACTGAATAGAGTTGCTGATGAAGGAAATAACAGGCTTCTTATACTACTATCGCTGCTATGTCTACCACTTTCATATATAGGTATAGTTTTGGTGAACAATCTAACAGCTATTCTATCATATACTCTACATGCCATCGCTACAGCATCGATGAATATTGCAATTTCAGTGACAATGCTTGAGAATACTGATAGTGAACTATGGTCTAATGCTTCAGTTCTACAGAAGTCTATAAGCAATTTTTCACGAGGTTTTACACTACTTCTACTATCTAGAAATATTCTATCTATCCATAGCATATTCTGGCTCTCATTTCTATCAACGGTAGCTTCACTCCTATTACTTCCATCCATTTCACTACCCTTTGAAAGAAGATTCTATAAATTAAGTAGAGATATCAATGAGATCGGTATGTACATCAAAGCATCGTCATCTGTTCTATTTCTAGATAAACCAGCTGTAGCCCGCTATGTATTCTCTACATCCTGGAATACTAGGAGCACGGTTTCACTATACAGAGTTCTTATAGCGATTGCAACAGCTACTGCTCTAGGCGACTACATCTTTACAGTACTGCCACTTATTCTAAAGAGCTATGTAACACTAACCAGCATGTGGATGGCGTATGGGATAGCAGCTCTCTTTTCAAGTTTTATAGTGTTGTTGTTCCGAAACCTTTCAATAGGTAGACGAAGCCTTGCTATATTCATAGCTGTAGCGAGGACGTGCCTACTTGTATTCGGACTTGCTATGGTGAGGGATTTGGTAACACTAGCTACCTACATAATATTTTCATCTCTACTGTATATGTTAGTGGATGTGGTACTCTATAATATATTTATAGAGGGTTCGGCAGGTTTCTCAACAGCAAACTACTTTACATGTAGAGAAATCGGATCCATTATAGGATCCATAGTAGGTGGAGTTATGATAGGATTGAGAGGAGACGCCTTTCTAATAGTAGCAGGAGCTATAGGATTTGCAACAGTTCTTGTTTTAATTTAGCAGGTGTATCTATGGAGGCTCTACACCATAGATCTTTACAACATTTTCTATGTTTATCTTAGTAATATACTCCGAATCAGTAAGATTTCCGCTAAGTAGCTTTTTCTGATTCTCTACAGCATCCCATGGATAAGATGAGACACCGGGTCTTCTAGGATCATCTATAAAATCGCTCTCAACAATATACGATGGTGGTAGTCTTCTAATTGCCTCTCTTAGGATAGGGTATTTTCCTGGAATGGTATAGTGCAGACCGTAGTTCTCAGCTTCGAGAGCTGTTCTGATATCAAGGTGGTGGAGGATAACCCTTCTACTATCTATATTTAGCATCCTTAGAACTTCATATACATCCCTAACAGTTGCATATCCTCCCTGCTCTAGATGTAGATGTATGTAGGCATTAAGGTCTCTTGCAAGTGTAAGTGCATACCTCATGATGATATTGTTTACAGAAAATGCTTCTGGCAAAGCTTTATAGTGCGGTCTACCAACCTCACCAAATCCATCTATTGTGCCATTCTTTACTAGTTGTGAAATATAGTCTAGAACCCTTATAGCTAGCTCAATAATACTCTTTGCACTCCTTGCGTCTCTATTAATCATCTCCTCAATATCTGCAGGATGTATACCCGCTAGACAAAGAGTTTCAATTCCGTAGCTACGTAGAGTACTACACTCACTAATAAGGATCTCTATCGATTTTACATATCCATCGAAATCGCTGGTGAGATTGTAGTGATGTGGAGGTAGGGATACCAGAACCATGAACCAGCCATCGCTAGCTTTAAATCTCTGTGCTATGTTTTTTGCACCCAATCCCTTCACAGGATTCGAGTGGAGGTGTCCATCAGCATACAGTATACTGGTCATGGCTAAATCATCCGGTAGACTCTAGATTGGAGCAGAGCTTTCTACTGCTTCCTAATATTATTGGAGGTTAAGCTTTAAATTTTTGGCCTCTACATCTACTGTAAAATACTATAGTGATGGATGCATGTATAGGGTCTCGCTACTCTGTCTAGGGTTTACAACGATATCATTTATACAGTTTGGTCTATTTGGAACAGCCCTCCCTCTTATTGTAGCAGAGCTTGGTATAGGCTATGATCTGGTCGGTATTCTGATGGCATTATGGATTCTAGCATCTGTTATAGTAGCTCCAACTATTGGAAGGTATATGGATAGAGTAGATCCCCTTCGTATTGTAGTAGCTATTCTAGCGGTCATATCATTATCCTCACTACTAACAGCATTCTCTACAGATCTCATCATGTTAACAGTTGCTAGAATACTGCTGAGCTTTTCAATGCCATTTACATGGCCAATCTGTGCAAAAATTGTATCGGTATACTCAAGTAGTAGTAGATACGGCTATACAACAGCCCTCTATGACATTGGTTCTATAATCGGACTGGCATTCACATACATAGTAATGGCATTGATAGGTAGTAGCTGGAGGAACTCAATGGTTACAGTCAGCATTATAGGTTTCATCTATATATTCATCATAGTTACTGTATGGAATCGTTGTGCCATGGGCACTACTGGTGTAGGGAGTAGTGGTGGTAGCCAGGCTAGAGAGGGTTACAGTTCTAGAACTGGTAGCCTAGATGGATCTAGGGGTAGGCTTATTAGAATAGGTCTACTACTATTCCTAGCCTTTTTCTGCGCACTATATACATGGAGCTTCATAGTCAACTGGCTATCAACATTTCTGGTAAAGGAGCTGGGATACAGCTACAGCTATATCGCAACCTATATGGTATTTATAGCTATTGTATCCAGCATCCTAGAGGTAGCAGCGGGATACTACTCAGATAGCATAGGAGGTCTAAGAGGAAAGATAGCAATCCTATATACGGGATTGATATCCTCAGCCATCCTACTACTATCATCAGCCCTCTTTAACATACCTTCAACTAGGACGGCATTTCTATCACTATCTGTAGTAATGTATAGGATTGCCACACCATCATTCTGGTCCATAGTTAATGAGGTTATACCCATAGGCTATGTTGGTAGATTTGGAACAATATATACACTAGCAGGACCGCTTTCAGGTATAGTTTCATCTATTGTAAATGGCTATATAGTTGCAACTACAAATTCAATAAAATATGGCGTAGTCCTATCTTCGGCATTTCTATTCATATCAATACTGCTATACTCCATACTTAATAAGTTGTATAGAAAGATATAGATCTGAACAACAATACAACTATCAAATAAAATCAATTCTTCCTTTCCATTACACAATACATTGTACTCTACAACGTTGGGTTTTGCGCTCTAGATGTCCGTAAATAAGCTTTGCACTGTTTATAGCAGTATGCCGGTAAGGATATGTTAATGGGATATACTACTGTATTATGCTTGGGTTTGCGGCTCTCCAACACAGCCGTTCACTGTATTCATATACTATTCATAGCGGAGGTATCGATTACTGTATTCATTTTCAGAAACAAATGGTTGTAGCATTAGTATGGTGCTCTTGGATATTGTTGACCAAATTTCCTTCCTATTTCATTAGCTATCTTCAGTAGATCTACAATCTGGTGCTCTGTTACTTCATAGGGTAGCCTCTGATACTCTGAGGTTGCCTTAACCTTTTCAGCAACTCTATAAAGATCCTCTTCCGTTACCTCCATCAATCCAAGTTCCTCAAATGATACAGGTAGTCCTACTGAATGTGCCCATCTGATATACTCTACTGCCTGCTCTAAACTACCCTCGACAAGTATCTCAACTAGTGTACCGAATGCCACCATCTCTCCATGGTACTGTAAGAGCTTCATCTTCTTTTCTAGCACACTAAGGGAATTCCCTATGGCATGAGCTAGAGCTGTACCACCATTCTCAAACGCCAACCCACTTAATAGAGTATTTGCATAGACAACCATCTCTAGACTAGGTGTAGCAATCCTAGCTTTTACAGCCTCCATAGCCGCTACACCGTGCTGTTGTAGAATCTCCCATGTTCGCTTCGCTAAAATATGTGCCAGCTCAAATGGTTTAAGAGGTTCAACACCCTTCTTTCCATCGTAGTCCATAAATACATACCCTGGTTTATTGCCTGCAAAGATAGCCCTTGTTTCCCAGTAGTGCGATGCTGCATCTCCCATACCAGCTGCTAGAAATCTCGGCGGTGCCTTTGCAATAACCTCTGTATCAACTATAACCATATCAGGATTCTTGGGGTAGTTCAAGACCTCTACAAATTCACCTGGATAAGGCTCGGTGTATATAACCGATATTGCTGAGGTCGGTGCATCTGTAGATGCTATTGTTGGAACCATTACTGCGGCTAAACCATTTGGTATCGCTACAGCCTTAGCTGTATCTAGAGCCTTACCACCACCAACACCTACAACCATATCCACACCATTTTCTAGAGCTATCTTGGTTACCCTTCTAATCTCCTCCCAGCTGCACTCCCTATTAAAAATAACATATACATAGTCTACACTATATCTTCTAAGACTTTCCTCTATAGTACCTCCAACAATGTGTTTAACATCGGAATCAGATAGTATGAGTGCCCGGTTGCCAAATCGCTTAATGAGCCTACCTAAGTAGTTTAGTACTCCACCTCCCTGGATATAATTACTTGGAGCTCTAAAACCACGAATATAAAAAGTTGTCAGAGTATCTATGGCTTCAAATGTATGCTTCAAAATTCTTCACCATAGAATTAGTTACCAAAACATCTTAAAAATTCGATACTTCAATACTGACTATTCTATTGGATTACCCCTTCTTTCATTTCCTTAACTGGAAATTTTACACCTTCTCGTGGAAACAGTAGATGAATTGCATCCCCTACCCTATTTGTTAATTGTATACTTTTACAGCTATATGTAGTTAATATCATTCTGAAGATCTGCGTAAATTAGCTGAACTGTGACTGCTACTCGGTAATAGGAAACACCTTTTATCTCCCCATACAATACTGGTTAATTTCAGTTGAGGATAATCTGATCATTGGATCACATCGGCTCTTCTTCATCATCTCGTATTACTGCATTGTACCTAGATTAAAATAGTTTACCTAATTTGGTTGGAAAAAGGATTTTAAAAAGCAATTCTTGTTTTAGAATTGCTTTGTCTTCTGACTTTTCAAAGCCCATGCGAATATTGCTATGCTAAATATTGTAATGATGGCTATATCTATTGGTGTAGTAAGTATGTTTTGAGGGGATATGGGTAGAAAGTTGTTGTATTCAAACATTGCATCACCTAGAAGCGAGATTAGTGTTAGTCCAACCAAGTACGCTATATACCACACGTTTTTCTTTAGTTCTCCTAGGAATAGAAGGGTATTCTTTACTATAATTGGATACAATATGAGGCTCAGTATGGCCAGCACGGTACCTGTTAGTGTCCATGGCCAGCAGGCCCAGTATATATAGAGGGATGCTAGAATGAAACCTATCATTCCCAACATCATCGTACTTGAATTGCGTTTCACTAGCGAGAGGCTTAGTGCTGATATTCCATATGGTATAAACTCTGTTATCATTGCCATCAGTATTACGTTGGGGAAGCTCGGAACCAGTATCATGATAATCGCAGTTAGTATTGATGAGAATACCAGTGCCTTTGATGGTGTTCCAAAGCGTGGATTCACATGTGCTAGCGGTTTCCAGAATCTCTCCTCGCGTGCAAGGGCGTAGGCTACGCGTCCCTGAATCAACACCCAGTCGCTAAAGCATCCAGCTGATGCTATAACGGCTCCCACAACCATTAGTTCAGCTAATCCAGTTATCCCCAGGGCTCTCGAAACATCTGCTAGTGGCGATGATAACCCTCCTACAGCTTCCCAGTCCTTTTCAGCTATCCCTAGACCTCCCCAGTCTATAGATCCGATAAATACTGTCATGAGAAGTATATAGGCTATCGTAATCACCAATACCGTAGCTATAGCAGATTTCATTATAGTCTTTTCAGGTTCTCGAACCTCTTCACTAACTAGAACAACGCTTTCAAAACCTACAAACATCCAAAAGCCGAAGGCTATCGCAAGCCCTATACTCCCAAGACCATACGGTGCAAAGGGCTCGAAATTACCTGGATTTACCCTTGCAAATCCTATGGCTATAAATGCTAGTAGTGGTGCTATTCTTGCTATTGTTAATATAAAGTTTAGTCCAGCACCATACTTAACACCAACAATATTAATCACGGTTACTATAGCCAGTATAGCTATGGCTATAGCGATACCTAGAGGTGTCAGAGTTAGACCTACAGCTATGTTTGGCACGTAGTATGAGAGATACAAAAGGAATGAATAGATTATAGCAGCAGTGCCGATAAAGCAGCAGAAGTAGTAGCTAAGACCGGTTATGAAGCCTGCAAGATCTCCTAGAGCCTCTTTAGCAAAGTAGTATATGCCTCCAGCCTTAGGATACATTACACCAAGCTTTGCAAGTATATACATTAGTATAAGGGTTATGACACTCATTAACACAATGGCTACAATTGAGAGAGGTCCGGAGACGGAAGCAACGAGTCCCGGAAGAGTATATATACCGGAGCCTATGACAGCACCAATACCTACAGCCGTAAGTAGTACTACACCAAGCTCTCTTCTTAGGGAGATCGCCATAATATCCACCTACACCTCAGGCAGCTTTTCCATTCCATATCTCCTCGCTATCCCTAGCATAACCTCGCTTAAGCTCTTCTCAACATCTGGTGGTAGTGGCTCTGGTGTATGTTCCTTCAATATCTTTTCAACATATTCTCTAGCAACGGTGCTCAGATCCTTGGAGCCACTTTTTCTCCACATATCGGTGGTTCTCTTATCCAATAGCTTTGGTATGAAATGCTCCTTTCTCCACCACTCACGTGTATGTCTATGCTTTAGAAATAGTCCACCCGGCCCCACCTCTTCAATCACCCTTTCCGCAATGGTCTCCGCATCCACATCTATTCCCCTGGCAAATCTTAGAGCGGAGCCGGCTATATCGTCATCTATAGCAAGCTTGACTAGGCTTATACAGTTCTCCTCTAGCAACATGCCCGATCCTATAGCCATATTTATACCAGCCAACACGGATACTAGTGCACCAAATGAAGCTTCTAGAGATGATTGTGCATCGACAACCTTAGCATCGCTTACAACTGTATACGATCCACTTGGAATTCCATAGAATTTTGCAAGCTGTGAAGTAGCAGCAGATATGAGGCCTACCTCTATATAGCCTGTACATGATGTTGCAAACCTCTGGTCGAATACTGTTGGAGATCCACTGTAGACTATAGGTGCTCCAGGCTTTGTGAACTGGGCTATTACAAGCCCAGCTAGAAACTCTGCATTTGCCTGTAAAATAGCGCCCGCCAATGTCGCCGGAGCAGTTCCGCTAGTCTGTGGCATTGGTATGATGTGTGCTGGAATACCGTATCTTGCACAGTCCATAAGATTCTGTACGGTTAGCGCACTCCATTTAAGTGGTGGTGAAGAACATGCAGCGAATATCATAAAGGGCTTCCTGCCAATGTTCTCTTCACCTATTACAGCAGCCATGAGCTTTGCAGCATCTGGAACCCCCTCCATAGTAAAAGCACCTGTATCTATAGGCTTAGAGCAGCTCTTTGCAACGACATACATTCTCCATCTATCAGCAAGAATTTCAGGTATGTCTGCCGGAACCACGGCAGTCGACATTATGTGTGTATTTGGTAGATAGTCTGTAACCTTTGCAACATCAGCTAAATCCTTTGATAGTGGTCTTCTAACCTCACCTGTCCTAAGATCCATGTAGTAGTAGGCTGCAGAGCCTACTACAAAATAGGTATTCCATCCACACAGTTCGATATACTGCTTGCCATCTCTGTGATACAGCCTTACACAGTTAGGTGCTCTCTTTAGAGCCTCTCTAACAATATACTCTGGTATTCTGGCAATACCTTTAGTGAAATCAACATCAGCACCAATGTTATGCAGCATTTTGAGGGCCTCTCCATGGTCAACCTTAACACCCACTCTACTGAGTATGTTGAGGCTTCTTACGTGTATCTCCATAACCTCCTCGCTATCGAGAACCTCAATTCTAGGTCTAGCCATCGAAACACACCTCATCTAATATTCAGTAGCTTCTTAACGAGCTCAACAGCACTGATTGCATCGGGGGCCCATCCATCAGCTCCTATCTCCCTAGCCCACTCCTCTGTTGTTGGAGCACCTCCAACAACGATCTTCACCCTATCCCTTAGACCAGCCTGCTTAATCGCCTCTATGGTTTCCCGTTGCTTAAGCATTGTTGTAGTCATTAGCGCACTCATACCAACTATATCGGGGCTGTACTGCTTTATAGCCTCTACAAATTTTGAGGGAGGTACATCGATACCCAGATCTATAACCTCAAAACCCGAAGCTTCCCATAGTGATGCAACAATACTCTTACCAATATCGTGTATGTCTCCTTCAACGGTACCAATAACTATCCTCCCACGGTAGCTTATACTGCCGCCCCTCTTAGCAATCTCGCCTTTGAGAATGGATAGTCCCAGCTTCATAGCATCCGCAGCTGCAATAATGTCAGATATAAAGGCCTCACCATTAATCCATCTATCACCAAGCTCAAGAACCCCTGCAACCAAAGCCTTTTCAACAGCTTCGAGAGGATCGATACCAGCTTCAATAATCTTCTTAGCCAGCTTCACAACCTCATCAGAGTCGCCATTGATCGTTGCCTCCCTTAATTCTTTAAGAAGAACCTCTTTTGTAGATACCATTTCTTATACCACCTAGACCTTTCTAAGGTGATATGCTTAATAAATCTTTCTGTTGACATATGGCTAGGCTAGCCAGAGCATTGGCTATATATCTAGTCACTAGCTTTACTAAGAATAGATTATTGTAAGCTTAAGGTCTGCTTCTATGGAGGAGGCAATGATTATTAATGTTTTACGTTAGAGGTACGGCTTCAAGTTATTGATAGCTTTTCTTTAATACTGGCTATTCTATTTCAATGGTTATAGAATGTGTAGACAATGCTGTTCAATATCCTATAGATATCATAGAATGTTGGTGATCTATCATGTGAGCTAGGTATAAGGTGCCGCTACTTCACGCCCATTATATTCTATTATTATAGAAAATGCATCAGGGAACTCGGTATAGATGACATCTAACCTTATGATCTTTTCCAACCTCTATGAGTTCCGGTACCTGCCTAGTGCATATCTCTCTTTTTAGTGGACACCTATCGACATACCTACAACCACCACCATGAAATCGTATGGCCGGTATTTCTTCGGGTATTTCTGGTCTCCAATCTATAGTTGGATCTGGCGAGGGATACGCCGAAATTAGGCACCTGGTATATGGATGTAGTGGTTCTGAGAATACGTTCTTCTTACTACCAATCTCTACTATATGCCCAGCATACATGACGGCTATGGTATCGGATATATACCGTGCTAGTGCCAGATTATGTGTTATGAATAGATATGTAAGTTTCTTCTTTATTTTTATATCTTTTAATAGTTGTAGTATCTGTGCCTGTGTAGATACATCGAGCATTGATGTAGGCTCATCTAAAATCATAAACTCCGGCTCCGATATCAATGCTCTAGCTATTACTACCCTCTGCCTCTGTCCACCACTTAACATATGGGGATACACCTTAAGATGCTGTTCATTTAGCCCAACAAGCTTTAGAGACTCTATGCTTTTTTCTATAGCTTCTCTCCTGCTATAGCCCTGGACTATCAGAGGCTCTACGATAGAGTCCTCTATTCTTAGCCTTGGATTCAGGGCCGAGTAGGGGTCTTGGAAGACGATCCTTATCTTGCCACGTAGACTCTGTGGAAACCTCCTTGTAATGTCTATTCCTTTAAATAGGTACCTTCCATCTGTGGGTTGCAATAGCTTAGCCAAAACCAACCCCAATGTTGATTTACCTGAACCACTTTCACCAACTATACCTACGGTTTCGCCTCTACCCACCTCTAGATCAACACCATCTACCGCCTTAATATAGCCTACTACTCTTTTAAGAAATTTACTTCTAACCTCATAGTACTTCTTCAGCGAAACTGTCTTAACAAGCACCTCGTTATTCATAAAGATGACACCTGATATAGCTTTTGGCAATGCTCTTTAGGGTAGGTTCCTCATTGAAGCACCTCTCGAAAGCTATAGGACATCTGGGACTGAACCTACAGCCTTTAGGAAAGCTACCTGGTAGAGGAGGTTCACCATTTATTATATAGAGCTCATCGATATCGGTATCAATCCTCGGCACAGAGCTTAATAGGGCCCGAGTATAGGGATGCTTAGGTTCCCTAAATATTGAGTATCTATCAGAACTCTCTACAACTTGGCCTGCATACATAATGGCCACTCTATCAGCTATGTGAGATGCTAGAGCTAGATCATGTGTTATGTACAACATGGGGATACCACGTTTTTTAACGATGTCCTTCAGTAGGAGTAGCACCTTGGCTTGAATAGTAACATCGAGAGCTGTTGTAGGTTCGTCAGCTACGATAAGCTCAGGCTCCATAGCAATTGTCATTGCTATCAATACTCTCTGCCTCTGACCCCCGCTAAGCTCATGGGGATACCTATCCACAAATGAATCAGGTAGTCCAACATCTTTAAGCCTCTTTCTAGTCTCTTCAAAGGCTTCTTTTCTAGTCATTTTAAAGTGGTGTAGATATATTTCAGCTATCTGCTCCCCTATAGTTAGAAGTGGATTTAGACTTGCTAGGGCATCTTGAAATACTACAGCTACCTTGACCGGGTTGGTAGCAGCATCTTTACCGAAGATCCTTATGTATCCACCTGCTATTCTAGCATTGGGTGGTAGTAATCCAGCTATGGCTAGCCCTAGTGTTGATTTTCCACACCCTGATTCACCAACTATAGCTAGAATCTCCCCCCTTTCATCGATATCTATATCGATATCATCGACTACCCTAATCCATCCACGAGTTGTTAAGTACTCTACTGATAGACGTCTTACCTCTAGAGGCTTCATATCTCTCTCCTAGCTACTCAATCTCTTCTTCGGATCCAGATAGTCTCTCAAACCATCGCCAATCAAGTTGAATGAAAGTACTGTGAGAAACATGGCTATTCCTGGAAATACTGCAGGCCACCATGCTTCTCTTATATATCTTCGGCCAACGCTCATCATTAAGCCCCATTCGGGTGTAGGTTCCTGAGCACCTAAGCCTATAAAGCTAAGGGTTGCGATATAGAGTATTGCATTGCTTAACTCCATCGTTGCCTGGGTAATGAATATAGGCATAACGTGGGGTAGTATGTGCTTGGTTACTATCTTTATATCGCCTAATCCTGCTTCTCTTGCTGCTAGGACAAAGAGACTTTCTTTTGTCGATAAAACTACTCCTCTTACGAGCCGTGCATAGATAGGCATAGTTACGATAGCTACAGCTATTATAGCATTGAATAGATTGCTTCCAAATACTGATGCTATCGCTATAGCGAGCATGAATCCGGGTATGCTGATTAGTATATCCATGAGTCTCATCAGTATGCCATCTACTACTCCACCTAGGTATCCTGATACCAGTCCTATAACCAGGCCTACGGCACCCGACAATGCAATTACAGCCAAGCCGCAACTGACATCCAATATATATGCATAGGAGATTCTCGTAAAAACATCTCTTCCCAGGCTATCTGTACCCAGTATGTGAGGCCAGTGAAAGGTGCTTGGGGCTAGAGGAGGTAGATGTACATTGTATGAAATCTGGTCGTATTTAAATGGAGAGAGTAGGATTACAAGGGTAGCTACGGCAGTTAATGCAATTAGGATGCTGAGACCATATCTTATCCTCTTAATAGATAGCAGTATTTTGATGTTCTCAAAATTACGGTTCATTATGCTACTCCCTGATTCTAGGATCTATGTAGATATAGAGGGTATCTACAATAGCGTTTACAGCTATGTATATTATGGATACGACCAGGATCGATCCTTGAATAACCATGTAATCTCTTAAGGTAATAGCCTCCCAAATAAGTCTTCCGAGACCTGGCCAAGCAAAAATTGTTTCAACAATAATATCACCTGTAACGATAACAGCGAAATAGAGCCCCATAACAGTTACTATTGGTATTAATGCGTTTCTAAGAATGTGTCTATTCATAATTACAGATTCGGGTAACCTTTTCATTTTAGCTGTTCTTACAAATTCCTGCATCATTACCTCTAGCATGCTATTCCTACCTAATCTAATTAGAAGGCAGGTCAGTGGGATAGCTAGTGTTAGAGCTGGTGGAAGAATTCTTAAAAGTGAGTCTATGAATGCACTAATATTTCCATTCAGAAGTGTATCTATTAGCATAAAGCCGGTGTAGATCTTTATATGGTATCTAGGATCTATTCTACCACCTACTGGAAGACCTAGGTTGAGTCCGAAGAAGAGTAGTAGGGCTATACCCAGCAACATTGTGGGGAATGAGAATCCGAGGACTGAAAATGTTGATAATGCTAAATCGAGTCTCGTATCGTGTTTTCTGGCTGCGAGAATCCCTAGAAATATTCCTAGAGCAGATGAGATAACGAAGGCGGTTATCACGAGCTCAAAAGATGCTGGTATTCTCTCTCTTATGAGCACGTTAACGCTGTGTCCCATTACATATGAATCGCCCAGATCTCCTTGTAGTAGCCGTGAGAAATATATTGCGAACTGTTCCAAGTAGCTTTTATCCAGTCCCCACTCCCTAGTTACCCTCTCGATGTTTTCAGGTGTTGCCTTAGGTCCTAGAATTGCTATAGCTGGATTGCCTGGAAGTACCCTCGAAAGAATGAAGATAATTACTATGGCTCCCAAAATGGAGAGTAGGGATTGGAGTAGACGGGAAAAAATATATGAAATCATGCTTCTGCTCATTACGTATCACAGCTATCGTGTTTTGTACACTGGGTAGAAGTCTATATAGTAAGCGGGATACAGTATGAATCCTTCGACGTTCTTACCCATAAAGGCATACAGTTTAGGTACGTAGAGAAATGCCCATGGTGCATCGTCGATGATTATCCTCTGTAGCTGTTTATATATTTCAGCTCTTTCCTGTGGATTTAATTTCTGTCTAGCTTTCATACTGAGCTCATTTACTACTGTATTGTTGTAGCCGTCTAGATTAAGTCCATGTGTGGTGAATAGCGGTACTATCCAATCGTCAGGATCTACATAGTCTGGGAACCAGTCAACCATATACATATCAAAATCGTAGTTGAATAGCCTGTCTAGGAAGCTGGGCCAATCTAGATCGACAATTCTTACATTTATACCTATAGCCTTGAGACTACTCTGTATTACTGTTGCTACTTCTCCTCTTTCAGCTCTTTCAGCTGTACTGATTATAAGCTCTATTTCTCTCAATCCTTTTCCATCTGGATATCCAGCCTGGGCAAGCAACTGTCTAGCTAGCTCCGGGTTGTATCTATAGCCATAGTTTTCAACCTCAGGATCGTATCCGAAGACCGCTGGTGGAAGAGGTCCATAGAGTCTGGTAGCTGTGCCTCTAAGAATAACATTCAGTATATAGTCGTAATTGATTGCATAGTTTACGGCTTTTCTGAACAGTAGATTGTTGAAGGGTTCTCTTCGATGATTCATACCCAGCCATTCAATAACAAGACCATCTATCGAGACCATCTTTATATCTGGATTCTTTGATAGTGGTTCTACATCTTGCGGCTGGATGCCCAGTGCGATATCTATTTCACCTTTTTCAAGTGCTACTCTTAATGTTGCTGGATCTGGGTAAATCCTTATTATGATCCTATCTGCCTTTGGAGGCCCTTTCCAGTAATCTTTGTTGGCTACGAGAATTATCTGCTCTCCCTTTTTCCATGACTCGAGTTTGAAAGGTCCTGTGCCTATCGGTTTCTCCTCTAGGTTTGCTGCATTAGGAGGAACGGGAGCGAATATTGTGAATGTAGCTAGTGATGCAAATGGTGCAAATGGATATTTAAGTGTAAATCTAATGGTATACTTATCAACGACTTCTATATTCTCTATAACATCGAGTAGAAATGAGGGAGGACCTTGCAACTGTTTTGCTCTCTCTATACTCTGCTTAACTATATCAGCCGACACCTCCGTTCCATCGTGGAACTTAACATTTCTCCTCAAATAGAAAGTCCATACAGTGCTATCTTCATTGGATTCCCATCTTTCAGCAAGCTTAGGCATAAGCTCTGTAGTTCCCGGCTTGAATCCTATCAGCGAATCGTATATGTTCTGTATAACTATTGCTGAAGCTATATCATAGGATAGTGCTGGATCGAGAGTTTTAGGATCGTAGGTCGTTCCTACAACTATTACAGTTTCAACTTGCTGAGGGGCTCGCATAAAAAATAGCGTAAGAACTGCAACCAAGATGACGACCACTGCCACGATACCTATGACGATGCTTCTCGATATTCCCATACGCTATCGCCACCCACTATTTTAATTCCGTAAAAATATTATTGAGGAGGTTAAAATCTTTTATGTATTTTATAGAGTTTTAGGCCCATTTAAAAACTTGATACTTGCAAGGCTCACAATGCAGTGTTTCTAGTAAATAGGAAATATGGATAGATGGGTTTCAGTAATCTATTCTGATTCTGAATCTAATTACGATACGGTGATCTAGATGCCATAGCTAACCCGGTGGGGAGACTTCAAATACTGTACAGTGTTTCTGAGTGTTACCGCTAGACCTGCTACAGCTTAGTTCAACTCTATATAAACATAATATTATTCTGGCGTTTTAGATGATGACTTTTGTAGGTGAGTGGATATGTTTGATCACCATATAGATTCACTAATTAAGGAGGAGATTCTTACAGTCATGAAGAATCTGTATAGAAGGGGGCTTGTATCCGCTCTGACTGGCAATGTTAGTGCACGCATACCCGGTACGGATACCTTCTGGATAACACCTACAGGGGTATTCAAAGGTGGGCTTAAGGCTGATGATCTGATTAAGATGAATGTACGCGGCGATGTTATTGATGGGAGGAATAGACCATCTAGTGAGTGGAGATTTCATGCAGCCATATACAGTGTTAGATCTGATGTAAATGCTGTTATACATGCCCACAACCCTATTACACTTGCCTTAAATATTGCAGGTATGAGGCTCGATCTATCCCTACTATCAGAGGTTATGCTCTTTGTTAGAGGTATCGAGTATATACCATATGTTGAGCCAGGGAGTGAGGAGCTTGCAAGACATGTTTTTGAAAAGGCCTCGCTTGGTGTGAATGTAATTGTGTTAGAAAGACACGGTATTATTGCTATGGGCAGGAATCTGTATGAAGCTGAAACAATAGCTGAATCCATTGAGGATTTAGCTATGGTTCAGCTAATGTCAAAGCTTATAAGATTTCTATACTCCCAATACTGACACTTAGTTATGGCATCTCGGTAGGCTGCTACGGAGGGTGTAGTAGCTATCGATTTGAAAGTACATACTTGGCTAACTGCTCTATAGATTCGTCACGTACATCTATACCCGTCCGTGGTCTGATATACTGGGTAGTACTAGGTTTCACTCTAGATAGGAGATGTATGGCTTCAAAACCTCTTTCACCATATCTACCAACAAGTTCATCAACGGTTTTCACAACATCTTCAATATCTCTATAGATAGCTATAGCACCTGGGGCTACCACTATTAGAATGTCTATACCATCTAGCATCTTTCTAAATGGTGCTATAGCGTTGTTGAATGATTCAACTATCGTCACCTCCCTCCCTATCTCTATCCTCTCGAGACATCTCATCAATTCATCCTCTATATAACTGTTCCTCAACCTCTGAATAAAATCTCCGAGATTACCTTCGATAGCACGGAGCTTTGCTGATAGCATCTCCAGCTCCTCTCTTAGTGGCTGTGCTACTCCTTCAATATTATCCCTAAAGATGAAGTGCTGTGTTGATCTATTTAAGCAGGAGCTTACTCTAGCTAGAACAATCTGTTTAAACTGATTCTCTAAATCATCTAGATATCTGTATATGCTGGTACTAAGATAATTTAGAGGATCTGGAGGTGCTAGTAGCATATCGATGGGATTCACCAGCTCTACATCGATATCACTCACGATGCTGATGTACTTAACCACATCTTCGCCAACCAGAACACCTCTTCTCAAACTCTCTACAACTGTTGGATACTGACTCCATGCATTATGTCCAGCAACGGGTTTGTAAACCCCTACCCTAACACCGTAGGATAGGAGTAGCCTCACAAGTGAGGCTCCCAGCCATGTTTTGCCAGAGTCATATGGAAGGAGACCGGACACCATTACTCTAACAACCATGGTGTGCACCACTCAGTAGAGCTCTACATTTAGATAGCTATATATGTGTTGGAAACGGTTGTAGTTTTCATAAAACTTTATAACACTTGTTCTAATTAGAGTAAATTAGGTGAGGTAGAGGTAGCTATGCCCATAACTGTCATCAAGAGGGATGGTTCTAGAGAGGAATTCATACCGGAGAAAATAGTTGTTAGTTGCCTCAAGTCGGGGGCAACACCTGAGGTTGCAAGAAAGATAGTTAAAATAATTGAAGGAAGACTACTCGAGCAAAACATCAACGAGATTTCAGCTAGAGATCTCACACGTATGATTCTCGAACTACTTAGAAAGGAGAATGAAGAATGGTATAGAAATTGGATTGTATTCGATAGAGCTATAAAGAGAAGAAAAACCGAGGAAGAACTCATGCAGAAGTAATATCCAGGACAAACTCTATACCAAACCATTTTTCCAAATTCCTCAAAAATCTTCCACTCCATTGCCAATAGCCTTTAGCTCTAGAAAAAATCTCGGTATACCAGCCTAATTTAGATAGAGTACATAAGATGGTGAACTGTAATAGCAACATAGAACTTCGAAAGCCCTTCATAGACATATCCACTCCATGGATGCCAGCCGTCAGACTTATCTTGAAATCTAGTGTCCTCTCTATGGATCGCCTATTCTATAAATAGGCGAATGTACGCTTCGCATTGATATGGTTATTATATAGGCTATTCTCCAATAGCTGGCGTCCGTCAATGGCATCTATTCTAATTTAGAAACTCTATCCAGATTCTTTTTCCAGATTAGCTGGTCTCTATATGTTGAATGGGGTTTAAACACGGTTTTTATACTCTCTATGTTATCACCAACAATATTTATCCTACTAACATCTATTTCTCCATAGCCCCACCTTGAGAGGAAGTAGAGGTAGCCTATGTCACTAGGGTTGAAGCCCATCGCATAGGATGCTACAGCATCAAGATTTACTGGATTTACAGATGCGAATACAGCACCCCACCTCTTGACAGTGCCAGATACAGGGCCGTTCCCCTCCATCGCCTCAACACCATCGACGACACCTATATCCGGCATTAGGTATGTGGCTAGCTTTGCAATATTGTAGTTTATTGCTAGATACCCTCTATGCATCCTATGCTTCCAGCCCCGCTTTATAGCCCCCATAACAATATTCTTAATTGAGAGCGTAACCACCACCGTATCGTGGGTCTTCGCTCTACATGGAGATATCCTTACAAAGCTCTTATCGAGAAGAAGCTTAGATACATAGACTTCGTACACACCTCCATGCTCATCCTTTAATTCAAATCTCTTCTGCTCATAGTCATCAAGATCGATGAATTCTATACTATACCTTTCTCTAAGTCTATGGTAGCCGAAATTCCTAATCGCCTCCCTAAACGAGCCTATAGTTGGCGATTCTGCTACAACTACTTCAGAAACACTAAATCTACTATATATGAAGTCGAGTATAGCTTCAACAGTTTCTAGAGGTGTTGCAGCAAGGTATGTTGTAGCTGAAACAAAATTTGGTTTTATTAAGAACTTCTGACGATCTCTAACAGTAGCTGTAATTTCATCTGCTATAAGCTCTAACACCCTTCTAACACCATCTACATGGCTAGAGCTTCTAATAACAGCAACAGACATCATCAACAGCCAAAGTCGTCTATCTAAGAATATCTATATACCTCTACACCTTTTATATATTACCACCATAACGCTCTAGTAGAACTATAGAGATGTTTCAATAAGCCTTTCGGAGTTTTCAAAATTACGGAAACTATAGAGATTATTATACATCTATCTAATTAAGATTAGAGAATCGCCTAGGAGAATAACCTTGTTCTCCTTCTCATAGTTTCTATCCCCTACATATCTTTGTACAGAGTTTGTTTGTATATATCCGGGGTTGATACTCCTAATGCTATATCCTATTGCTGCCGGGGATGCCGATTCCGTTCAGCATAGCTTTTTTGCTGATATAGGCATTTCTTCATCATATCGAGCATAGGTAGAGAACACTTCCCAGAGGGCTTCATAGAGCTTAGAATAACCATCCTAATTAAAGAGATTGTTGCAGCTTCCATGGCTGCGAATATGAAGAATGCATTAATGATTAACATTGGAGCAGCTCTCCTGGTTACTGCTTTTTGGATTGCTAGAAAGAAAATACATGTACCATAGGATGGAGGAGTGCGGTAGAAATATGGATTCAACCAGTAAGGTTATTCTACAGCCAGAATTCTTCAAACCCGTTTTTGGGTAGCTCTAGACACTTGCTTTGCTAGTTGGATATAGCCTGTATCCCTTCACAATATTTTAAATACTGTGATAGCTATATAGTCTAGGGGATTGTACATGATGTCTAAACATCCCCTAGATCTACCTCCTGGTAGAAGGCTTTCACGTGAGGAGGTGGCTGAGGCTCTTAGGCTATCGATTATAGCTGAACTTGATGCGATTAATCTATATCTTCAGCTCGCTAGAGCTGTTGAAGATGAGAAGATTAGAAGGGTTTTTGAAGAGATAGCTAGGGAGGAGAAGACACATGTTGGTGAGTTTCTAGCTGTATTGAAGAGTCTGGATTCCGAACAGGTTGAGGAGCTGAGGAAAGGGGCTGAGGAGGTTAAGGAACTAACCGGTGTAACCGCTCCAGATCCTTCTCAAAATGTAGGAAATTCTGGAGGGGTAGAGGGTTTGAGTAGCGAAGAGAGAAAGTATCTATTAGAACAGGTTGTAAGAGTGGCGGATTCCATAAGGGTATTTAGACAGAGGCTACCTATTGTAAGAGTTGGACGTGGTGTTGATGCTGTACCTCTGGAGAGAGCCGGTACAAGGACTATTGTCACTCTTGATGAGGTATCGAAGAACTTTGTAATCACGCAAAAGGCTATAGACTACTCGAGAGCGATGAAACAACCTCTAGATGTAGGCGATGCTATTAGAGCGGCATCCGAGCTCGCCATTGATGAGGATAGAAAGGTGCTTGAAAAGCTTCTCGCTATAGAGGATGCTGTAAAGCTTACGGCAACTGGTTGGGATGAACCGGGCTCTGCTGTAGCAGAAGTATCTAGAGCAGTACAAGAGCTTGTAAGAAATGGTGCTACAGGACCATACATACTATTTGTAAGCCCAACTAGATACGCTAAGCTTGTAGCAGTCTATGAAAGGACTGGCGTTATGGAGATTACGAGACTTAAGGCACTTGTAAAGGATGTTGTAGCAACACCTGTACTGCCAGACGATACTGTGCTTATAGTTACATCAATCCCTACGGTGCTAGATATGGTAGTTGGAGGAGATACAGAGGTTGAGTACATAGGTCCTGAGGATGGTATCCACAGGTTTAGAGTATGGGAAACTATAGCTATAAGGGTAAGAAATCCGAAGGGCATTGCCATACTAAAGCAGACATAGTTTAAAACAAAAGATTATTTTTAACTACCTTTCTACGCCATATCCATGGTTAGAGATGCAGCACCTCTGGAACAACACAATCAATTCTAAATATATCTAGAGCATATCGAATAGTAGAGCTATTAGTAAACCTAGAAACAGTCCCCCCGTTGAATACTCGTCATGTTCGTGTCCAAAGATTTCAGGTGCTATTTCATGCACTACTACATAGATCATGGCGCTTGCCGAAAGGGATAAGAGAAGTGGTAGCGTTAAATTAATGTCTACAAATCCAACTATGGCTACAAAGGATGATATGTATTCTATAGCTGCACTTAGAACACCTATGGCAAAGCTCTTTACACGACTACCCGTCGTCATGTATATGGGAAGTGCTACCGCCAGCCCCTCTGGAATATCCTGGATAGCTATGGATAGCGCAACTCTAAATCCACTATCGAGGCTATACATTGTTGAGGAACCTACAGCAATACCCTCAGGTATGTTGTGGATAGCTATAGCAAGAGCAATAAGTATAGTTTTACTAAGACTTCTACTGGATGATTGGACGGTACTGCGGATGATATTTATGTGGGGGATTAGAAGATCTAGAGACTTAATTAGTACGAGACCAGCTATGAAACCTGCTAGCGATAGAACGGTACCGAATCCGAGAGAGGGTATAAGCAGATCAACAAACGAAACGTAGATCATAAGCCCTGCAGCAAAACCCATACCAACATCAACGAGCTTCTCCCCAATCCTTGTATGGAGAAATATGAGTGCAGAGCCAAGGATTGTAGCAACAGCTGGGATTAGAGCATACGACGCAATATCCACAACACTACCGATGTACACCACTATTCCCACCCAAAATCAGAGGGTAACCACATACTCATCGGTATCCTCAAACCCCCCGAAAACTCATCATCACAGCTATAGTTAATGCTTTTATCCATTTAAAAACCTACACATATTTTACTGCAAAATTCATTTAAGTTGGCAAACAGATTATAAAGCTTAATTCTATTAGCATACTCTACTTCGCAACTACCATTCTGGGACAGCCTGCTCTTTAACATAGGAGAGGCCATATGTATTTTGGAGCTGGGTATTGTGATCAAAGCTATGTAAAGTTTTGTATTGAATGTATATTGAGTTCTGAATGGTGAATATCTATAGTGAAGTTCTATCGATTCTCTAGAAGTCTGTTCTAGGTATATAGGATAGATCTATCTCCTTTGGCTCATAGTCTTTTAGCTTCCCCTCTAGATACTCTTGGTATCCTGCTAGATCTAGTAGTCCGTGGCCACTCATATTGAAGAGTATAGCAATTTTCTCGTTCTTTTTCTTTGCCTCCAATGCTAAATCTATAACCGCTTTAATTGCGTGTGCCGATTCTGGTGCAGGTACTACTCCTTCTATCTGTGCAAACAGCTGGGCTGCTTTAAATACATCTGTTTGATGGTATGCTACAGGGGTTGCTATTCTATTTTTAACTAGGAGGGCGAGTGTTGGTGCTAGTCCATGGTACCTTAATCCACCTGCATGGATTGGTGGTGGTACGTATCTATGTCCAATTGTATACATCTTAATTAGTGGAGTTAGTCTAGCTGTATCTCCATAATCATATGTGTAGACCCCTTTTGTCATTGATGGAACTGCCTTTGGCTCTACAGCTATGAATTTTGCATCCCTTTTCCTACCTCTTACTATAGCTTCGTAGTAGAATGGATATGCCAGTCCTGCGAAATTGCTTCCACCACCTACACAACCAACAATGTAATCGGGGATTCCCTCTCCCATCAATTCTAGCTGTTTCAGTGCCTCTAAGCCTATAACTGTTTGATGCATAAGTACGTGGTTTAGCACAGATCCCAAGCTATACTTAGTTTTTGGATTGGTTACAGCATCCTCTATAGCTTCACTTATAGCTATCCCTAGAGAACCTGGATGGTTAGGATTCTGCTCAAGTATAGCTCTACCCGATTTTGTATATAGGCTTGGGCTAGGCACCACCTCTGCTCCATAGAGCTGCATAAGTATTCTTCTATATGGTTTCTGTTCATAGCTTGCACGAACCATGTAGACCCTTATCTTCAGCCCAAACACAGCTCCAGCTAGAGATAGTGCAGAACCCCACTGACCTGCTCCAGTCTCTGTTGCAAGCCGTTCAACACCTTCAAGCTTATTGAAGTACGCCTGGGCTAGAGCTGTATTAACTTTATGCGAACCTGTAGGCATAACACCCTCGTATTTGAAATATATCCTAGCCGGTGTATCTAGATACTTCTCAAGTCTAAATGCTCTAAGAATAGGCGTAGGTCTACCCATCTCCAGGTAGTAGCCTATGAGATCTTCAGGTATAGAGATAAATCTTTCCATAGAGATCTCTTGACGGATTAACGATTTAGGGAATATGGCTTCAAGCTCCTCAGGCCTTAGGGGAGATCCATCAGGTTTAAGCATTGGTGGTAGAGGTTCAGGAAGATCTGGAACGATATTGTACCAGTGGCTTGGCACTATATCAGCCGATTGAATAGATCTAACGAGATCTAAATCCATTGGAACATGATTCCACCTTACCCTAAGGTAAGGAGCAGGGGATAAAAAGTCTTTCGCTTAATAAATCGAAAATACAGCTACCCTAAACCAATCGGATTATGCTACATAATTAGATCTGCGCTCCTCTACTATTTTTGCTCAACCCTTAGAAATAAGCTCTGTATAGTAGGGAGGGTATTGTACAGACATCTATTGTTTGTGAGATTGACGGCTACTGCTCACACCTACTTATATAGATCCACGGTATAGCTGACGACCTTGGTCTACGGACTATATAGGAGATGGAGTGGGAAATGTAAAAGTATTGAATAGATTAGAATATCTATGTATTGGAAAGCTGTATTTCCTTATTCAAAACCCATGCTATACCTCCTAAGATGTGCTTCTGAAACCATTCCTCTCTCCATCTCTTAGTCTGGTGGCCAAAGGCCGTATAGAATACTCTACCATTTCTATAGCTATGGCACCATGCCATAGGATACTCTACAGCATCTTTTGGTGATTTGGATAGGTCTACGGATGATGTATCTAGACTTATTAATACATTTGTTCTATTTCGCCCAATCCAGTTCTTGAATACGTAGATCTCTTCATAGACTTTGAAGCTCTTTGATAAGTGTTTTGTTGATGGGTGATGCGGATCTTCTACAATAAATACTGCCTCTTGGGTCCAGGGGTGTGAATGGAAGTACCCTCCAAGTATTTCTCCATAGGGAGTATAGCTGTATAGTGTGTCAGCTGCGTTATGTACCCCTATGAATCCTCCTCCATTCTCGATAAACTCTGTAAATAGATTTCTCTGTCTCTCAGAGAAAGGTATCTCACCTGATGTTAGGAAAACAACCACATCGAAACTATTCAATGTATTTTCATTGAATTCTTCTAAATCTTCCGTAGCATATACTTCAAAAATCCCTGTTCTCTCTCCCAGCTTAGTGAGAATTTCTACAGCAGTTGTTATATAGCTGTGTCTATAACCAGCATTGTAAGTGAAGATGAGGATCCTATCCATAGTGCTACCCATTAAATGAATTCTCTACATCACCAGGTTTGCTCTTCCCGTTAATACTCCACTATAGTTGTAACATGTTCTTTCGACATATATAAGTTGTTATTACCGGTAACTTTATCAGTAGATAGAATATGTAGGGATTATTCCATATTTTTACTATCCAATAATTCGAATAGAGATGCACAGCCTTTGGAATACCCTTTGTACTAGCTATGTCACCTTGAAATGGTTAGACAGTTCGAATTCTTTTTCCCTAGCCAATATCTTTTAATCTTAACCATATGTTCGAATTCTGATACGGTCAGAATCTCTCCATCGATACATATCCTACTTCTATAGTGTGGAGCATCTATAACTAGCGTCTCGGCTTCACCACCTTCGAAAGCTGCATTGAATCCGTATCTTCTGGATAGTGTTACAATAGCTTCAACATCGCTTTTCGTTATTGGTTTTGCTAGAAGTTCTCTTGATAATCCCATTGTCGAAATCTTTGTTATAATGAATAGAAATCCCTCTTCTATGAGCTTCCTCATATACTGCTCCTGATCCAAACCCCATAGCGGAGCGTAGAGTTCTACACCAAGCTCTCTAGCCACCTTTTCAAATCTAGTCAGCTGGTATCTGCTTGCAATAGCGCCGCAGACCATGCCATCAAAATCTATACTGTTCTTTAGCTTAGCTAGAAAATCTGCAAACTCTATGAGCTCCACATCTCTAATACCACTTACCTCAGCTAGGTAAACCCTATCTCGAAGACCCATAGCCTCAGCTTGGAGTATGGCAAGCTCTGGATAGATAGAGTGGAACAGCCAGCTATCATCCCGCATAGGTTTTACCACAACTAGACAGGCTATCCTATGACCTTCAGACATCATTTTGTAGAGGGCATAGTTGCTATCCTTACCCCCAGAGAGTAGAGCACATAGATTTGCCACCTCTCCACCACCTATACTAACTACGATTCTCTATAGCTGAATTCGAAGCTGCATCCATAGATTCTAGGTGGTGTTAGCCACTGGAAGTTCTGTCCATGGTGTAGATGGATTGGTTTGCTGCTGTGTGATTCGATTGCTCTACTCGTATTCTATTGTTGCTGGAGGCTTTGGTGTTATATCGAATGCTACTACTCTTACCTTTGGTAGAAGCGATACTATATTCTCTGCAACTAGTTTAAGCTCATCGATATCAACCCTCGGTACCTCCGCCACCATATAGTTCTCTGTTTTAACAATTCTTATAGCAGCTACGTACTCTCCCCCACCACTGTCTACAAGTTCTGTAAGTACATGTGGATATTGCCTGCTGTCAAAGTACCTATATAGCTTCCATGTATCTAATTCCGCTGGATACCTTCTAATGAGTAGTGGATGGCCATACACACGGACACCGTCTACAACACCTGTTGTTCTAACGCTAAAGACTAGGTACTCTATACTATCTATCCTCCCTTCCTCAGCTACCTGGTACTCCCATATAGCTGGAAAGTACTGGCTATATCCCCTATCACCCAGCTTCTCCTCAACAATTTCCGTAGCCTTTCTCACCAACTCTAGCTTCTCCCTATAAAACCTTCCAACGGTTCTGATAAGGAGTCCTGGTCCTGGAAATGGTTGTCTCTCAGCAATCCATCTAGGCAAGCCTAGCTGTCTAGCTACCTCTCTAACCTCATGTTTATACAGATCTATCAAAGGCTCTATAACTCTCAGGTTAAAGCGTTTAAGAAGCTCTTCATTCAACACATTGTGTTGCGTCTTTATTCTACCAACTGTTTCAACGACATCAGCCTTTATTGTTCCCTGAACAACCCAGCTGCACCTCTTCTCCTCAGCAATATCCTTAACAGCTCTATAGAAACCCTCTCTAAAGGCAATCCTCTTCTCCTCAGCATCGAATAGACCCTCAATACCGGATACGATATCATCAGCAAAGTTATATACCTCTAAATCGAGTAGACCCCTCAAAGCATCTCTAACCCTTTCAGCTTCACCTAGCCTCATAAATCCTGTGTCTATAAAAACTGGATACACCCTATCGCCAAGGGCAATCCTTGCTATAATAGCAGAAACAGTACTATCAACACCGCCACTAACACATGCAATAGCACAATCCACATCTCTATATAGAGACCTAACCTCTGCAACAAGCCTTTCAATAGATGGTGTGTAGGTCAACACCGTTCACCATTTGTACAAGCTATATAATAGGGGTAAGGAATAAAAAGCTTTGCATATCCATAGATTTCTACATAAATTATATAAAATGTGCAGCTAGATTATAACATAGCACTGCCTACCAGTGTACTCCAGAGGTAGATCCATGGATATAGTGGATGCTGTACAGTTTTCCATCTAAGGATTTCATGTTACTATTAACTCTATATATATTTAAGATGGTGTTCCTCTACTAGGTAGCCAGGTGGATAATTTGGTGTACAATCTTATAGGAGGTATTGTAGATAGGTTTAGCCTAGGGGAATTTGCAAAACTTATAGATAGTACTCTGCTAAAGCCGGATGCAACGGTTGATGATGTTTTGAAGAGTATAGAGGAGACGAGGAGGTATGGTTTTAAGTGTCTAGTTCTATCCCCTAGCTATGCAGTATACGTTCTATCTAAGGGTTTGGCTAAGGATATTGATATATGTAGTGTTGTCGGTTTTCCAATGGGCTATGCAACAACGAGGGCTAAGGCTATGGAGGCAGAGGAGCTTCTATCCCACGGTGTTAAGGAGATCGATATTGTTATGAATATACAGCTCTTTAAGAGTGGAATGTTCGATGCTGTTCTAAGTGATGTAGCTACCGTGGTTGATATTGCTAAGAGGTATGGTGCTATTGCTAAGGTAATTATCGAGTCTCCACTGCTTAGCTATAGTGAGAAGGTGAGAGCGGTTGAGATAGCTATAGAGTCTGGAGCCCATTTTGTAAAGACATCCACAGGTATTCTATCAAAGACTCCTCTACACGATGTCTATATACTTGTTGAGTTAGCTAGGGGAAGGATTAAGGTTAAGGCTGCTGGAGGCTTTAGCAATGCTATCGATACCCTTACTGCTATAGCTATAGGAGCGGAGAGGATAGGGACGTCATCAGCTGTACAGATAGTTAGAGAATTTCAGGAATTGAAGGGTCTTAGATGTAGATAAAATAGGTGGTATCGTTGGGCTGTTCCACAATTTTGACTTTCTGTAGATGGTGGGCCGATGTCTAGCTATGAGATACCCGGTGTGGGTAAGATCTATAGTGAAAGGGTGGGGCAGAGGTCTGTAAGGGTATGTGCAGAAATAGCTGAATATGTCAGGATATGCCTAACTATGGATATGGAACCGCTTAAGCAGAATATCGAGAAGGAGATAGAAATGCTGTTCACCAAATACGAGGCTATACTAGTTGAGGGCTTCGTTAAAGGTCTATCGTATGTAGCATCAATGATAGAGATGGAGAGGAAGGCCGGTACCTCAACAATATATATGTAGAGATATGGAGCCATATATAGTGTATCTGGAAAAGATGTTCATTCCATATATATAGAGGTCTCTACTATGATATCTACAGTAGATCTACTCATCGAACTAGCTCGTGAAATTAGAGATGGTAATCTAAGGTCTCTAGTGTTGGACATAGTTAGCAATCCAAGGCTTAGCTTTACATCTATAGAGCCTCTAATCAGTATAGCCGATTCGCCTGCTGCACCAAGGAAGCACCACATGTTTTCAGGAGGTCTTATAGTACATACTGTTTGTGTTGTAAAAATTGCTCTCGCCATACAGAAGATATTTGAGGAGGTCTATGGAATTAGGACTAACCGTGATCTGGTGCTGGCAGCAGCAATTCTACACGATGTATATAAGTACTATCAGTACAGTAGAGACAACCTCAACGGTGGATATAAGCCTAGAGATGACTGGTACCTTAGCCACGACTACGCAATAGTTGCTGAGATAGCAAGAAGGGGCGGTGGAGATGATCTGATAAGGGTTGTCTCAGAGGTTCACGGAATTGCACCAATAACTACACTCGAGGGTTTGATAGTACATCTAGCCGACTCCATAGATGCGAGATTTGGTGAATACATACAGAATGAAGCCATCTCAGCTATAAAGAACTCTGGGTTGGAGAATCTAGGCTGTAAACCAGCTGTACTACTAGATTTAGCTGTAAAGAAGTTTGGAATACAAACAGTATTCCAGTACATCAATGATAGAACAAAACTCTACGAATTATTCCACACACTATGCAGTGAAGCAGCCTCCTCTCCACACTGAAAATAGCTACCACCTTTAGCAATAAACCGATGCAGAACTGTACCGAGGGTAAACACAAATCTAACATAGCTACAATTTTACACCGATATTCTCAGACAGTATTCTAAATAGAGTTTTCTTTACCAACTTCAGGAAGACCATCTGAACTTATATACCGCTCTTTTTTCAAAAATAGTACTCGAGATATATCTGGAGATATATTATGAGACCTATAGATAGAGGTTTGGCTAAAGCATTTGTTTTGAGGATCCTTGTGGAAGGTCCCATGCACGGCTATGGAATTATGAAGAGGGTTAGAGAGATTACAGGTTTTGTTCCCAGTCCTGGACACATATATCTACTTCTTAGGAAGCTTGAAAGGGAAGGTCTGGTGGAGGTGAGTCTTTCCTATATCGGTGGGAGAAGAGTTAAGATATATAGGCTCTCAGATAGGGGTAGAGAGTTTCTTGAGGACAATAAAGATCTGTTAAAACAATTTGATGTATATGTTGAGCGTTTTAGGAAGGCTAGAGAGATAGAGCTTCACAAACTCTTCAAAACTATCCACAGCATATTTGAATCACTTGATAGAATACCTAGCGATAAGATGGAGGCTATTAAGGAGGCTGTAAACGATTTTATTAAAAGGGTTAATAGAATTGTGGGTGAGTAGACCGTGGAGGTGGTAGTTGTTGAGAATCTTGTTAAAAAGTTTAAGGATGTTGTTGCTGTGAACGATGTAAGTTTCGAGATTAGGAGGGGAGAGATATATGCTCTTCTAGGACCTAATGGAGCTGGTAAGACAACCACTATACACATCATAGCTACAATACTTAGACCAACCAGTGGAAGGATTTTTGTTGCAGGGCATGATGTTGTTAAGGAGGCTGATAGGGCTAGGAAGTACATAGGTATAGTGTTCCAAGATCCTAGCCTAGACTTCGATCTAACGGCCTACGATAACATGTATATTCACGGAAGGCTATATGGATTGAAGGGTCCGGAGCTCGAAAGGAAGATCATGAATCTTCTGGATTTTGTTGAGTTAAAGGAGTTTGCATTTAAACATGTGAGATACTTCAGTGGAGGTATGAGGAGGAGACTAGAGATAGCTAGAGGTCTTCTTCACGAACCAGAGGTGCTGATTTTAGACGAACCTACCATAGGTCTGGATCCCCAGTCCAGAGCAAGGATATGGGATTATATAAGGAGATTGAAGAAGGAGAAGGATATGACTATACTGATGACAACCCATTACATGGATGAGGCTGAGGAGCTTGCATACAGAATAGCGATAATGGACCATGGGAAGATTATAGCTGAAGGTACTGCTGAAGAACTTAAGTCTATACTTGGAAGCGATGTTATATACATACAGGTGGAGAATGCAGGTGGTGCAGATATGTGTAGGGTTCTAGAATTTGTTAAGAGCTGTAGACGGATATCACAGGATAGAATAGAGGTAGTGGTAGACAATGCTTCAAAAGCTCTTCCAGAGATCTTCTCAATAGTAGATAGGCTTGGCATTAAAGTTAAGGAGGTTAGCTACCGTAGACCTACCCTCAATGAAGTATTTCTCCACCTCACCGGTAGAGAGCTTAGAGATTCACTTGAAACCACACCCACTCCACCTAGATTTAGAAGATGGAGGTGAGGAGATGTGATTCTAGATGCATCTCCCTTTGTAGCCATGGTCTACAGACAGGTAAAGCGTTGGTGGAGCGCTAAATCGAGAGTGGTATCCGTATTTCTAAACCCTCTACTGTGGATGGTGTTCATGGGCCTTGGAATGAGCACCGTATTCACATTTACACCTAAGGATGTAAACATACCAGATACCAATACCGTACCTAACATAGGTGGTGTTCTAGAGGCTGTGGCTAGGTACATCCAACAGATAGTCAACAGCAGATTTGGAGGACTGGACTACGCAACCTTCATGGTTAGTGGCATGGCTACCATGTCCGTATTCATGGGTAGCTTCATAGCAGGGATAAGCGTTATATGGGATAAGCAGTTCGGATTCCTCAAAGAATCTCTCGTAGCTCCAGCACCAAGAGGTATCGTTATTCTGGGGAGGATTGTTGGAGATTCGATTATAAATACATTCAATGGTTTCGTAGTTATGTGCATGGGATTCGGAATATCACATTCGCTAAATCCCCTAGGGGTAGTCATAGCCCTTCCATATCTATTCATAACCTCAGTAATATTTACATCGCTAGGAATTGTAATAGCACTAAAGCTGGCAAGCATAGAGGGTTTTCAGATGATAGTCAACATATTCAATATGCCTGTAATGTTCTTAAGCGGCGTATTCTTCCCTGTAACAACCATGCCGGAGTGGATGAGGAGCATAGCTATATACAATCCCCTTAGCTATGCTGTACATGCTGTAAGATACTGGCTGACTGGTGCTAGTGTAGGTATTCCACCGATGAATCCTCTACTAGATTTAGCAATACTTATCTCTACAGCTATAATATCTGCATACAGTGCTTCAAAGATGTTTGAAAAAGCAACAATAGAAGACTGAGAAGACAGAATACCCAGTTACTATGTATCAAACCTTTTGTATGTGATACAGGAATTTATATTGGAGAAGCCTGGTGCAACTGTTTTGGGTTTTATGAAGGTTTATAATGGTTTATGTAAATTATTTTATTGTGGGTTGAGCTCACCCACGGTGTGGGTGTGTGGTGAAGACTCGAGTGGGTGGGGTATCTAAAGCCGGGATGTGGGGTTTCCCACAGCTGTGAACCAGAGCTGGATGAGGGTGAGCTGTGGGTAGGGGTTTCCCCGAAGGGGTGGAGACCAATGATAAGGCCTCCAATGAAAGGAGGTCTGAGGTCAGTGAAGCCAAGGGTCGATATCAACCAATATGAAACCCAAACCCCTATAACTAGCTGCTGAACTTAAACCATCCTTTTACGGGATCCCTTCACAATAAGTGTTGAACTAGGTTATGGAAACCCCGAGGGTTTGGTGGTGCAATTAGCTGATTCAATAGATGCAGGAACACTGCCGGATGCAGCTGTAAAGAGGTTTGAAATATCTACGATACATCAATATATTACAACATAACAAAGCCCTACAAGCTATTCAATAGAGCATATAGCGAAGTAGAATCAGGTTGAACACAGTAATATGTCAGCCCCCAGTCCCTCTACATCCAATTTCAGTTGCGGAACTGATCATCATCAGACAACTCTAAATTTAGATTAGATTAGTAAAAACGCTCTAAAATATTTAGCTAACATCAGTAGAACGTCCGGGCTGGAATTTTTGATAAAAAACCTTGGAGAGAGAGTTTTGAATCTATCTAATATACGTGGTGTTGAAAGAGAAGATAACTTGGTGCCTCTACAATTTATATCATAAATTGCTCTAGTAGATACGGTTCAATGTATCCAACCAGCTTCATGTCGTGCATTTACTTAAGGTGTATATACCGGACTATGCCATGAAGTGTAAAAATATAAGGTTGAATTTTGAGTATATAGCCTATCTCAATAGGGTTTTTACCAATATTTATAGAAAGTTATCGAGAATGATGATTGTAGATAAAGTAGAAAAACTCTAGATATGATTTATCGTATGGCTGGTGTGAAATGAAGAGGGTAGTCTTTACAGATAATGCTCCAAGACCGGTTGGCCCCTATAGTCAAGCTGTGTGTATAGATGGCTGGCTATTCATATCTGGGCAGCTACCGCTTGATCCAAAATCAAATAATATTGTTGAAGGAGATTTTAAGACAAAGGTTAGGAGAGCTCTCGAAAATGTTAAAGCTATTGTAGAATCCGTAGGAGGGTCTCTGGACAATATAGTCAAGGTAACCGTTTACATAAGCGATATTTCAAGATTTGCCGAATTCAACGAGGTTTACAGGGAATTCTTTCCACAAACCCCTCCAGCTAGAAGCGTGATAGGAGTAGCGAAGCTACCTAGAGATGCTGAGGTAGAGGTCGAGGCTATAGCACGGATTGGAAGGTGCTGATAGATCTTAAATGCTTATAGTTTTGCATCTAGATCTGCATTGGTTGTAGAAATAGTGGAGGTAGTGATGGTCTGGTCTACAGTTGCCTGTGCAAGAGCTATTGGAAGACTTATATACTCTAGTCCTTTGAATTTAGATGGAGGAGTGCTGTGAATATACTACTCTGGCCATAGTTGGTGGAGGTTGTGATATCCAGCGATATGGTTGGGTTCATTATTGTTTTTCTCATATCGCTTCTACCTACTGTTGAAGTCAGAGGCTCTATCCCAATGGTATTTATTCTTTTTAGAGATTCTCTATCTATAGCATTTGGATTAGCTGTAGCTATTGTAGGCAATCTTGTAATTGCCCCCATAGTACTCACTGCCTTGAAGTGGATTGACAGTTTTATTGTAGGTTCTAGAGCTATCCCCACTCTACTAAGAGATTTATACATGAAAATTATTAGGTATGGACACTCCAAAGCCTCTAAAGTTAATCGCTACAGTATAATAGGGCTTGCAGTATTTGTAGCCATTCCCCTTCCTGGTACAGGTGCATGGACCGGTTCTCTAGTTGCATATATTCTTGGGATTGATAGGAGAAGGGCATTGGTTGCTATAGAGCTAGGAGTCATAGGTGCCTCACTCATAGTATCTCTAGCTTCTATTCTCGGAATAGAGTTGGTTAAGAGAATATTCATGCTATAGATCTACATAGCCTTCTCGGTTGTTAGCCTCTCTATAGTCTCTATATAGCTTCTAACCTTATCAGGAATCCCCTTTATATCAATGGATACAAAGCCCCTTACGAGAATCCCTATAGCCTCATCTCTTGTAAAGCCCTTGCTCATAAGATAGTAGATCTCATCCTCAGCGAGCCTTCCTATCGACGCCTCATGTGTTAGGATAGCATCTGGAGACTCTGCATGGAGCTCGGGTATTGTTGCTATTACTGAGCTGTTAGAGAGCATAAGCCCCCTACAGTCTATATGGCCCCTCCCACCCCTACCAACTATAGATGCCCTCATAACAATTCTAGATGAATCTCTGGCAATATTCCTCGATACGATCTCCACACCGCTATCACCATCCTCAAGTACCGCCCCACTACCTATATCAATATCAGCATCGCCTACACCGAGAACTATAGATGCTAGGTATGCATGTGCCCCACTACCTAGGTACACCCTTGGGTACATCTGTAGAGACTTTAAATTACTTAGGTTAGCATAGTACGATATATACTCACCATTTTCAGAGACATTCACCGCTGTTCTAGGCCTGACATGGGCAACCCTATTCCACGAATGGACCATGACGAATCTGAGCTTCGCATTTCTACCAACATAGAATTCGGAGAGCCCTATATGGAGACCTACAACCTCCGGAGCTATGGTGCATCCAGTATAGACCGTAGCCTCAGCACCATCCTCAACAATAACAACGTTATGGGGTGCCTGAAGCCCGTGGGAACTTATGAATAGGCATGCCATTATCGGATCCTCAACCCTTGTATTCTTCTTAACCCTTATAAAGTACCCGCCCATACCCCTAAGAGCAGCCACAGCTACATACTTATCCATCGATGGTCTTAGCAACCTCCATACATACTCTTTTGCCTCATCGGGGTAGCTTTCTATGTAATCCTCAAGCCTATAGATCTCAACACCTGGAATCCTACTTATATACTTGAAGTAGGCTTGGTCAACCTGAAGGTATAGGGCTTTCGCCTTTAGATCAACCCCAACCCTCTCGACACTCTCTGTGTCAAGTCTATATCCACTTTCCTCTCCAACATAGCTACCCACATCGATGTCCATCCCATATGGGGATGGTCTGTCCAGCCCCTGTTTAGCTTCCTCAGCTATTCTATTTCGCCACTCCCTTAAACCCATAGTTGAACACCTCATCCAATATAGAATCGTCTCCGCACAGCCTTACGGAACCTGATAACATTATACATACATGTGTTGGACGTATATGTTTTGCTATAGCTGCAGAGTGTGTAATTACGATAATCGATTTATATGTAGATAGATCGACCAGCTTTTTAAGAGCCTTGGCTATAACTGCTATGGAATCGACATCGACTCCGCTATCAGGTTCATCAATAAGTGCAAGCTTTGGTCTCTGTGCAACTACTGTTGCAATTTCAATTCTCTTCAATTCACCACCTGAAAAACCCTTGCCAAATTCTCTATTAAGTAGATAGCCTATCTCAAGCTCATCTGCAATCTCATCGACACTACATCCAGTTCTTCTACAGATACTGTTGAGAAGATCTACAACTCTAACACCTGTAAGCTTTGGAGGGATCTGATGGGATATGGCTAGCCCCTTAGAAACTCTGTACTCCATAGAGCTATGCGTTATATCCTCTCCCTCAAATAATATCCTACCAGAGACTACACTATAGCCTGGATAGCCTATCAATGTCCTTAGAAGAGATGTCTTACCAGTGCCATTAGGACCTAGAAGAAACAGTATACTTCCTCTATCTACAGAAAAGCTAACATCCTTCAATACCGTCTTAGACCCTACACCTACAGTTAGCTTATCAACACACATCACACTACTACAGCTATGCAATGCCATAGCCGAACACCTCTTCTACAGGATACACTTTCTTCTAAAGTCTAAAAGCTATTCACTGTTAACAGCATTAGATAAATAGCGTTCTATCCAGATACTGGTATCTGCTAGCTAAAAACCTTAATAGAGCTTACCGCCATACATCACGTATTGCATTGTATGTTTATAGAGGAAAAGCCTAAAAGTGTACGGGAGCTCTACCATCTAGCACCACCATAGAATCAGCTGATATTCAGACCACCGCAAGATTATAAACAGTTTTAAGTTACACCCGTTCACTAGATCTAAAAAGCCGTAGGTAGGTAGGACAATGATAGACGAGGGTGAGGTTATAAGAGAAGCCATCCTCGATGTAGCTAAGCTTATGGCTGTTGCAGCTAAAACTTCGCCAAAAGCTAGAGGCGTTGATAATATTGTTATAAAAGTTGTAGATAAGAGGGAGGAGCTGGAGATGATAGCGAGTAAGATGGATGAGCTCTCCAAAGTATATGGAGAATTCTTTAGCAGAGATGCCCAGAATGTTAGAAACAGTACAGCTGTAGTTCTAATTGGATGCAGAGTAGCTGATATGAATCTAAAGACCCCCCGGGACTGGAAGCTCGATGCAAATACAGTATGCAGTATCGTTAATCTAGGTATAGCCCTAGGATCAGCAGCTAAACTAGCCTCTATATTAAACGTTGACAACAGAATAATGTTCACCATAGGAGTAGCAGCACAGGAGATGAAACTCATCGATGCGGACTACACATTTGGAATACCACTAAGTGCCACATCAAAGAACATATACTTCGATAGAATATGGCAGGCAAAGAAATAGATAATACTATATAACAATTATTTAAAAGATCCTAGAATTGATGCCCCGAGTACTAGAATAGCTATACATTAAGATACACACTACTATATATCAAGTGAGCATAGGTTGTATATGTTTTCCCCTACGCAGTTCGCTATATACCCTATGACAGTGTATAGTATTTTTTAACACTATCTATATTACCAGTGCTGACTTGAAAACCTCTTTACTAAAGATACAATCTTCTCCATGTATGTGGTATCTATATCGGGTAGTAGATCAACCTTAAACCGCGCTTCATCATCCATATAGCAGCTAGAGAAATATAGACTATATAGAATCAGCCCGATTACCCTACCCTTAATCCACATTGGGAGGCTCCAGGTCCATGGGAAAACTCTATCAAATAGATATACATCGGGGTCTTTCATTTCGATAAATGCCGCAGCCTCTGGAGCCTCTAGATCAACCTCTGATCCTCCTAATTCTAATACCATTCTCCGTACAGTATCTATAGACCTCGCTGTCCATCCTAGGCCCATCTGAGTATAGAGCTAGTACGGGTCTTGCTCCAATTCGTCTAGCCTTCTCCAGCAATTTACTTACAGTATCCATGGGTACTATAGATGGTCTATCGAAAATTTCTATAGCGATTTTCTGTCCACCTTTACGTGCAACTATATGTATAGGACCGTATCTCGTTGGGTGCATGAACTCTACACTATAGCCCGCCATAATATACCTTTTAGCTACATGGCCTACTATACCATACCTTTTTTCAAAGATTCTACACATATATTTAACTCTGCCAGCCATTGTGGACACTCATACACAACTATCGAGTATAGCGAGAGGTTTAAAGCTTTAACCAAGGGTTGCACATCTACTGTAGGTCCCTTGGGGTAGCTATAAATCCCTCTGTAGAGATGATTAAGTACCTCTTCCTCCTCTAGGATATGGTTGCAATAGTATCCATAATAGGGGCTTATAGCCTCTGTTATTAATAAGGGGTGGAAACTTTAATAGCTTGAGATATGTTCTATATAGATGCAGATGCAAGATTTGTAACAGTACTACTTACGAACGAAAATAGACTATGTATAGAGCAATCTAGTGAACTATTTTTCTGATTTGGCTAAGATTTCAAATGAAGTTTACATTACAGGTATTCTTTTCATCTTTAGTGAGGGTTAAGCCTCTCAGGTTTTGATACAGCTGACACACGATTTACGGCAACACTCCTTTCCACTATTTTAAATACATGATAAAGAGTTTTATCATAGAAGTAAAAGCCGTCATATAAATGAAGGCTATAGCCTTAGTATAACCTCTCTGCTGATATAGACTATTTCTTTATCGGGTTTCGATTCCTCAATACCTACTCCTCTACCTCTCTCTACAATTACTACCTTAAATCTTATAGGCTCTATATCTAAAAGTCCCTTTTTTTCACCTATAATAATCTTGTTTTCCTTTTCAATCCACTTGATTGGTATTAATGCATAGAGGCCTTTTTCATATTCATAGCTTTCACCATCATCTATATAGAGCATGAATTCACCATCGCTACCGCTATATATCCTTAACTCAATTTCATTCAAATAATCACTAGAGTTCTCAATTGAAATTGGGGCAAGAGGTAGTATAGCACCCGCTCTAACGTGTAACGGCATTCTATTCAATGGTGCATCAACCCTTATCCTCTTGCCTCCCACTATTCTATCGCCACCCCAAAAATCATACCATACACCATATGGCAGATACACCTCTCTTTCAAATGTTGATGGTGTTGTAATAGGCGACACCATTATAAATGGACCAAGCATGTACTGGTCGTCTATGTTATAGACATTTTCATCGTCTCTAAAGTCCATTACCAGTGGCCTCATAATTGTGTAGTCCTGTTCGTAGACCATCCAAGCCAGCGTGTATATATATGGTAGAAGTCTGTACCTCAGCTTAATGAATTTAACAAGAATATCCTCTACTTCTTTGCCGAATCTCCAAGGTTCCTTTGGATAGTATGTTCCATGAACTCTAAATATTGGGCAAAAAGCTCCCCACTGAAACCATCTAACAAATAGTTCTCTATATCCCTCTGTATCTGGGTTTCCACTAAAGAATCCACCTATATCAGTTGTCCAGTATGGTAAACCAGATAGGCTGTAATTAAGCCCTGCCCGTATCTGTGTTCTAAGTGTTGTCCAATCGCCTGTTATATCACCACTCCAATTAACAACACCATGTCTTTGGATACCAGCAAATCCTGATCTTGTTAAAATCAATACCCTTTTATTTGATGTACGTCTCTGGCCTTTGTAAACAGCTTCTGTCTCCAATAGTGGATATACATTAAGGTATTTAACCATTCTTCTTCCACTGTCTATTTCAAGAGTTTTCTGCCATGTGGAGTATACTAGAAGAGGCCTTACTTCAGGTTCTGATGCATCAAGCCACCAACTGTCTACACCTATGCTATAGAAAGCCTCATTTATTTTACTCCAAAACCAGTCTCTACACTTCTCCTTAAAGACGTTTAAGAGTCCATAATCATCAGCACCGCCGCGCATTATACACCCTATTTTCTCAGCCTCTCTATATACATCAGTTTTCTTTTCAAATATAGGCCAAATTGATATAGCCAGTCTAATATTTAGCCTATGTATTTCTTCAACCATCTTCTTTGGATCGGGGTAGTACTTTTCATCAAATTTAAATGCATTCCATCCATAGTCTCCCCAGTACCTCCAGTCCTGTACAACTATATCGATTGGTATCCTCTTTTCCCTAAAGGTTTTAGCTATAGACACCAGCTCCTCTTGAGAAGCGTACCTCTCCTTAGATTGCCAATATCCAAATGCATATCTGGGTAGCATAACAGCTTTTCCAGTTAGCCACCTATATCCAGCTATAACCCTATCTATATCAGGTCCATAGATAATATAGTAGCTTAGATAATCGCATGCCTCAAACCAAACTCTAAGAGAATTTCCCCTAGACTCTACAACAGACATTGAGTAGACATCCCATAGAATACCGTAGCCAGAGCTAGAAACTAGGAAGGGTACAGCAATATCAGTATTTCTCTGTACTAAATAGACAACACTATCTCTATAGTTAAATGCTGTATGGGCGGAGTACCCAGCGTGTTGACCAAGGCCATACAGTGCAGAGTTGGACCCGATTTCAAACACCTGCTCAAAAGAGTAGAACTCATCGCCATATAGCCTCTGCCTACTAGCCCTTCTACCAACCTCTTTAATTAGGGATCCCCCAAACCTAAACTCTACAACATCACCCCTCACACAGACACTAATCTCACTAGAGGAAGCCACAACCTCATCATCAATTCTACTAACCTTAACATCAACATGCCTAGGCTTTGCAACAATAACAAGACTATCGACCTGGTATGAAGACTGTGGAAGGTGGGTAACACGAACAATATTGTTATCGAAAAACTCTATAGCAATTTTCCCAACACCAAAAGGCATCTCAAAACCATTTTCAAGGATCTTCATGACATGCAGCACCAACTACTAGATACACACCATTAAACCTACTAATATACTTTAACAGAAAATTGAATTAGGAGTTAAACTATGCACACCAATGGTTAATGCGGCCATTACTGGATCTACAGATTTTGAGCTAGTAATAATCCTGCTCTAGACTTCAGATAGGTAGAAGTTCTGGAGGTGATCTAGAGTCCCTCGTCTACAGATTTGATAAAAATATAATTAGATATATACAGAATATACTATCTGAGGTGGAGTTTAGTTGGATATAACCAATATTTTAAAAGCTAAAGAGGGTATTGAAAAGGCTATGGGGGATGTTCTTAGAATCTTGGGTCTCTATAGACGCCTATGGCTATCAGAGATCTATATGGAGATAGAGGGTATGAATTCTACACTAAAAGAGAGTGTACCCAGCTATAATGATGTGAAGAATGCTGTTAGAGAGCTGGGCGATAGGGGATATGTGCAGGTGGAGAAGGGCTATAGAGGATCTCTACTGCATACCAATGGTGTTGAGGACTATCTTGTAACGCTTAACGAAAGTACTGAAGTAATTGATACGCTATATAGCGATAGAAAACTACTAGAGTATACAAGAATAAAGCACAGCTTATTTAAATCAAAATAGAGGTGTATTCTAATTTAGATATTAAACGGCACTGAATGCAATTTAGAAATACTGTTGACCGTGCTATAGTAGTCACTCTTAGCTACACCCTTGATGGGGTTACCCTTTGCAGCACTTTGAATTCCTTTTAGAGCCGTCCATGCTGTGCCCATACCATTAGAGACACCAATTGATGAAGATAAGGGCTTGGATACAGTAGATATAGTAGTCTGTGTGCTAATAATCCCGCAAAGATATTTATTAGTATAATGCAGTAGCTACTCTACTGTGTTGATGAATATGGTGTTTGTATTTAGGGTTAAGAAGCTGGCTACAACATCTGATAGCTCTGTGAATGTAGATCTCATTGCTGATGCCATTGTATCTGGTGGGGACTCTTCTCTGCTACTATATCGGTTGAATCCTGTTAAGGCTGCTAAA
>Ga0105162_1000089_pt1 | contig 61254 bp, 62 predicted proteins | sample JNZ201metaG_FD_81532 | JGI IMG/M metagenome (GOLD analysis project Ga0105162, IMG submission 81532) | Hot spring microbial communities from Jinze hot spring, China to study Microbial Dark Matter (Phase II) - JNZ 20120812A | ecosystem: Environmental > Aquatic > Thermal springs > Hot (42-90C) >...
ATATCTCACCTTTCCAGCATCATCACCGCTCGAGATGAACTGAACTCTGATTTTTATGTTCTCCGTCCTGTTCGCCGGGAACTCTACCTTTATGTTCTTCGGTTCTTCATCAAAGGCTCCTCTATAAGCGACTCCATAATGCGGCATCGGCTGAGGTGTTCCTTCGGACTCCCATCCCCAATGATAAACATACCAAGTGTTTCCCATCACTATCTTGAAGTTTTCAACTCTCGGTCCCGTAACCGTGTAAATCCCACTCTCCCAGTTGTCATTCCATGGGTCTGAACCGAGGAGGGTCATATTGTCCCAGAGATCCCAGCTGTTGAATGTCCCCGGAACGTTGTAGACGAGTCTCTTATAGACAGCACCGGCGGACCAAGGAGATCCTCCAAACCAGAATTGAAAAACGTAATCACCTGTGACTGGAACATCGCCACCTATGTTGCTTCCTGGAGTTTGGAGGATTACACTTCGAGGATACCCATAGGTAGTGGATTCCTCTCCCCACCATTGATTCCCCCAATCAGCAACAAATATCTTAAATTCGATAGTGCCTGGTCCGCTTAACCCTCTCACTCTTTCCCAGACTTGACGTCCACTCCAACTATAAACGTATGACATCGGATCTGTCATACCCCAGCTGTTAAACGACCCACGTACGTATGGCTCCGCTAGATTCGCTCCCACAGAAGAAATTAAAAGAGATACTGTAATCACTCCGGCAAGCGAAAGGAAAATAGCATATACTATCCAACGGGAATTGTACCTTTCCTTCACGGAGCTCCAATAACCCTTGATAGCGACCCCATATAAAATTTTCGGTAAAACCGGATATTGAGGTCGATTTATAAATCCCAAGATGTTGGTTTCTTTTCACAGTTCCTTAGACATGTACACGTTATCTTTTCTGAATCCCAATTTACGGTAGTACTCCCTCGTGCCAATCCCGGCCAGTACAGCAATTTTCCGAGCACCATACTCCTCTTCCGAAATTCTTTCAGCCTCCTTCAGTAGGGTCTTCCCAAGACCTCTGTGCTGCCACTCCCCCTCTTCAGCGCTCAACCCAACAGGGACAAGCTCTCCGTACACATGGAGCTCTCTGACAATAGTCGCGTTTTTCAGTTCGGGCCTATGTGCATGCTCCGATGGAACACGGAGCCTCAGAATTGCCAGAAGAACATCCTTTTCTCTGTCCTCTATCGAGAGAAAAACCTCCTCCCCGCCCGAAGCCTCATACCTCTCGATGAAGAGCTCAAGATTCTCAGGCTCCACTCCCGCATGCCCGACCTCCCTGCACCTTATACACTTGCATTTCTTTCCCTCAACCTCAAGTCTTCGTTTAACGATCTGTCTGAGATTCCCGGCTCTAACCCCGGCTTCGATGAGATCTGCCGGAATATCCCTCTGAATTCTCTGGATGCGAACCCATGCCGGTATTTCCTGCTTGATTTTCGTGAGAAGTTCAACTGCCTCCTCCGTCGTCATAGGTTTGAATTCCCCACGCTTCCAGAGTTCGTAGAGTTTAGTCCCTCTGAGAACTAGACAGGGATAAATCTTGAGAGCGTCGGGCCTGAAATCCGGATTTCTAAAGATTTCTCTGAACATCTCCAGATCCCGATCCGGGTTGGAACCAGGGAGTCCAGGCATCATGTGGTAGACAACCGCCATTCCCGCATCTTTCGCTATCCTCGTGGCCTCGATCACGTCCTCAACGGCATGCCCGCGGTTGATGATCTCATAAACGTCTTCGTAAATTGTCTGAACACCAAGCTCCACCCTTGTTGCTCCGAGATCAAGCATGAGATCCACATGGGGCTCTTTACACCAGTCCGGTCTCGTCTCAAACGCGATGTCGCTAATCCTGATTTTTGAGATCTCGGCAGAAAGCTTTGCCTTCTCAAGCGTTTCGCAGTTTTCCCCCGTGATCGCCCTCAGACATTCTTTGACGAACCATTCTAGATAATCTCGCGGGTATGCGGTCAGAGTACCGCCGAAGACTATCAGCTCAACCTTGTCGACTTCATGCCCGATTGCTCTAAGTTGCTCAATTCGATTTTTGACTTGAGAATAGGGATCAAAGCCGTGCTGCACAGCTCTCATTGAGGCCGGTTCCCTTCCCGTGTAGCTTTGGTTGACCCCAGCCTCTGGACCTCCAGGACAATATATGCACGGTTCGGGTTTGGGGCATGGGAGCGGCTTGGGCATGACGGTGATGACGGTTACTCCAGATGCAGATCTTACGGGTTTGAGCTTAAGAAGGCGGACGAGTCTTTCTCTTTCCTCCGGAGTGGCAACAGCTAGGATTTCCGAATTCTTTGGTATACGAGAGACCCCAAGCTCACCACAAATCTTCAACTTGAGCTTGGCTACATCCTTTCGACTTATCCCGCCGAGCTTCGGGATTTCCTCCAAGATTCGTCTGCAGAGGTCGGCACTCATCATTCAAGAATTCTGCTTCAGGATGATATTAAACCCGAGTCCGAAACTCGGCGTGTCCTAGGGCAAAGGTTGAGAAAAAACCCTTATCCTTTCACTCCTTGAATTTTCATTAGAATGGAAATCCAAGACGTCTGTAAAAAGTACAACCTTCCCGAGAAAATAGTGGAAATCCTCGGAGCAGCTGGGATAAGAAAACTCTTCCCACCACAGAAGGAGGCGATAGAAGCGGGAGTCCTTGATGGAAAAAGTCTGGTTCTCTCGGTTCCGACTGCAGCCGGGAAGACCCTCGTCGCCGAACTCTGCATGCTCAAGTCAATCCTGAAGGAAAAGGGAAAGTGCCTCTACGTCGTTCCCCTCCGCGCACTCGCAAGCGAAAAATATGAAGAGTTTAAGCAGAGGTATGAGCAGCTCGGAATACGCGTCGGGATAAGCACTGGAGATTTTGACACGGCTGACCCAAAGCTCGCGATGTATGACATCCTCGTCGCCACTTCAGAGAAGGTTGATTCTCTACTTAGGCACAGGGCGAAGTGGCTTGCCGACATCGTTACCGTCGTAGTTCTTGACGAGATACATCTCCTAAACGACCCGGAACGCGGCCCGACCTTGGAGATCTTGGCCACGAGACTTAGGCAGGTTAATCCTAGGCTCCAGATCCTAGCCCTCAGCGCCACGATAAGAAACTCGGACGAAATTGCCGAGTGGATTGGAGCGGAGCTCGTCTTGAGCGACTGGAGACCGGTCCCGCTTAAAAAAGGAGTTTATCTCGACGGCGAAATAATCTTCGAGGACGGAGAAAGAAGAAAGATAAAGGTTCAAGGTAGCGATTTGGAGACCCTCTCACATGATGTTCTTCAAGAAAAGGGACAGTTGCTCATCTTCGTGAACACTAGAAAATCTTCACAGACGGTCGCCGAGATTTTATCCCCAATTTCCCGTCTTTATCTCTCCCAGGAAGAAAAGCAGAAATTACGCGAGATAGCCAAGGAGATCGAAGGGGCTCTCGGGGAAACGACGAAAACCTGCCGCCTTCTCGCTTCTTGCGTCAGGGATGGGTCCGCCTTTCATCATGCCGGTCTCCACCACCTCCAGCGCAGGGCTGTGGAGAGAGGTTTCAAATCAAATTTGATAAAAATCATTTGCGCGACACCAACTTTGGCGGCAGGAGTCAACCTCCCAGCCAGAAGGGTCATCGTCCGAGACTATCGAAGATATGTGGAACCTTATGGTTTAGTCCCGATTCCTGTGATGGAATTCCACCAGTTCTGCGGGAGAGCCGGAAGACCACAGTACGACAAATTCGGTGAAGCCATCCTTATAACTCACTCCGAAGCTGAAGCCGAAGTCCTCTTGGAAGATTTCATAAAAGCTCCGCCGGAAAGGGTAACCTCAAAACTGGCTACAGAACCAGCCCTCCGCACTCATGTTCTAGCTTCCATCGCGGCAGGCTACGCAACGAACTGGGACTCGATGAGGGATTTTATGCGCAAAACTTTCTTCGCCTTTCAGTTTGGGGTGGAGAGAGTAGAATCCGTTGTTGAAAGAGTGTTAGACTTTCTCGAGAAAAACGAGCTGATAACGGTGAGAGGAGACGTACTCACTCCAACTCCCTTCGGAGAACTCACATCCGCTCTTTACATAGACCCGCTCTCAGCAGTCATAATCCGCGATGGTCTCAAACTTGTCTCGACAACCCCACCTTCCGATGTTGCCTTGCTTCATCTTATTTCGAGCACCCCCGACATGCCCCCTCTCTATCTCGGTGAGAAGGACTATGAGTGGCTCGAGCTGGAATACTCCTCCCACAGATCGGAATTTCTGGTTCCGGTTGAGGAGGAAGATCCCATCCTCTTCGAGCAGTTCCTCGCCAGTCTAAAAACGGCCCTGATGCTCAAGGCTTGGGTTGAAGAAGAAAGGGAAGATGACATTCATGAAAAGTTTGGTGTTGGAGCAGGAGACATAAGGAGAATGGCGGAGACGGCCGAGTGGCTCCTTTACTCCTCCCATCAGATCGCCAAACTCTTTAAAGTGAAGCCAGCTCTAAACCCCCTTCGCAAACTCACCGAGAGAATAAGGTATGGTGTGAAAGAAGAACTCCTTGAACTCGTCCAGCTTGAGGGAATAGGAAGGGTCAGAGCGAGAAGCCTTTTCAGTGGAGGTTTCAAAACTTTGAAAGACATAGCGAAGGCTTCGGAAGCGGAATTGGCTAGTCTCCCCTACATAGGCAAGGAAATCGCAAGAAGCATAAAACGTCAGGACGAGACGCTTATCTCTTGATCTTCATTCGATTTATCAGGTTCTTCAGGAATTTTCTCCACTCCTCTTCGACATCCGGTGGTATGGGTCCTTTTCCGATCCCACCCTCATCGAGGTAGTAAATTTTTCCGTCTTTTTCCCCGAAATTGGACAGCTTCATGTCTAGGACGAACCCAGCTCTCGCCGCTCTCTCAACAAGTTGTGCGATTCTTGTGATGGACACCCGCGTAATTTTGACTGGCTCCACATACTCGTGAAGCGAGACAACAACCATTTTCAAGCTGTTTCCAGACCTCAAACCCGTAACAACCGCTCCGTAAAACTCCGGCAGAAAATCGAGCTTTTTCCTTAGCTCCAGATTTTTTTCAACGATTTTCCTGGCCAGCTCTTTTGCATCACCTTCACAGCTGTGAATTTTTAGAACGTAGTCTCCAACTCTGAGGACTGACCGGTAAAGTCCACGTCCCACTTCTTTTTCATCTCCGCGCAGACATATCAGCTGGGAAGCCATAATGCTCAACCGAAACCTGTTCACAGACGGTCGGTCCGTCTCTTTCTTTATCTCTTGAAAACCTGTAGAGAGTCCCACTCACCGCCGCTTCGAACATGGGATCATGCGTTATCAGTATTATCTGCCTGACGATTCCGGGCAATCTCTCCCTCATAACTCTAGCGAGCTCCTGCACGGATCTTTCGTCAAGGTTGTGTGTAGGTTCATCGAAGACAATCCACTTGAGATTCGGGGCAAAGAGAATGGCTAAGGCAACTCTAAGCGCCAGACATGCGACAGTTCTCTCACCGCCACTTGCAACCCCATCGACGTTTATCCACTCCCCTCCCCTTCTTCTCAACTGCAAAACGTAGTCGTTCTCCTCTGAAAGTAACCTGATCCCAGTGTAATCTCCATATGGGTAGAGATCCGCCCACAGGCTGTTCATTATCTCGTTCACCTCGTTCAAAAATTCCTGCCTCATCTCCGTTTGTACCCTCATCACAACCTGCTGTAGAGCTTTCAAGGCACCGGATAGAGCCAGCCTCACCTCAGCCTCCTTCTCCCACTCTTTGATTGTTTTCCTTTTCTCTTCGATTTCTTGGATTTCCCTCTGCAGTCGATCGATCTCTTTCTCCGCATTTTTCACATCCTGCTGAACTCCACCCAAGCATTGATGGAGATCTCTGCTTTTTTCCTCAAGCTCGGAAAGCTTTTTCTCATCAAACTCTAGCTTTAACTTCGTCAGCTGCTCTTCAAGTGCTTTAGATCGATTTGCGTATTCTTCGATCAGCTTCTCTAGCTCTTTCATATCTCTTCTAGTTTTCAACACTTCTAGGATTCTGTTGATTTCTTTCTCGATGTTTTTCTTCTCGTTTTCAAGCATCTGAATTTCTTCTTCGATTGACGACAGTTCCCTTTCTATATTCGGAATTTCCACCTGAATTTCAGAGAGCTTTTCCCTCATCTCAGCAAGCTCTTTTTCTTTCAATTCCAGATCTGCGGTTTCACGTCTGAGAATCTCCTCCTCGTTTGCCTCCCGTCGTAGTTCACGAAGTTTCCCAGAAATTTCAGTCTCTTCATTCTCCAGCAGAGCGATCTTTCTTTTCACCTCTTCCATGTCTGCTCTCTTTTTGTCGATGAGGGAAACTTTCCTTTCTTCTGGCAGCGGATTATCGCAAACCGGGCATGTACTTTCGGCTCGCCCAAGCTCGGCAATGGCATTAGAAAGCTCCACTTCTAGGTTTTTGAGTCGACCGATTTCACCCCCAACACGTTTGAGTTCATTCTCCAGTCTTTCTATCTCTTCCTTCAATTTTTTTGCAGCGAGTTCCTCAAGCTTTTTTCTCTTCTCACGTTTGACGACCAGTTCTTTCTCAAGTCTCTGAATACCGGCCGTCAGACTTCTACCGTCAGCCAGCAACTCGCTTTTTTTCTGGATGAGTTTTTCTTTTGTTTTGTTCTTTTCCTCGATGAATCCGCTAGTAGTTTTGAACTTACTTTCGAGTTCATCCTTTTTTGAAATCAAAAAATCTTCTGAAACATGAGCCATCTCTCCAAGTGTTTTTCTAGAATTTTCAAGCTGGTTTTTTGCCTGTTCTATTTTTCCCTCGATCTGCCAACGCTCCGTTTTTATTTCCGAGATTTTCTTCTCAATTTCCTTCAAGCGTTGTTGTTCTTTATCAATCTCGTCCAGCTCTTGCGAAATCTTTGCAAGCTCTCGCTTTTTCAGTTCATACTGCTGCTTTATTTCTTCCAAGTTTCTTTTGAATTCCTCAAGCTTTTGAAGCCGCTCATCTTTTTTGAGTGTCTCAGCTTTCTTCTTTGATTCTTCTCCTAAAATTTCAAGCTCTCTTGCCAGAGATCCAAAACCCTTTCTAACCTCCTCAAATTTCGAAAGTCCCAGAAGTTCATCTATTTTTCTTTTCCTGTCTCCAGCCCGCAGCTCCAGAATATAATCGAGCCTATTTTGTTCTGAGTAAACAGCTCTTTCATAAACATCCCTAGTTATCTTCAGAATCTCGCAAACTTTTTCTGTGACCCTTTCAGTACTCCCGCTTATCACCGTGCTCCCATCGGCTTTCCTGAGCTCGGCCCATGTCGTCCCTTTCCCTCGCATGATCGTCCTTTTGACCGAGTACTCAACACCATCTGGAGAGATGAATCCGACCTCGACCTCTCCTCTTTGCTCATTCTTCCTTATCAGATCCTCCAGTTTCACTTTCTTACTTTCAACATCCGAAATCATCCCAAAGAGCGCAAACTCCACAGCCGTAAGAACTGATGTTTTCCCGCTGCCGTTTGGTCCAACCAGAACGTTTGTCCCCTCCTGAAATCTGAGGTGGGTGTCTGCATGCGATCGCCAGTTCTTTATTTTGACCTCGAAGATCATCCGGAACCACCACGAACGAGCTCAGAGACGAGTTCATCCACCATTTTTTTGGCTTCTTCCTCTTTTTTCGCAGCGAGCAACTCAAATAGTCCTCTCATGTCTAGCATCTGAGCGGCCGGAATATCTTTAGCATATTCCAAAAGTAGGAGTATTCCCCTTTCCTCGATGGGAACACCTTTCTCTCTCATGCTCCTCAGCGCAGCAATTCTCTCCTCCAGACCCTTTGCGGTCAGTCTGTCGTGGGATATCTCTAGGATTGCTTCTTTGCCAAATTCTTCAACTAGAATGGATGGATCAAAATCTATTTTCGCCACACCATTTGCCAGCGTTCCCTCCAATCTCAGTTTTATTATCGGAATCTTCTCTGTGTTCTTCCGTGCTCTTTGTAGCAACTCCTTTACCTTATTCCTGCACGTGGTGTAGATTTGTTCAAGTGTAGCATCTCTAAATACCAATCTTTCGTAAAAGAAATCTCTTGGAGACCTTAGCTCGACGAACCTGCGCTGCACGATTTTCCCATCGATGTCAAGTATATAGAATCCCTTTGGGTTGCCGGCTTCTATGTCCGAAAGCTGCGTCCTCTCTGTGCTTCCCGGAATAAGCAAAAGTCTGTTATGGACAGTAGCCTCAGCCCGATAATGAACGTGTCCATCTAGATAGAGGTCAAAACCTGTAGGCAGGTCAGAGAACTGAATGCTTGGTTTTTCCTCAGAGGAAAAAGTGAAGCTCCCTATCGACTGATGTAACAGGAGAACGTTAAATGAGTTCTCCACCGGTTTTGGATTCCAAGCCTTTATCGTCGGCAAAAGATCTCTTTCTGGAACATAGCTCAGCCCGTGTAGTGAAATTCTTTCCCCATTTTTTTCAAAAGTCACAGAATTCGCATTAAGCAATATGAGTTTTCCCGCAGCCTCGAGCGCCTCAACGGGATTTTTTTCACCTCTTGCTCTTCTTTCGTGGTTTCCAAAAATCGCCACGAGCGGAATACCACGCAAAGCTAGCGGAGAGATAGAATCTTCCGGTTTATCAATTGTCTCCACGAGTTTTATCCCACTATTTTCGGCGAGCTGGGGAGAGGTTAGAATTCGAAGAGCTCTAGCCCAGCTCTCCAAGCTTGGCTTACTTCTATCGAAGATATCTCCCAAAACCAGAATAAGATCTGCTCCGGATGTGATGGCTTTTCTGAGAGCCTCCTCTGCCTGGTCAAAGGAATCTTGTTCGCGAGTAGTTCCAGATTTCACTCCGAAATGAAAATCAGACATTACAGCGATTCTCATCAGAGTAAAATTCACGCGAAGTGCTTTAATTTTTGCTTACGTGCCGGATTAAAACCCAAAAAGGAGAAATTAACATTGATGACGGAAATTTGGGTTGATAAACATTCTCCAAAAAGCTTGGCTGAGGTCGTGGGGCAGGCAGCCGCGATCGAGAAGATGAAAGCCTGGGCTAGAGAGTGGAAAAAGAAAACCCCAGCGAAGAAAGCCTTGCTTCTTTACGGACCACCGGGAACTGGAAAGACGATATCTGCAATTCTGCTTGCAAAAGAAATGGGGTGGGAGTATGTGGAGATGAATGCAAGCGACGAGCGAACGCTTTCCGCGGTTAGGAGAATTGCCGGAGAAGCCTCTAGGGCCGGGACTCTGTTTGAAGGAGCGGCTGGCAGAAGACTCCTGATAATCGACGAAGCAGATAATATTCACGGAACTGCAGATCGCGGCGGTTACGCTGCTCTTAGAGAAATTCTCAACGAGACGAGAAACCCAATAATTCTCATCGCTAACGATCTTTATGCGGTGCCGGCAGATATCCGTGCGCTCTGTCTACCTATCGTTTTCCGGAGGATTCAGAAACCACTCATAGTCAAAAGACTAGCAACGATAGCCCAGAGAGAGAAAATAAGGGCAGATCAGGAAGCTCTTGAAATGATTGCGAACATATCGGAAGGAGATATGCGCTCAGCCATTCACGATCTTCAGGTCGCAGCTTTTGGAAAGAAAACTCTCACGAAGGATGACGTGATAATTGCAAGGAGAAACCGTGAAAAAACGATTTTCGATGCTCTGAGCGCTATTCTCGGAAGTAAGAGTGCGAAAATCGCCAGAACCGCTTTGTGGGACGCAGATCTTTCACCGGACGAAGCATTTGCTTGGATCGTTGAAAACGTTCCAAAGGTTGTAAAGGATCCTGAGTCGCTTGTAAAAGTTTATGAAGTTCTTTCGAAGGCGGACAAATTTTTTGGTTATTCTAGGAGTTCGTACAAATTCTGGAGTTTTGCGTCAGATATGATGACTGCCGGTGTGGCGGTTAGTAAAGGAGAAGAGCTTCAATTCTCAAAATTCCAGCCGTCTTCGTGGATAAGGAAGATGGCACAAACAATGAAAGCAAGAAACATTCGCAATTCCGTTGCCAAAAAGCTTGCGCGCAAATGTCATACCTCCTCCAGAGTTGTGAAAAAGGATTTTCTGCCTTATCTACCTATAATGCTTGGCGGCAAACCGGAGCGTTTACAGCATTTGGCTAGAGAACTGGAGTTGAACGAAGAAGAAATAGAATTTCTCAAGTCGCTAAGGGCAGGAAAGTCATGAAAATTTCCAAAAAATTACAGTTTGGCAAGTTTGTTACGCCCATACCAGATAAGCAAAGGCCCGTCTATCGTTGGTTTCAGCTGAAGGAGTCATTCTCGAGCCATCTCGTTCTTACGCTTTTAGATCTCTGGAAGCCAGACCGGAACTCGCTAGTTTTAGATCCTTTCTGTGGAGCTGGTACGACATTGCTCGCCTGCAAGGAGGCAGGATTGTCCAGCATAGGTTTTGACGTTCATCCTCTTTTTTTGTTCGCGTCTCGCGTGAAAACGTCCGATTATGATTTGGCGAGGCTTCACCAACTAATGAATGAAATAATCGCGGTTGAGGTAGAGCCCGGCGAAATCGCTCCAGAATGGGTTAGAAAATTCTTTCCGCCAAGAATCCCCGAACTGATCTTAAGTTTAAAGGAAAAAATTTTGAAGCTTGAAGAAAGGGAGAGAAATTTCTTTCTGCTTGCTCTTATGAAGGCAGCTCTTCATTGCAGTTGGGCGGAAGTAGACGGTGCAGTTCTCAAGGTTAGAAAGAGAAAGGTGAAGCCACTCTTAACAATTTTTAAAGAGGTAACCGAAGGGATGCTCGAGGATTTAAGGAATCTTCCCACAAAACCAGCGAAAGTAAGGATAGAGAGGTGTGATGCCAGAAGGATGAATCTTCCCGACGAGAGCATTGATATAACCATAACGTCTCCGCCATACTTATTCAAGGGTGAGTACATAAGAGCATACAAGATCGAGGAGTGGATTTTGGATGTCCAAACAAATATAGAAAGTTTCTTTGGTGGTTGGGCTGACGATTCAAGTCCAGAAGAGTATTTCTCAGATATGGCGAGATTCATGGAGGAACTTTTCAGAGTTTCTCGTTCTGCAGCCAAAGTCTGTTTGGTGATCTCCGACGGTTGTTCGAAGAGGGGTGTTGTGAAAGTGATCGAAAAGGTTTCAGAAATTGCCAAGGATGTTGGCTTCTCCGTGAAGAAGGCGATACTCGTCAATGAAAGATGGTGCACGACGCCATCGAGGCGGAAGCTCGGCAAAGCAGGGGAATATCTACTCATGCTGGAGAAAAAATAAAGAAAGGTTGTGGGATAATCTTTTTCTGGCATCGGTATGTCCAACTTCGTGTACATTCTTGGTCCGGCCGGCTGTGGAAAATCTACCCTAACAGCTGTGTTATACGAGACTATGAGAGCCGCAGGTCTGGAAGTTTTGTCCGTTAACTTAGACCCTGGAGCCGAGTGGCTTCCATATACGCCCGAGATAGACATAAGAAAGGATATCTCACTTCGCGAGGTAATGAGGGAGTTCAGGCTTGGACCGAATGGTGCTCTCGTAGTCTCTGTAGATCTCATCGTCGACCATATTCCAAAAATTAGAGAGATTATCTCAAAATGGAACCCCGACTACGTGTTGGTGGACACTCCGGGACAAATGGAGCTATTCGCGTTCAGGGATACCGGTCCAATGGTCGTGCGTGCCTTTACCGAGAAAGGTACTCCTCTAATTCTCTTTCTAATCGATGCATTTCTGGCCCGCAGCCCGAGCTCTTTCATATCGATGTTAATGCTTTCGACATCGGTTCTAAGCCGTTTCAGGGTAGCACAGCTGAACGTTCTGACAAAGGCAGATTTGCTCGACGAAAAAACCGTGGAGGAGATATCAGACTGGGTGAACAGAAAAGATGCTCTTTTAGAAAAGCTCGAAAGTGAGGAAAATCCACTGAACAGAGAGAACACAAAAATGATATTGGAGGCTGTAGAGAAGATGGGCCTAGCAGGAGAGCTGCTTCCGATTTCCGCAACTGAGAATAAAGGAATTGTAGAACTCGTGAGCTTGATCGAGAGAAGTTTTGCGGCAGAAACACGTCTGGATGTTCAAGAGGAGGTGGAAAAGTTTTGACTCGGCTTGAAAAGTTTGTCGGTGGCATGATCGGCGCCGCAGTCGGCGACGCGACCGGCAGACCTTTCGAAGGCTCTGCATCGGTCACAAAAGAAGAGATAGAAAAAATGATCTCATCCTCTTCGGTTTTGACAGTCACAGATGACACGCTGATGTCGCTAGATGTTGCAAGATCGATCGTGGAAAAAGGTAAAGTGGACCCAGATGATCTCATCGAAAAATTCGTTCTGAGTTATGACCCAGCCCGTGGTTACGGTATCACCACAACATTGGTTTTGGAAAAAGTGAAGAATGGGGCAGATTGGAGAGAAGTAACCAGAAAAGTGGCTGAAGGAGGTTCTTGGGGAAACGGAGCAGCCATGCGTGTCTTGCCAGTTGGACTTTTCTTTTGCGATGATATGACTGCCCTTTTCGAGGCAGCCGAGCAGTCGAGCATTGTCACACACTTTCATCCGCTCGCAGTTGAGGGTGCAAAGCTTCAGGCAAAAGCCGTTGCTCTTGCCGCCATCACGGATTTTTCGGAGTTCGACAGATTTGATTTCCTGAATTCTCTCGTCGAAGGTCTAAACTCTGAAGCCTACGTGGAGAAGCTAAAAAAGATTGAGGAGTTCTTAAAGCATGGAGCCTCTAAGAAAGAAGTAGTGTCTCAGTTAGGGAACGGAGGCGAGGCTCTGAACTCCGTCCCAACTGCGATTTATACGTTTTTGGCAAACGCCGGAGATTTCAGGGCAACGATTTTGCAAGCGGTCTCGCTCGGTGGTGATGCCGACACCATTGCAAGCATGAGTGGTGGAATAGCAGGAACTCTTCTAGGTATACACAAAATACCGGAAGAGTGGACGAAAAAACTTGAGATGCGAGAGGAGATCGAAAAGGTTGCAAAAGATCTCTTCTTCTCTCACGTGCGAAAGGTTCTTGGAGAGAGGTGTGAAATCTGTTTAAGCGAAGAAGCCGTCGAGGTCTGCAAACTCGATGAGGAAGCCGGCAACGAGGTCTCTAACTTCATTCTTCTCTGTCGCACTTGCCGCAGGGAAATGGAAAGAGAAAAGGAGGAGTTCTTCGCAAAACCCAGAAAGTACGGGAAGTATCGTGCAATTTACAGGAAGGCGCATAAGAGAAAATGAACAACTAAAATCGATGAGATATGCGCATGGGGAAAGATTGCCCAAGATGTCTCAGATGGCTTGCCAAGCTAACAGTAGATTTAGCCTCTCATGACCCCAATCTGAAAAAGGAAATGATGAGAATGGCTGAGGAAATAATTTCGAGCTATCCACCCTCATCGGTTCCATCTGATGTTTCCAACGAATTTCTCAAGATGATTTATAGAGTATCCAGAAACCCGGATCCGTTCAGAGAAAGAAAGATTGAGGAAATGAAAAGAGCGAAAGAGATAGTCGCCAAATTCGGTGAGTTGCGTGACTTGAAAAAACTCGTTGAGGTGGCGGCGATCGGAAACTCGCTTGACTTCTTTTTGCCTGTTTCCTCCTTGGAAAGAGCGGTAATAGAAAAAATCGAATTCGCGCTGGACGATAGGGATGAACTTGAGCGCAGGTTAGAAAAAGCAAATAAGGTTCTTTACATCGCCGACAATGCAGGGGAAGTTTTCTTTGATATACCATTTTTGAAATTCTTGTCGGAAAGGGCGCATGTTTACTACGCTGTTAAGGAAAAACCGATTCAAAACGATTTGTCCATGATTGATTTAAAGGGAGTGGAAATACCAGCTGAGGTTATACCCTCTTCTCCAACTGTTGGAGTTTACCTTTCGCTGGCGAAAGATTCCTTTAAGCAGGCTTTCAACTCTGCCGATATAATCATCTCCAAAGGAATGGGAAATTATGAAACGCTCTCGGAACTCGATCTCGGCAACAGATGTTTTTACATTCTTAGAGCCAAATGTCGTCCAGTTGCGGAATCGCTCGGGGTGGAGAAAGGAAGCTATGTAGCCGCATTCGTATAAGTCTATAAATTTAGGATTCACCTAAATTTTTGGAGATTATGGGAGTTATACAGCTAACGGAGAATGAAGTAAAATACCTGAAGGAGATATACAGGCGGCGTTGCGAGGACTTTCAGAGTGTTCGTACTTCCCAGCTGGCGAAATCTCTTGGGGTCAATCCGGCTACGGTGACGGAAGTCATCCAGAGCCTTTCAAGAAAAAACCTCCTTAAATACAGGCGTTATCGCGAAGTAAAGCTCACGATGGCCGGCATACGGGAGGCCAGGAAGCTTCTTAGAAAGCATAGACTACTAGAAATTCTCTTTGTCGGGCAGTTGGGGTGTGATGTCCGGACGGCTTGTAAAGAAGCATCCAAGTTGGATTATAGGGTCTCGATGGAAATCATTAATGCGATCTGCAGGCTTAACAATCATCCAACGGTTTGTCCATGTGGGAAGGAGATTTTTGAGGATTCGCGGTGCAGGAGGATCTCAAAATGATCAAAATTTTATGGATTTTGTTGATGACATTCATAATAAGCCTGATATCTTTCGTTGGCGCAATTACTTTGATTTTATCTGAAAAGTTGTTGAAGAGGCTTCTTCTTGTGCTAGTTGGGTTTGCCGCCGGAGCGCTTATCGGTGGAGCATTTTTTCACCTGCTCCCGGAAGCGATAGAAGCTGAAACTTTGGGTTCGGAAACAGTATTTTCATTTCTAGTCTTGGGCTTTGTCTTGTTTTTGATTCTAGAAAAATTGCTCTGGCGACATTGCCACGACAGAGCTTGTCCAATTCATACTTTCGCTTACCTCAATCTGCTTGGAGACGGTGTTCATAACTTCATCGACGGTTTAATCATTGCCGGTAGTTTTGCTGTCAGCATCCCGCTCGGTCTGACTTCCTCTTTTGCCGTAGCAGCTCATGAAATTCCTCAAGAGATGGGGGATTTTGGTGTGATAGTTTACGGCGGGATCAAACCACGTCGAGCTCTTTTTCTCAATTTTTTGTCGGCGCTCACAGCTGTAGCCGGAGGTTTAGCTGGATACTTCTTTCTTCCATACCTTGGTGATGCCAAAGTTTTGCTTCTATCTTTTGCCGCTGGAGGTTTTCTCTATATAGCTGCATCTGATTTGGTTCCCGAACTGCACAAAGAAACAGACAAATTCAACACCATCGTTTCCTTCTCATTATTTTTGCTTGGTCTTCTCCTTATGGGGATTCTCAGGTTCGTTTTTCATCATTGAAAAGCATTTTTAAGGGTTTCAGGATGAGTTTTACCATATGCACATAGAAAAAACGTGTGAAGGAGATATACACAGGTACGAGTGCTGGAATTCTTCTTCAGTAATAGCCGTAGCTATCGTTCGTGAGGACGAAAGCGTCCACATATTAGAGATAAACGTCAATAGGGAGTGGCGTGGACATGGAATCGGTTCCTGGCTCCTAAAGGTGATAAAAGATGATTTCAATGGTAAGAGGATAACTGTAGAGGTTTTTAGGGAAAGAGAAAGTTGGTATGAAAAGAACGGATTCAGACGCGTTGGCGAGAAGGGCCATCTGATCGTCATGGAGTTTGCCGGATTCTAGCAGATGCTTTTTAACATGTCTCGTTTGATTTAATGAATCTAATCTTATTCTCTTTGATCCTGCGAATTAAATCGAGAACTCTACTTTTTATTTCGTCACGGATTTTCCTAGCCTCTCGTAAAGGCATTCTTGCTGGATCTGGTAGATTCCATTTCTCAACATGCTTTGCGAAAACTACTGGACATGTATATCCGCTGCAGACGATTATCGCAACATCAACACCGCGCTGAATGTCAATCGTGAGTAGCCTTGGTTTTTTTCCACTAATGTCTATTCCCTCCTCAAGCATGAGTTTGAGCGCATTGGGATGAATTTCATCTGCAGGTTCTAAACCCGCACTTATCGCCCTCCACCCTTTCGGTGCATATTTATTGAAATATGCCTCAGCAATTTGGCTTCTGAATCTGTTTTCAGTACATATGAAGAGAACTACTCTCAATCTCCACCAATCCTCCTTTTTCAGATTTCTTCATAAACATGTGTCTATAACTAGACGAAAGTCAAAATAATGGTTGTGGGGAGCCGAGAAAAACTCGGGCCCGTAGTCTAGCCTGGATAGGACGCAGGCCTGCGGAGCCTGTGACCGGGGTTCGAATCCCCGCGGGCCCGCCAGAAAAATTTTATTTGCTCTTTTCCTCAAGATAGACAACTCTAGTCGGATACGGAATGACAATTCCCTCTTTTTTGTAACGTTTGTAGAGTTCCTTCATGAACTCATGCGTTAGTGGGAACTGTTGCTTGAATTCTTTAACCCTCAAAACCACGTTGAAATTTATTCCCGATTCTCCAAAAGAAGTGTATCTCAGCAACGGTTTGAAACCTGACAACTTGATCCCGAGTTTTTTCATAACATCCTCGGCTACCTCCAAGGTCACTCTCTCGACTTTTTCGAGATCACTTCCGTAGCTAACGGTGACAGGAATCACAAAATTCATTTCCGTTTGGGGCTCTGAGTAATTTTTAATGATGGACGAGACAAGCTTCGAGTTGGGTATTATTATGACGTTGTCCGGAAGCTCTTTTATCTTGGTTGACCTCCATCCAATGTCGACCACATATCCTCTCTGTCCAGTCTCAAGCTCGATGAAATCCCCGATTTTTATAGGATGTTCGGAGATGATGTACATTCCAGCAAAAAACTGAGAGAGAGTTTCTTGAAGGGCGAAGGCGACTGCTATCCCAGCTATTCCCAGTCCGGCGACGAGCGCGGTCACATTTACTCCGAGTATGTGGAGAACGAGTATGAACGCGATAACATAGACGAAAATGTTCACTAGTTTTGAGAAAATAGGTATTGCTCCTTTCAGGGAAGGTTTCTGACTAGCGTAATGAGAAAGAAGTCTTCCTATCGCTTTCGTCACAATGGATGCCGAAATAACGACTATGAGGACCAAAATAAGAAGAGAGATGTAATTTCTGATGTTTTCAGAAAACAGCGCCTCGCGCCATAGAATAAAATGGAGCCCAACTAGCGAGAAAACGGTCAAAATCGCCAGCCTAATTTTTTTGATGATTATTTCTTCTACTTCCCGTCTACTTTTTCTCCAGATCAGTCGCAGGACTGCTCCAAGCAGAAACGTGAAAATGTAGCCCGCAGCTAGGAAAGTAGCGAATATGACGATAGGCCTTATCCACCCTCCAATATAACCGAGCCACTCCACTATTTTCTCGAGCATCATGCAAATTTTACATCATTGGTTCTCATAAAAAATATGCTGCAGAAACCTTTAAACAGGCGTAGAATAATTTGCAGATTTCGGGAGCAAAGTGAACCAAGAAAACAGATGGATATATCCTCTGATGGGTTTCATGATAAATCTCCTGCTCGGGACGATATACAGCTGGAGCGTGTTTCGGATTCCACTTGAGGAAGAGTTAGGGTGGAGCTCCTTTCAGTCATCACTCCCATTTGCGGTTTTCTTGACAAGCTTCGCAATTTTCACACCGATCAGCTGGAAGCTTATAAGAAGGTTTGGATATACAAAAACTTCCTTAGTTGGTTCGCTTGTCTGCGGAATCGGCTGGCTATTCGGAGCATTTGCGAAATCAAATCCGAACATTCTGATTATTTCATCCCTTGTCGCTGGAGCAGGAACGGGAAGCATATATCTTATTCCGATCGCAATCGTAAAACGAAAATTTGCCTCTTATGGAGGTCTGGCGATAGGGATAGTCGCTATGGGATTTGGATTTTCTCCAGTTCTTATGGCTCCTCTCTCTAGACTGATGATTGTTAAGTTTGGGGTTTTCAGAACTTTCTTCTGGTTAGGGTCCATGTTTGTAGTTTGTTTACCCTTTTTCTTTCTCAACATTACTTCTGGGGAGAACATTGAGCCAGTTCCGAGTGTGTCTTCTAAAAAAGTTTTGAAATCAGGAAAGTTTTGGATGCTTTGGACATCGCTCGCGCTCGGTACAATCGGTGGGCTTTTGGCAGTGTCTCTGTCCGCAAAGTATGGGCAGGAAGTGATATTTCTAGATCCTTCCTCCGCCAGCTTTATGACCTCTCTTTTCGCGATTTTCAACGGGCTCGGCGGACCAATCGCTGGATTTATCTGTGACAGATCTGGTGTGAGATCCGGCGCGATTCTATTTTTCACGATATCTGCTTTTTCTTCAATCTTAGCTTCGCAGGCGACAAATCTTTTTCTGTATGCAATTTCCTTCTCCGCTCTCTGGTTCGTTTTTGGTGGATGGTTTTCAATATTCCCGTTAGCAACCTCGGAATTTCTCTCCGGAAATTTTGACGAACTTTATAGTTTGGTTTTTACGGGCTATGGGGTTGGTGCGATTCTCTCCAGCCTGCTGGATTATATGGGAGTAGTTTGGAGCTTTTCTTGGGTCTTCTTCCTGATTTTTGTTCTTTCGCTGGCAGCAGCAGTGCTTTTTTACAAAATTAGTGGGAAAACATCAAATATGCCGGTGCATGATGTAAATCTGGAGCCCCGTGGTGTAGCGGTCAAGCATGCAGGCCTTTGGAGCCTGCGACGCCGGTTCGAATCCGGCCGGGGCTACCATGAGGGATGAAATCCGTGATGCTCAGTCTAGTAGGAGAAGCCCTGTGGTTTATCCTGCCCGCATATTTTGCGAACGCTTCCCCCGTGATTTTTGGGGGAGGAAGACCCATCGATGGTGGAAGGAAGTTTAGGGATGGGCGGCCGATTTTCGGCCCGGGCAAAACCGTGAGAGGATTTCTTGGAGGGCTTTCAGTAGGTACGATTATTGGTGGGTTTCAGACCCTCACAACAAACGATTTGGAACTGCTTCCACTTGCTTTTCTTTTGTCACTTGGAGCGCTCTGTGGAGATCTCTTCGGAAGCTTTGTCAAGCGCAGATTGGGTTTCGAAAGAGGCAGACCGTTTCCCCTGCTAGATCAGCTCGGGTTCCTTCTTTTTGCAGTCATATTTGCTTTGCCATTACGTGTTCCATCTCTTTCGATTTTCATCATTCTTCTAGTAATAACTCCAATCATTCATCTGCTAGCCAACTGTTTTGCTTATTCACTTGGACTGAAAAAAGAGCCATACTGAAATACAAGTTTTTTGAAAAACCAATTTTTATATCCAAAGCCTGACAGATAGATTAAAGATGAACGAAGAAATTTTGCAGGAAATCGAAGATACTCTGCAAGAGCTTAGTAGGCTGGCTTCCGACGGGGCCGTCATAGTAGTGGAGGGAAAAAAGGATGTCTTTTCCCTCTCCAAACTCGGAATAAACGGTAGATTTTTCACCGTCATGAATGGTAGCAGCATGGTAAATAATATGGACGAGCTCATGAAAGAGCGAGAGGTAATCGTTCTCATGGACTTCGATAGGCGAGGCCGAGAGATGGTTTCGTTCTGCAAGCGTCACCTAAGCGGAGTAAAAAATCTTCACCTGAACACTGAAATATGGGAGAAGCTGAAAAGCTTGGTCGGAAAATACGTCAAAGACGTGGAGGGCCTGGCTTCCTATCTTGACTCAAGGAGATCCTGATTTTTCATCCATTTCAAAAATTTTTCTACAAGTTCTTGTTTTAACCCAATTTTTAGGAGAGCTTCTTCTATTTCCTCTTGGCTTTTACCATTTTTCTTCAACCTAGCGACCATCTTTTTCATGGTTTCAAACAGCTCGTGCGGAAACCATATCCAAGCATCTGTTTCTCGCGCATAGAAATCTGGGACAACAACTGACCAAGGCTTGCAATAGAGAGCACAGATTTTGACTTCCCTTACTCCGCTCTCGAGCAGATGCTCCTTGACTAGCTGGAGACTCTTTCCCGAATCTGCAATGTCATCTATCAGGAGAACCCTTTTCCCACTCACGTCGATTGGGAGAGGCTGGGTTATCTGCGGTTTTGGAGTAGTCTTATAGATGTCGATATAATGTTCGACCTTTATGGTGGCGATATTCGGATTTTCTAAAAGGTCCGAGAGAATCCTCCCGGGGATCCAACCACCACGGGAGATCGCAACCAGAATGTCCGGCTTGAAGCCACTTCTCTTTATTTTTTCTGCGACCTCTAAACAGAGTTTATAAATTTCATCCCAGCTTGGAACTTCATGTTTGTCGGGCGGTGTGCCTTCGGACATCCGTTTTATTTTCGATTCTGATTTTTAAAAAAGGTGATTGAAGGGAGCACCGTTCTATTTTTAATCCCAGACAGTGGATTAAGACGCGATGGACTGGTGGGTATTCTTTCTCACGTTCGTACCCTTCTTAGAACTCAGAGCATCCCTTCCCGCCGCTCTAGCGATGGGATTTTCGCTCAGCTTTTCGCTTGCAGTATGTGTAATTTTAAACATTCTGGTTATTCCACTGGCGTTTTTCCTTCTCGATTGGATAGTTCCACCGTTAAGGAGGAGATTCGAGATAGTAGACCGGCTCTACAAATGGGGTCTGCGCAGAGCAGCTACCAGAAATCCAGCTGGCTTTCTCGGCCTCTTCGCTTTCGTGGCCATACCGCTTCCTGGAACTGGGGTATATTCTGGATGTCTGATCGCCCACGTTTTAAGCATGCGTAGGTCTGCAGCCACCCTTGCCATGACTTTCGGAGTTCTTGTTGCGGCAGTATTAATAGCAACCGTCAGTTGGTTTTCATTTTCCCTTATTTAGAATTCTGCTTTTTAAGGAGCAGAATGGCTTCGGCTAGATCTCCATTGGTCCTCTCAAGTACGCTTCTAGCTTCTTCTCTACTCGCACCCGTTTGCTCCATAACTAGCCGCACGTCTTCTTCTTCGATTCTTTTCTTTTCCTCCTCCTTCCCGGAAATTTGATAAATTTTCTGCCCCTGTATCTCGGTTATCGTCACGCTCGGTTCTTTGATGATGATCTCCTGCGAACGGGTTCTTATGACGATCTCTTCAACGTTCTCGAGCTCTGATATTTTCACCCCTAGCTGTTTCATCATCTTTTCCATCTGCCGTTTATTCATCCCCATCATGTTCACCATTCCTCCTCCCATATCCTCTTCTGACTCTGACTGCCAACCCACATCTGACCTTACCCATCTCCACTCCAGCCAACACGGCAGTTCCGGTGGCCAAGAGTTCATCCTTTTCGTTCACGACTATTACCTCTTCGCCCGGTCTTATCTCTTGGTCCGCTCTTATGACGTGTTTGGCAAAGACGGTTTTCCCTTGCGCAACGAAAGGTGCTGCTTCATCGCTGACGATGACCCGTAACCTTGGCGTAGGAAAAGCTCTCAATAGTCCCATCGCCCCTCGTTTGTTTAGGATTATGTGACCATCGGATGCTCTGATAGCGCAGATGGGTTCTCCATTCATCCACACCTGTCTTATCCTCCCCTTACTTTTTACGATGAAAATTCCATCTGGAAAAAGTTTATCGCCAGCACCAGAACCAAAGAGATAATCCGCCATCATCCTCAACTTTCTCAATTCAGCTTCGTTGGCTTTTCTCATGTTGAAGTCCTCCTTCCCACATCCGCATCGACAACGACATGTAAAACCTTTGGCGAGTATTTTTTGACAATCCTCACCTCAACCTTTTTTATTTCTCTTCCGACACCTTTTGTTATTCTCTGAAGAGGTCTTTCGAAAGCCATTTTCACCGGTACCGTCTCATGATAGTGGATAACTCCTCCATCTTCTTTCAGCACTTCGCTGGCGAGTGGTAAGTAAACGTGACCAACGTGCAGAATTCCAAGTATGACTCTGTCGGCGATTCCGCGGGGAGCGACCAGTGCGCAGTCTCCCAAAATTGGCATAACGATATGTCCAACTTTGTTGAGCCTCACATTTTCACAGAGATATTTGAAAGCGATTGGGTTCTTCTCAATGGCATAGACCAGCTTGGCTCTTCCCCTTTTCGCAATCGGTATAGAAAACTGCCCTACTCCTGCGAAAAGATCTGCAACCACCTCGCCTTCTTTTACGAGATCTGCTATTCTTTGTCTCTCTGACAAGTTTCCCTTCGAGAACATAGTTTCAGCCACGTCCAGCTTGAAAATACAACCAGCTTCCTTGTGTATTGTTTCTGTTTGAGGTTTACCAGCGATAATCTTTATGGTTGGCTTCCTCCTCCAGCCCTCGATTCCGCCGGTCTTCAGCGCCACCGTGTCAACTTGACCGGTCTCCAAGATCTTCTTTGCAATGATCTCAGCTTCATTTGTGAGCTCATTTGGCAAGCTCAATATGGCTATTCTTCCGATTTGTTGAAAACCTCTAGGAACGAGCCGCAATTTCTCCTCGGATAAAACTCCCCGGAGAGCTTCCCTCAACCAGCTCATTTTCTCTTTCTCTTTTTCACAACTCCGGCTGCAACAAGAATTCTGCGTTGAATTTCTGAATTGATTTTACTCTTGCTCATGTCCGCCGGAAAAGCCTTGAGTGGAATCGTTGCTCCGGCCATTTTGGCATGTCCACCTCCGCTCCCAATATTCGAGAAACTGTCTTTCATGAGTTTTCCGAGATGGAGAGTGTCCAACTTCGTTCTTGCAGAAACATAAATATTACCATCCATTTTTCCATAGACAACAACGGTGTTCGGTCCTTCATACGATAGCAGATAATCAGCCACAATCGCAATGTCCTCTCTTTTGTCAACCTCGCCTAGATTGACAAATCTAAAGTCTCCTTTTATCTTAGAAGCTTTCAATGCCTTGCTCAAGAGTTCGATGTGTTCTGGTGATGGGTGAGAAGAGACCATTCTTATTCGCTGAAAGAGGCTTCTATCCATTAATCCAGATAGATATCTGAAGTTTTCCAAATCGATCTCCGTCAGCTCCCTCGTCAGCCACATAGTGTCCGTTAGAAGTCCCATCATCAGCGCCGTCGCGGTTACAGAGTCTATCTGAATGTTGGCGTGCCGCAGAAAGCTTGTCATTATCGTGGAAGTGGAGGCAACCGGGAAGATCGCCACAAAGTTTCCTTTGATTTCACTTTCTGGCACGATGTGATGGTCGATTATTATGGTTGGAATCTTTTCAGGAGGCAAGGCACAATTTGCAGAAGTAGCGACGTCAACTAAAGCTGTCCACTGATAGTCTTTATCCAAATCTACAGAATTCGCCTCTTTCAACTCAGCATTGAGGAGATTTATCAAGGCGACATTCTCAGGAAGCCCGATTACTCCGTCGTAGATGATATCTGCATCAACTCCCATTCTTTTCGCGTAAAGTTTTAGCGCAACACCGCTTGCGATGCTGTCAGGATCGGGATTCGTCTGGAGTATGATCGCAAGTCTTCCAGCCTTTCTTCTCATGTCTTCCATTAACCTTCTCAATGTTTTTTCCTTCAACATGAGCGAAATTTCGTCGAAAAGAACCGATGCGGCAGATGCCATCAGCTGATTTTCCGGAAGAATGCCGCTTCCCCCATTTTTTTCGACCTCAGTTTTTTCCGCTTCGTCTTTCACTCTCACCATCACGACCGGCGTGAGACCCATGACGTTAAGTGTCTTTAAAGGTCCTTCGAACAGATTTCTGATCGTTCGCAGGATCTTCAAGTTTTTTTCAAAGTCGGGGAAGGTTATCAGAACGGCATCCATTTTCTCTATGCTTGCTTTCAGCAAAGTATCCGGAGAAGCTGGATCTCCGACAAGCACAGAATCATCAGAATAGCCGATTTTTTTCAGATGCCTTACACGTTCTGGATTATCTTCTATCACCACTATCTTCATCCTTCTGCCGGATAGTTCGCGCAGCAAAGAGAACCCAAAGTCGTCGCAGCCTATAAGCATATACATGGTACCCACCCAGTATACTCGTTACGTAAGGAATTTATCCTAAAAGTCGCTTATAAATAATATATCCGTAAATCTGGATAGGTGAACAAAGCATGTTTAAGCTCGTGAAGATAGAGGATACCGTAAGAGTTCCGCCAGACAAATTTAGTGAGCCGATCGAAAGCGCCGTCATTGACATTTTGCGAAAAACCTACGTAGGAATAGCGGATAAAGATGTCGGAGTAATTTTAGCAATCACGAAGGTTGAGAAAATAGGAGAAGGAAGAATCATAATGGGAGACGGCGCCAGCCATCACGATGTAGTTTTTGAAGCCTTGGTGTTCAAGCCCGAGCTGGATGAGGTCGTTCTGGGAGAAATCGTAGACATCACAGATTTCGGTGCGTTTGTGAGGATAGGTCCTTTGGATGGTCTAGTCCACATCTCCCAGGTGATGGATGACTACATCAGCCATGACAGAAAGAAGGGCATCCTAATTGGAAAAGAGAAGAAGCTCGTGCTTAAAGTAGGAGACCATGTTAGAGCGAGAATCATGGCAATAGGAGCCGAAAAAATCGGCATGACAATGCGTCAGCCAGGCTTGGGTAAGCTAGAATGGTTGGAGAAGGAGGGCAAAAGTTGAAAGCCTGCAAAAGATGCCGTGCATTAGTAGAAGGGAACAGATGCAGTTGTGGCGAGACAGCGCTTTCCTCCGAGTGGTTTGGTTACTTGATAGTCGAAAATCCGGAAAAATCTGAGATTGCGAAACATTTATCGATAAAAAAGCCTGGAAGATATGCAGTTAGAGTCAGATAGATCCTAGCTCAATCTCGAACACTGCGACCGGGTTCTCAAGTCCGAATTTTTCAAGAACGGCTGGGGATATCTCCCCCGTTATTCCTCTTTTTTTCTCATCTGATAGTATTTCTACAACCCTTCCCGAGATGAAACTGGGATGTTCTGTTTCTCTAATTTCCCATTTGAAAGATAGCTCTCTCATCACAGCTTCCGCCGCCGCCCTAATGTTCGCAAAGGTTGCTTCACTTCCGGTTATGGCTCCAGCAAGTCTCCGCACAGTTTTAGCGCGAGTTTCGTAGGTCGGGTCTAGCACGGCAACGTTTCCTATCTCAAAGATTTTCTGTGGTGTCGGATAATGTTTGTTCTCCGCTAACACTTCTAGGAGAGATGGTATTAGAGAAGATCTGATCACCGAGTATTCTGAGGACACTGGATTTCCAATTTCCACGAGTTCCTCTTCTACGCACATTTTGCCACAAACTTTTTCTTTACTTGAAAGTGTGTACGTCATCACTTCTGTGAAGCCCAAGCCGATCATCACAAGTCTTGCCCAGTGAGATATCTTCTCTATCTGGGCTTCCTCCCCCTTGGTCAGCACAGAAGGGACGACCGGTTCCAATTTGTCGTATCCATAGCCAATCGCTACATCTTCGATCACGTCGATTTCGTGCATTATGTCTAAACGGTAAGAAGGGTAGAAAACTTCTAGCACCCCGCCACTTCTGTATATCTCATATCTCATCTTTCTGAGAATCTCCACAATTTCGCTAGTTTTTAGATCAATTCCGATGGTTTCACAGACGTTTTTGGTGTGCACCCTAATCTGACCCGGTCGGAAATCCGGAGTTGTCCACGTTCTTCTTCCATTTTTTATTTTAACGTTTGCTATGCTATATCCTCGCTCGGCCAGAGCCGCCAACATGATGATTAGCGCACCGTGGACAGTTTTCCAATCCAAGCCAGTTACGTCCACGAATATCCTCCTGGTTTTTTTGGTGACTTTTGTATCCTCGCTGTTGACTATGGGTGGCATCGACAGCACTCTCCCGGCAGAATCGATCAGAACTGGATATCTCGGCAGTCCTTTGAGTAGGTGTCCATACTCTATGCCTTTTGGATGTTTCTCCAAGATCTCAGCTGGGGACATCTCTTCCGAGAACCCAAGCGGGACAAACCTTAGTCCCTCGGGGTCTGTCGTTGTATAATGAATAGGCGGTTTAACGGTGTCGAGATCATAAACACCTATCGAGGCCTTTCTTCTCTTTCTTCCAAGCGACTCGTGGAGTTTTTCTTGTAGCTGCATTATCGATAGAATTGCCTTTTCATTGAGCTTTACGTCTAATGCCACACCCGCCGCAATCATCGGTCTGACATCCTTCGTGCTTTTGTCAATGTATACCACTACATCGGATTCTCTCACCTTGTATTTTGGCAGTCCAGTTTCTTTTCCAAGTATCCCCTTTAGAATTCTGGCTATTCCTTCCACGCTGAGCATGTCGGGTCTATTGTGCGGAACCTCAACTTTAACTTCATTTCCATCGATTTCCGTCTCTAGCCCGAGAAGCTCCATAGAGTTGACAATTCTGTTTTGTCCAATCCTTCCTCCGACGAGTTTCAGCAAATCTTCCCAGTCGATCGTGATGGTTGGCATCTCAATCACCTTCTGATAAGGCCTGATAAAGTGCGCCAGATCTCAACCACGCCAGGTCATTCTTGAATAGGTCTCTTATGTCTTCAAGTCCGATTTTCAGCATGATTAGTCTGCTCAGACCTATTCCCCAAGCCAAAACAGGATAACGTATACCTAACGGTCGGAGTAGCTCTGGTCTAAACATGCCCGCTCCAAGAACCTCCAGCCACTCTCCTTTAGGTTCGTGATAAACCAACGCCTGAACAGATGGCTCGGTGTATGGGAAATAAGACGGCATGAACTTTATCTTTTCGAAACCTAGTGCGTTTAATATTTCCTTCAGATAGCCAAGCATGTTTCTAAGATTCATGCCTCTCTCCATCACTATGCCTTCACACTGGTAGAACTCTGCTAAATGTTTGTAGTCGATTTTTTCATGTCTATAAACTCTATCTATGCAGAAGACCTTGACAGGGGGTTTAGGTTTAGAGGCGAGGTATCTGACTGTGGCAGCCGTGGTTTGTGAGCAGAGTACCGGACGTCTGCTAATCTCTGGATTGAACTTGTATCCCCATCCCCTTGATCCTGCCACTCCCTTTTCATGACTTTTTGCTACACGTCTGACCAGCTCTTCGGAAGGGAGCATAGTTTTTTCTGGTTTTTTTACCCAAAGGCTATCGTGTATGTCTCTGGCTGGATGATCTTGGGGCTGAAAAAGTGCATCGAAGTTCCAGAACTCTGATTCGACTATCCTCGCCTTTATTTCGACAAAACCCATCCCGAGCAGGATTCTTCTGATTTCTTCAATCACTCTCTGTTGCGGATGAATTTTGGCGGGGAAAATGTCGGCAACCGGTGCAAGCACATTGTATTTCTTCAACTTGGCGGTCTTCCACCTTCCAGTTACGATTATCTCTTTCGTCAGTTCTGAAATCTCTTCCCCGATCTCTACTCCTGTCTTGATTATTTCTTCCCCTGCAGGAAGGATTTTTAGCTTTCTTTCGATTTCTTCTTCTACTTCGACAAGCCCTCTTCTTTCGAGAATAACAACAATTTCCTTCATTTCGGGTTTCAAGATTTCCCCTCTCCCGATTGCTTCAAGTGCTTCCTCTTCAGGACTTTTGGTGAGAAGCGCAGAACGACCTTCTGGAGTTAGACGCAAAATCCTCTTTCCATCGATTTCTGGCATTTCTATCCAGTTTTTTCTCCTACACCAAGCCAAGGCGATGTTCATTTCCTGTTCGTTCATTCCCGCGAGTTCTCGAATTTCTTCAATAGGACCTTCTCTTTTCTCTAGAGCTTGCAGAAGTCTTCGCTCCGGGAGTCCGGCAGTCAGATATTTCATTCCCTCTTCAGTTAGCTTGACCTTTTCTCTTCTTTCTTCGATGATTTCGATCAATCCTCTCTCTTTTAGTTCTAGCGCGGCCCGCATGACGGTAGCCTGGTTTAATCCGGTTCTTCTTATAACATCCTGAATAAGGGATATCTTCTCCTCACTCAGTGAAGCCAGGACAAGTTTTTCATTAGCCCCCAGTTCTGCAGTTTTCATCTTTTGCCTCCACTAAAGAGGAGGGTTCATAGGTTTTGAGAGTTATGCCTAAAGTGCTCGAAACCTATTTTTGGCAATCTCTTGACCTTTCCTTCTTCGGAGATCCAAACACCTCTTCCCCTTACGGTTTTTCCGACAATCGTGAATTTTCTGTTAGCTCTCTTAAACTTCCGCTCCAGTTCGGAAAGAGAGGATGGTTTTATGGTGAAAAGGAGTTCATAATCTTCACCTCCAAAGAGAGCGAAGTCGTACGGATCCTTTCCTATACTCTTTGAGTATTCTTTTACGAGCGAGCAAATTGGAAGTTTTTCTTTCTCAACGGTTATCCCGATCCCACTCTCTTCAGCGATTTGCCAAAGATTGTACGCGAAGCCATCGCTGATATCGATCGCTGATGTAACTCCCTTGCATTTCCCCAATATGATCCCTTCCACACACCTCGCCTCCGGTTCGAGCTGAGCTCTTATGAGCGGTTCGAATCTTTTTTCCTCAAGTTTTCTCCTGATCACATCCAGTCCGGCGGCCGCACTACCTAGCTCGCCAGTAACCCCGACAAGTTCACCAGGCCTAGCCCGATCTCTTGCAAGAATTTTTCCTTCAACTATTCCAAAAGCAAAACCGGCAATCGTTATATCTTCCCCTTCATCCACATCCCCACCAACCACGCAAGCTCCATACCTTCTGGCTTCTTTTTCCATCGACCTCATTATTCTCTCGACGGATGATAACTCAAAATCTGCCGGCATGGCGATGGAGAAAAGGAGTGCGATCGGTCTAGCCCCAACCGCCGCGAGATCGCTAAAATTTATGACAACCGCTTTCTTCCCGATCTGTTCGGGGGTTGCGATCTGCGGAATGGAAGTTTTGCCGACAAACATGTCTGTGGTCATTGCAAAAAATTTTCCACCAATGGAAAGCACGGCCGCATCGTCTCCTATTCCAGTTACGACAATTTTACTTTTTGTGAAAATCTTTCTGGCAAGTCTTAGAACTGCGCTCTCTCCAACATCTTTCAGTCTTTTCGACATATTATCTCCGCTCAGAGGAGATGAAGTTTTCCTGTTACTCTGTCCAGAAGCTCAGATGGGGCGGGACCTATCCCTAGAGCCGTAATCGTTCCAGGAGGGATTTCTGTGAGTCCAGCATCGGATATGAGTTCGCTCGGGATTCTCAGAGCTTCTGCTTCTTTTTTCAGATTGCGTAGATCTTCCTCGTCATGAACTTTTAGTACGACCTTCTTCTGGCCCTCACTTATCCATTCCTTAAACCATTCTGGTTTTTCCATGCGAGTTCTTTCAGCAGCGGCAACGGCAGCGTGGGCAACTTGAGCTGCTATTTTTCCCGGACTCATCGGGATGTCAACTCTGACTACTATCGCCTGTTTGAACTTGAACGCCTCCTTCATTTCCTCCACCGGTTGGAACCTCTGTAGGAGTTTTCTTTCTTTGTAGGAAACTCGGGATCTTTATCCCACCTCTTAAAAAGGCGAACAAGAAAAGAATCGCTCCAGCGATCGTCATAGCGATGAGAAATTGACTCAGTACGAGTCTATGATATCTTGCCAAGATGTACGAGACCCAGGTTGAGAGCAGCAACCCCAATCCGATTCCACTTGCAATTCTCGTCGAAAGATCCATCTGATTTTTGCCTGGAAAGAGCGCGATTGAGAAAAGAAGCCCCGGGATGATGACCGCAAGACAGCCCATCAGAGCGGTAAGGATTTGTACCGTCATTCTACTACCCCTTTAATTACCCTAGCCGACGCTAAAAGAATGTTGCTGAATGTCTTTTTAATCGATTTTCCTTAGACATTTAAGCAGATGATCTATCCAGATGTTCTAATAGTCGGAGCCGGTCCGTGCGGAAGTTTCCTCGCAAAAATCTTATCGGAGAAAGGACTTGAGGTCGTCGTCGTGGAGGAGCATCCACAGATAGGTCATCCTTCTTGCTGTGCTGGTATTGTGGGTATCCGAGGAATGAGGGCACTTGGCATTAAAAAGGAGGATTGGGTTTTGGGAGAACTCAAAAGCGCCCAGTTTTTCTCATCTTCTGGTTTATCTTCAAAAATTGGGCGTGGAGGGAAAGAAGCTTGGGTGATCGACAGAGCCGCTTTTGACCGGTGGTTGGCTGAGGAGGCATTAAATGCGGGCGCAGAGTTCTATCTCTCGACGAGATGCATCGGGATCGATTGTTCGACTTCGAAAGTTAAACTCTCCGGTGTTTTTTCTGGATTTGCGAAACCTTCGATTATCATAGGCTCAGACGGTTTTTCTTCAATCGTTAGAAAATCTCTCGGGCTAGATTTTGGAGAGTTCACCTTTTGTGCTCAAATTGAAACAAAGGGTGAAATCGAGGAAGGAACTGCCGAGATATACCTTGGGCAGCGGTTTTCTCCGGGCTTTTTCGCTTGGGGGGTTCGAGCAGGTGATGTTTGCAGAATAGGACTTGGAACGACTTCTGGAAACCCGGTTAGATATCTGCGCAATCTCATCGCCAAACACCCAGGAATAGCTGGCAGAGTGAAACAGAAGGTCGTAGTGAGTGCCGGAGTCAAAGCCATCCCCAGAACTTTTCTATCATCTCCAGCCAGAGACAATTTTCTTCTGGTTGGAGATGCAGCCGGGCAGGTCAAACAGATTACCGGTGGAGGAATTTTTCTAGGGATGTTTTGCGCAAACATCGCAGCCCTCTCAATCCTCCGGGCTTTCGAGGAAGAAAAACCGAAAAAAGCTTCGAAATTTTACATCCAAATGTTCAGAAAAGAGCTTCTGAGCGAGTTGGAGGTCTCGAAGCTCGCCAGCCGTTTTCTCTTTAATCTTTCTGACAAAAAAATAGACACATTGGTATCGCTTCTTGAAGATCAAATGTTTATAGGAATTGTTAAAAGCGCGTTTGATTTTGATTTTCACTCATCTCTGATCAAAGCCCTAATACCGGTTTTTCCAGAGATTCTAGGGAAGCTCAAGGTCCGCCGTAAGTCCCGCCTCATATAATAAGCCATCCATCGAACCGTTAATTTTGGGGGGAGAAATGCCCGCGAATCTTCCTCCAGAATATTTAAAAGTGGAACAGCAGTACGCGCAGGCGAAAACGCTGGAGGAAAAGATACGTTTAACAGAAGAACTCATAAGGCTAGCCCCCAAACACAAAGGTACAGAGAAACTGCTCAAGATGCTCAAGACGCGCTTGGCGAAACTCAGGGAAGAAGAGGAAAGGAGAAGGGCAAAGCGTGCCGGAAGGACGACTCTAACATTCGCTGTGAAGAAGGAAGGCGCGGCTCAGATAGTTCTCTTAGGATTTCCGAATTCTGGAAAGTCTACAGTTCTGCGGCTCTTAACTTCAGCCAAACCTGAGGTGGCTGAGTATCCTTTTACCACCACACGTCCGGAGCCAGGAATGATGGAGTTTGAGGATGTTCAAGTTCAGCTCGTTGAGGCTCCAGCCATCATCGAGGGTTCGGCTGAAGGTAGGGGTCTTGGACCAGCTCCATTGAGTTTGGCCAGAACGGCGGATGCTATTGCGCTGGTTATAGATCTGTCTGAAGATCCTGTTCTTCAACTTAGAGTCCTTCTTGAAGAATTAGAAAAAATTAGAGTGAAAGTAAACGAACGTCCACCCGCAATCTCGTTCGAGCCCAAATCTTCAGGGGGCATAGAAATCAGGGGAGCAGAGCTCGTTGCAGGTGGAGAGAAAGCCGTTAAGAGGCTCCTCCAAGAAATGAGAATACACAACGCTTCGATAATAATTCGCGAACCTGTTTCCATCGAGCTGCTTCGTGACGTGATCAGAGGAGGTATTGTTTTTAAACCGGCTTTTATTTTGGCCACAAAATCGGATTCTCCACGTGCCTTGGAAAACTTGCGCCTCCTTCAGACGGAGATACCCGAGGGTTTTCGTGTGATTTTAGTCGGAAACGACATCGCAAACCTGAAGAAAGAAATATTCAAATCACTGCGGGTGATTAGAATCTACACAAAACCCCCCGACGGCCAGCCGTCCAAAAAGCCACTTGTTCTGAACGAGGGTGCGACGGTTTTAGACGTTGCCAGAGCTGTACACAAAGATTTTGAGAAAAATCTGAAATTTGCGAGGGTCTGGGGATCAACCAAATTCCCCGGTCAGCAAGTCTCCCGCGAATACGTTTTGAAAGACGGAGACATTGTAGAACTACACATTTGAGAAAAACCTAATCTCCTTTCAGGAACCTCGCTATCTTCGTCGCGGCAGATTTGTATCCGATTATCGTGACCAAATCCCCAGGTTGAATGGTGGTATCGCCTTTTGGGATTATGAGTTCATCGCCCCTTGATATCGTCGCGACCACGACGTCCTTAAGCTTGAGCTCAGAAAGTGTCTTACCAACGGCTTTCGAGTTAGGGCCGACCTTAACCTCTATGACTTCGCCTTTTCCACCCCCCACGCTTAGCAGACCGTAAACTCCAGCACCGCCCAAAAGAACTTTCTCAAAGAGCATGCTGAGTGTTGTTGGAATGCTTACCGCAACGTCTATTCCAATTGACTCAAACATCTGCGCATGAGCATCGTCGTTGACCCTTGCTATAACCGTCGGTACTCCTTGCTTTTTTGCGATTTCGCATGCCATCAGGTTCACCTCATCCGCATCCGTCAGCGCCACCAGAGCATCAGCTTTCTTGAGTCCAGCATCTTTCAGTACTTCTAGTTCCGCTCCGTTTCCGTGAATAACAAGAGTATTCAGTCTGCTGGCCAGTTCATGAGCTCTTTTTTCGTCCTTCTCGATTATGACGACGTTGTGTCCTCGCTCGCTAAGCCTCTGGGCAAGGGCGGATCCCGTCCGACCTCCCCCAACTATTATGATATACATCTGAATTCCACAACTTTATCGACTCCCTTTTTAAAGAGAATGTCACTCTTACATAGTGGTGGAGATATGCCGCTCAGACCTGGTAAGACATACAGATACTTTAGCGGACCTGCGTATACGAGAAAGGAATTCGTAAAAGGAGTTCCTCAGCCAAGGGTGACTTTTTTCGATATGGGGAATCCTTCGGGAGATTTTCCCGTAGAGATGTCTCTGATAACTCTTGAGAACGGACAAATAAGGCACAACGCACTTGAGGCTGCAAGGGTCGCTGCGAACAGACTTTTGGAAAAGGAGATTGGTAAAGAAAGATATCATCTAAAGCTCAGAGTGTACCCTCACCACGTTTTACGTGAAAATCCAATGGCTGCTGGAGCGGGTGCGGATAGAATATCTGACGGAATGAGGCTAGCTTTTGGGAAGCCAATCGGAACGGCGGCAAGAGTAACAACCGGTCAGAAAATAATGACGGTTAGAGTAGGTGTAGAACACTTTCCATTAGCCAAGGAGGCTCTTCGCAGAGCTTCCATGAAGATACCAATGCCTACCAGGATCATCATTGAAAAGGGACAGGACCTGGTGCAGAAGGCTGGACAAGGAATTTGATCGGTCGTCCACCTGAATGTTATTGTTAGACAATCTTTCCTTGCATTATTTTTTGGAGCCCAAAACTGCTAAGATCTCGTAGATTATTCTAGCAGCAACGAACGCTGTATTTCCGTTATCATATTGAGGAACCAGTTCGACAACGTCGACTCCTACCAGTTTCATCTCGGCTATCTTTCGTACAATTTTTAAAATCTCGGCGGTTGAAAGTCCAGAGGGTTCAGGAGTAGCCACAGCCGGGGCGAAGGCCGGATCCAGGACATCGAGATCTATTGTCAGGTAAACGCTTTCACTGCCAATCAGGTCTCTGATCTCTCTCATAACCCCATCCAAATTTGTAGAAATGTCCTCTGAGGTATATGCCCGGATTCGCGTTTTTCTTAACCACTCCTCCTCTTCTTTTGACCAAGATCTGACTCCAAGCTGTATGACCTTTTCCGCAGGAACTCGATCGAGAATCCTCCGCATAACCGTCGCATGGCATATTTTATCGCCGAGGTATTCCTCCCTCAGATCTCTGTGGGCGTCAAGTTGGACGATGAATACATCATCGAATGCCACAGTTGAGAAAACCGTGAGAGTATGCTCCCCACCTAGCAGGAACGGAAACTTTCCATCTCTTCTGATCTTTCTAACGATTTTTTCGATTTTTTGTCCTGTGGTAACGATATCCGTCTGGGTTACCACAATATCCCCCAAGTCGGAGATGTTGAGGGCTTCGAAAACATCTATGCCGATGGATGTGACAAAGGTCTCAAGATTTGCCGAAGCTTCTCTTATTTTTGCAGGCGCAAACCTATACCCCGACCTGTAGCTAGAGGTTAAGTCAAGCGGAACACCAACGAAAACAACATCCGCTTTTTCATAAGGAAAATCGAAACCACCGAACCCTGGTAAAACCTTTATGATTTCTGACGGTTCCATTTTCTCCCTCCTAAATTGTGTTAACAAAAGGTTAAATATCCCTTCAATATCCAAATAGTAAAGAGAACATGGACAGTAACAAGAGTTTGTATTTCTTCGATGAAGGAGACCCGACGAACAAGAGGCTCCTAGGTGGCAAAGGAGCCGGTCTCTGCATGATGACTCAACTTGGTCTTCCGGTTCCACCTGGCTTTGTGATAACAACGGACGTCTGTAAAAAGTACTACGAGCTTGGAGGAAAGCTCCCGGATGGGCTGATGGATGAAGTGCGAAAAGCGATGCAGAGACTTGAGAAAATGACGGGTAAAAGCTTTGGTGATAAGTCAAATCCTCTTCTCGTTTCCGTTCGCTCGGGCTCCATGCTTTCCATGCCGGGCATGATGGACACAATCCTGAATTTGGGCCTGAACGATGAGACGATGGAAGGACTAGCGAGGCTTACGGGAAATCGGAGGTTTGCTCTAGATGCGTATAGACGTTTCCTCCAGATGTTTGGGAGGATAGTGCTCGGGGTAAGTGGTGAAAAGTTTGACAAAGTTTTTGAGCAGTGGAAGGAAAGAGTCGGCGCGAAGAAAGATACAGATTTGACGGCAGAACATCTGGAGAAAATCGTCGAAGACTTCAAGAGAATAATTCGAGAGGAGAAAGGAGAAGATTTTCCAGCAGACCCATGGAAGCAATTAGAGCTTGCCATCGAGGCGGTTTTCAAATCTTGGAATAACAAGAGGGCGATAGAATACAGAAATTACTACAAGATTCCCCACGATCTGGGAACGGCAGTTAACATAGTGACGATGGTTTTCGGGAACATTGGTGACGACAGCGGTACTGGTGTGATGTTCACGCGTAATCCTTCTACTGGTGAGAAGGAGCTTTACGGAGAGTTTCTCTTCAACGCGCAGGGCGAGGACGTTGTAGCCGGGATAAGAACGCCCATGAAAATATCCGAGCTAAAGGAGAAATGGCCAGAGATCTACGAACAGCTCGTAGATGTCGCCGAAAGGCTTGAACGCCACTATAAGGATATGCAAGACATCGAGTTCACGGTGGAGAAGGGAAAACTGTATCTTCTCCAGACTAGGACTGGAAAGAGAACAGCGCAGGCAGCAGTTAAAATCGCTGTCGATATGGTTGAGGAAGGGATAATCAGAAAGGAGGAAGCTATTCTCAGAATAGAACCATCCCAGGTGGAGCAACTCCTTCACAAGCAGATAGACCCAGAAGCAAAAGTGAAGGTCATCGCCAAGGGACTTAACGCGAGTCCGGGTGCAGCTGTTGGTAAAGTTGTTTTTGACTCAGAGAAAGCGAAAGAACTTGGATCTAAAGGGGAGAAAGTCATTCTTGTTAGGCCGGAGACCAGCCCGGACGACGTCGGTGGGATAATCGCCTCGCAGGGCGTTCTCACTTCACGAGGAGGCATGACTTCTCACGCTGCTGTAGTCACAAGAGGTCTTGGAAAACCGGCCGTCGTTGGTTGCGAAGAGATAAAGATAGACCTTGAATTGGGCCAGTTTGAAGCACCCGGCGGAATAATCGTAAAGGAAGGAGACATCATTACAATCAACGGATCCACTGGAGAGGTAATCTTAGGAGAAGCTCCGTTGATAGAACCGCAACTCTCTCCAGAACTTAAAAAGCTGTTGAACTGGTGTGATGAAGTAAAGAGACTGGAAAACTGGGCGAATGCGGACTACCCGAGAGATGCCAAGCTCGCGAGAGAAATGGGTGCGCAGGGTATAGGTCTTTGTCGTACCGAGCATATGTTTTTCGAAGAGGAAAGGCTTCCGATTTTCAGAATGGTTATTTTGGAGGATAACGCCGAGAAACGTAGGGAATTGCTCGCAAAGATTAAGGAATTCCAGAAGAGTGATTTCAAAGAAATTTTGAGAATAATGGACGGACTACCGGTGGTTATAAGACTCCTCGATCCACCTCTGCACGAATTCTTGCCAAGATATGAGAAGCTTTTGGAAGAAGTTTTGGAAATGAAAATAAGAGGAGAAAAGAGCAGCGAACTCGAGGAGAAGGAACATCTTTTGCGCAGGGTAGAGGAGATGCGTGACCAGAATCCCATGCTGGGATTGAGAGGATGCAGACTCGGGATCACACATCCGGAAATAAATGAGATGCAAGTGAGAGCAATTTTCGAGGCGGCATGTGAGCTCAAGCGCGAGGGATACAACCCGAAGCCGGAAATAATGATTCCTTTGGTTGCGCATGCCAACGAGCTGAAGGTCGTGAGGGAACAACTCGAAAGTGTGGCGAAGGAGGTTATGAAAGAGTACGGGGTTGAGGTTCATTACAAGTTTGGAACGATGATCGAAGTTCCGAGAGCAGCTCTGACGGCAGATGAAATCGCCGAGTGGGCGGAATTCTTCTCATTTGGAACAAATGACCTGACTCAGATGACATTTGCCTTTTCGAGGGATGATGTAGAGCACAAATTCCTTTTCTTGTACATAGAGAAGAAGATTCTCCCCAAAGATCCATTCCAGACGTTAGACATCGAGGGTGTTGGGAAGCTGATAAAGATGGGTGTAGAATTAGGGAAGAAAAAGAGACCAGATCTGGTTGTGGGGATATGCGGCGAACATGGCGGAGATCCGGATTCCATCAGATTTTGTCATGAGGTCGGGCTAAACTATGTTTCCTGCTCACCGTACAGAATTCCTGTTGCAAGACTCGCCGCTGCTCAAGCCGCTCTTAAAGCTGGTCCAGAAAGGGAGAGGTATCTGTAGAGGAAAATTATTTTTCCAGAAGGCACAGATTATTGAGTAGTGATAGAAAGAATCCCGCTAGCTAGGCTCCTAGGCATACCAAAAATTAGAGAAATCCTGAACAGACTTTACGAGCAGCAGCTACTCGGAGAGATAAGAGAGAACGGAAATCTTCCGAAACATATAGCGATAATTCTTGATGGGAATAGACGGTTTGCAAAGAAACTCGGATTTCCACCAACCGAAGGTCACAAGTTTGGAGCAAAGAAATTAGAAGAAGTTCTTGACTGGTGTAGAGAATTAGGCATTCGGTACGTCACCGTTTATGCGTTCTCTACAGAAAACTTCCAGAGATCTCGGGAAGAAGTGGAAAAGCTGATGGATCTGTTTGCGGAAAAATTCGAGAGAGTGGCACGCGATGAAAGAACAAGACAATACAACGTTAGAGTAAAGGTGATAGGAGAAATAGAAATGCTTCCACCGCATGTTCAAGATGCGATAAAGAAAGCTGAGGATGCCACCCGAGATAACGATGGTTATATTCTGAATGTCGCCGTTGGTTATGGCGGTAGAAAGGAGCTCGCACGGGCCGTTAGGCGCATATGCGAATGTATTGAGAGAGGAGAGCTACGAGCTGAAGACGTTTCAGAAGATCTTATAGAGAAACACCTCTACACCGCCGGGCTTCCAGATCCAGATCTGATAATAAGGACGAGCGGGGAGGAAAGGCTGAGCGGCTTTCTGCTTTGGCAGTCGGCCTACTCCGAACTTTACTTCTGTGAAGCAGATTGGCCAGCTTTCAGCAAGCTGGATTTTTTGAGAGCCATTCGAAACTATCAAAGCAGACAGAGGAGATTTGGGTGCTGACTGGGAATGGTTTTAACTTTGTCGATTGACTATGTTTAGAAGCATATGAGAGCTGAAATTGCGGTTATCGGCGGTTCCGGTTTTTATGAGATATCAAACGTTCAGATGAGAAAGTTTGACATAAAAACCCCATATGGAATAGTTATCGGTGTTCGCATTGGGGAAATTGGAGGCAAAAAAATCGCTTTCTTGGCCCGTCATGGTGAGTCTCACTCGATTCCTCCGCACCGAGTGAATTATAGAGCAAACATTTGGGCGCTTCACTCGATAGGGGTTGAAAGAATTCTTGCTACATCGGCATGCGGCGCGATAAACAGAAAGTTTAAACCGGGCGATTTTATTCTTGTCACGCAATTTCTCGATTTTACGAAATCCCGTCCTTCAACGTTTTTTGAGGGTGGAAAGAGCGGAGTCGCACACATCGATGTCTCAGAGCCGTTCTGTCCACAACTCCGGAAGGTCGTAAAATCAGTCGCTGAAAATTTGGGCTTCAAAATCCGCGAGGGGGGTGTCTATGCATGCATGGAGGGACCCAGATTTGAAACACCGGCGGAGATAAGAGCTCTTGAGAAGCTTGGCGCAGATATGGTTGGAATGACCCTAGTCCCGGAATGTGTGTTGGCTAGAGAGCTTGGGATATGCTATTCCTCTGTTGCGATTATAACGAATTATGCTGCGGGGATCTCGAGAAACATCCTCACACACTCGGAAGTCCTTGAAATGATGAAAAAGAAAAATGAGGAAATAAAGAAGATCTTCCTTTCAGCCATACAAAAGTTGCCTGGAGAGAGAAACTGTTCATGCCCAAAATCTGTAGAAATCTTTGGTCACTCCTCGAAAAATTCTTCATAATATTCTATCGGCTCTGTCTCTACTTCGTACCTTACAGGTTTCTTTTTCTTCTTTTCTTTTTTTGTGACAACTGTGACTTTCTCTTCTCTTTTCTTTTCAGTCTTTATCTTATACTTGGACCCTCTTTTCAGCTCGATTTTATGACCACACTTTTGGCATATGAGTTTTCTACCTTTACCTATTTTTTTCGGAAGCATCAGCCCACCACATTTCGGACAGAATTCCATTTTTATCCTCCGCTTTGGTCCGTTTTTTGTATATAAAGTTAATGTCATGATTGATTTATAAATCAATCGGTTTCTTAATGTTTTCAACTTCAACTTAAAATTCTGTCCACGGAGATTATTCGGACATGGAGTTTTCCATCCTCTTGATAAAGGTCTGCTTCCGCAGAGAATTTAGCTCCCTTGCGTATGAGCTCTCTAGGACCATTATATTGATCGGGCGTGAGCACGGATCTCCATTTTCCGTCAACAAGCAGTATTGCCTTGCCAGGAAGAACCTTCTCAACTTCGAAGGTGTGAGTTTTCAAATTTCCGTTTTTACTTGTGTTCGGTAATAGAACATCTCCTCTTCGTCTAATCTGACCCGTTGCCTCAAGTCTATCGATACTTTCAGCAATGGCAGATTTCGAGAAACCCTCCTCTTCTAGTTCTTTGGAGATTTCTTGCACTGGTAGACCGTCAATTCCCCGTCGAAGAACCCCCATAACGACTCTTTTTGAAATTTGCGCGATTTCTCTTTCAAATCGCTTTATTCTTTCTTTTTCTGCTAATTCTATTTCTTCTGGTGGAAGCTCTGTAATCTCTTTGGGCTCAAGTGGCGCCGGCGTAGGCGGAGCCCCAATTCTAAGTATGGGATGAAGTTGTTTGTTTAGCTGTTTCACGAGTCTTTTCATTTTATCGAGTTTTCTTTTTGTGCTCCAGAAGTATGCTGTGTCAACAGATTTCTCTGCTGCGAGGATCACAACTCTTCCGAATTTTCTCCTCCCTGTTCTCCCTCTTCTCTGAATGAATCTTATTTCACTCGGAACCGGCTCATAGAAAACAACCAATTCCACGCTAGGGATGTCAAGTCCTTCCTCTCCTATACTCGTAGCAACGAGTACCCTCACTTTGCCTTCTTTAAAAGCCTGCAGAATTTTTCTCTGCTCGTCCTGGCTCATTCCTTCGCCTTCCTTTTTTGCCTGCCCGATGAATTTCTCCGAGTCTATTCCTAAGGATCTGAGCCTCTCAACAATCTTGTTCACGGTATCTCTGTACTGTGTGAACACGATTATTCTGGAGGATGGGTTTATCTTCAGTTGCTCTGCAACAATTTTTTCCACTGCTTCCACTTTCGGATGTTCAATATCGAGCTTCAGAATCTTGTCAAGAAGTTTTCTTTCCCTTAGTTCAGCTATTATCAGTCTATGACTTCTTTTTCGGCTTCTCATCAGTTTTTCCACAAACTTTCGAAACGTGTACACTCCCTGGCTTTCAAGAAGTTCGAGTGCGTGGTAAAGCGAGAGGGCAGCAGACTGAAGGAGTATTGCTTGATAAAGAGCGCCACCACCCCCAGACGAAAGCGCTTCTCTGATTTTTTGTCCCGCTTCTAGCAAGTCAGTTCTGAAGACATATTTTGAAGGTTTCTTTATGATTCCCATTTCAACTAGAGATTTCAACTTTGCGTCGAGCATCTCCCGCAAAGCTTGTTTGATTTCTCCATAGTCGGGAGGAAGTGAAACAGAAAAGAATTCCATCTTTATTCTGCTCGTATACGGTAGCACGTCTGGGTCCTCTTCCGTTCTTATCTCAATGTGTTCGATAAACAGGCTCTTGCAGATTTCCTCGATCTTTTCCCTCTCTGCGCCGGGGCTTGCCGTCATAGCCAGAATTATCGGGTATGGGCACTGGCTGACATATGATTTAGCGACTTTCGTGTACGCATAGTTTTTCCTTGATCTGTGACATTCGTCGAAGACAAGCAGGCAGAAGTTCTCCAGTCTGAGACCCCTCTCTAGGTCGTTTGCCACAACTTGCGGGGTAGCGAAATAAAGCCTCCTTTTTCCATTCCAAGCAGCCATCCTATATGCTGGTGGAGTTTTTCCAGTGAGAACTTCGACGTCTTCCTGCCGGATTTTCAGAAACTTTAAAAATGTCTCCCAATGTTGAAAGACAAGTGGTCTTGTTGGAGCCATTACAAGGACCTTTTTATCTCTATAATTGTAGAGAAAATGAGCGGCAACCAGAACAGCAATTATTGTCTTACCAAGAGCCGTTGGAAGAATGACTAAAACGTTTTTCTTTATAGCTTCCTCCGCTATTTTCAATTGATATTCTCTTTCTTCTATCAGCTCGCGACGTAGAATCGGGTTTTCAAGTATGTTTGTAGTTTCAGTCATTTCAATCAAGAGTTGTTGTAACATTTTCAAAAAACTTGTGGAGGTATTCTTTTATTGCCAGAAGTTTTCGATTTGTGGGAGAATAAATGAAAATAATGGTTTCGATCCCGATCCTATTGCTATTCCTGCAGGCAGTTGTAGCCACCCCAGAAATTGCTTGGAGATTTAGCAGCGATTCATGTCTCTCTCCTCCTTGTGTTTACGAAATGCTTGTCTTCACAGGTTCAGATGAGGGCCGCTTATTCGCGCTTTACGCCCATAGCGGAAAAATCAGGTGGTCAAAGCAGATGGATGGAAAAATTTTGGCGTCTGCAGCATGTGAGGGAAGAGTATTTGTGAGCACATCCGAAGGAATCGTTTGTCTTAGCGCAGATCACGGCGATCTTCTGTGGAGATTTGAAGTGAAAGATCCCGGGAGGCGAGCCCTAGTTGTTGGGGGTAATTCGATTTTTATTATTTCTCACGAAGGCTACGTTGTTTCCTTAGGTTTTGATGGAATTCTCCGATGGGAAGAAAATCTCAACGAAATAGTCGTCACCCAGCCGATTTTGCTCGGTGATTCTTTGGTTATAGCCACATTTGGAGGAAATCTCGTTTTCCTAGATATTTCAAATGGAGCTTGGCGTAAAACGATTTCCATTGGTAGGTTCTGTCCGGTGATTTTCGACTTCACAATCGAAGAAAACGTGGCGTATCTATGTTCCGATAATTCTCTTTTTGCAGTTTCCACAAATTCAGGTGAAGTTCTCTGGATGAGGGATCTGGGTTGCGTCACAAAGCCGCTGGTTTTTAAGGAAGGCATTTGCGTAGGCACTTCAAAAGGTCTCGTTTTTCTGAATAAAGAAACCGGTGAGACCATTTGGTCAACGGAAACAAAGGGGAAACCGTTTTTCGTGATATCTGAAACAGAAACGCTCTTGGTCGGGACCAGGACAGGCTTCAAAAATTATGATGCGAACGGAAACTTAATCTGGGAGATGAATGTTGGAGCAGCGATCTATCCACCTGTTCTTCTATATGGGAAAATTTTTGCATTAGTTTCCCAAAAAGAAATTCTTTGCATAGGCAGCTGGGGAGAGGTTGGAGAAACAGGAAAGGGGATGGGATACGTTTATCTAGCAATTGCTGTTGCATGTAGCTTCTTGTTCGTGCTCTTAGATGTTTTGCTTCCGGAAAAGAGGATTATTAGAAAAAAGAGAGTTGTGAAAAAGGCGAAATGTAGCAAAAGAAAATCTGGTGGGGTCGCCGGGATTTGAACCCAGGTCACCGGCTCCCAAAGCCGGCAGGATAGACCAGGCTACCCCACGACCCCTCAAATGAAAAATGAACGGTTGTAAGTAAAAAACAGTTCTCATCTCACAAAGCGGTTAAATCTTCAGTAGCCTTTATGGTTTCCAATATTTTTTTGCCATATTCCGTTAGTGAGTATTCTCCTTCTCTTTCTTCTACAATTTTCTTTTCCTCGAGCATTTTCACATACAGTTTAACAGGCCACCAATCTCCGTTTTTCGAATAGCTCATCTTTATCTGTCGCAGGCTACAGGGCCCGCTCTTTGCTATGATTGCAAAAATAGTAAGCAAGCTGCCTTCATCCGATTTAAGCCACTGAATGTCTTCGGTTATGCCCATCGCTACTCGGAGAAGGTTTTTATACAACCCTTTTATAGATTGTCGAAAATTAAAATGGGGGATGAGCGCTTGAAGGTGTGGATGATAGCGGGGACATTGCTTGCCCTGCTTATTATCCTTCCAGCATTGGCAATATTCTTTGCTAGTGGCTGGGTGAAGCTCGCTGGGCAGATCGTCCTCTCGATAATCTTCGGTTTGATTGCAGCAGTCTTCCTTCTCTTTTCATACATCTGTATCAGGGCGCAGGCAAAAAAATGGGGCATGAGTCTACTTTTGGCCGCTATTGTTTTAGCATTTCTGATTTATGCCATCTGGATGGGTGTTCCTTTTGTCTAAATTTTTTCACTAACTCCCCAATGTTGTGTGTTTAAAAGTTTAGCCCTTTCTCTGAGTTTCATCATTATGTAGTCTCTAGCTTCAGATTCCTTGATTCTTCCAGAGAGACTACTCATAATATGGTCCATCCTGGGCTTAGCGAGAATTTCAAAGGCTATTTCAACATCTTTCTCTGAAAGAGGTCCTTCCTTTACCTTGTCTTCCAAAAGTTCGGCGGCTTTTTCAACGATCCAATTCAGCTGCGGAAACGACATCCGAAAAGCTATTACATCAATATGATTAAATTGATTTCGATGGATGTATTTGAAGCTATTCACAAAAGGAGAAGCATCCGGGCCTTCAAGCAAGATCCGGTATGTGAAGAGGATTTGAAAAAAATTCTAGAAGCAGCGATTGCAGCTCCAAGTGCAGGAAATAGACAACCATGGGAATTTATAGTGGTTAGAGATGCGGAGAGAAAGAGAGAGCTTGTAGAGGCAGCTCTTGGACAATCTTTCATAGAAGAAGCACCAGTTGTGATTATCGTCTGTGCAAACCTTGCAAGAAGTTCTCGGGTGTACGGTAAGCGTGGCGAGGAGCTTTATGCGATTCAAGATACAGCAGCGGCAATCCAAAACATGCTTTTAGCAGCGTTTGCCTTAGGCTATGGCACCTGCTGGATAGGCGCGTTTGATGAGCGTGAAGTTTCCAGAATTCTAAAGATTCCATCTGGTGTTAGGCCGGTAGCAATAATTCCGATTGGAAAGCCCGCAGAGAAACCATCAAAAACCCCTCGTTTGCCATTAGACGAGGTTGTCCATAGGGAAACTTATTGAGCTCGCTCCCCCTTTAGATATTCGCGTAATAAGGGTCTCTCCTCCAACTTCACGGAATAGATTTTCAACTTTTTTCGCATTTTTTTGGTTGCAAAATGCGAAAACAGTTTTTCCGAGCATAGCTTGGCTTGCGCCCAACGCTCCTTTTCTGACCGCCATATCGCACATCTCTCTCAGTTCTTTGCTCATTAGACCGAGCCTTTCTGCGAAATCTCTGGAAATCTGGAGAAAATTGGAGATCGTTGGGGATGCTAGGATTCTTCGCATAGCATCCCCACCGAGTTCTTTTGCACGTTTTATGAATTCTTCTTCTCTTAGAATGGAGGAAGTTTTTATTTCTCCGAGAGTACAACAAACTATCAAAAAATTTCCATTCAGCTTCATTTTTCTTGTTTTACCGTATGGTGGGGCTCCGGGTTTAACTCCAATGACCAAACCTCCTGTGGACTGAGCGTTCACATCCCCAAGACCGGTTCTACAGATGACTTCCGCTACATGCGCATTTGCAATGATTTCTGATCTTCTCATCTTTAGTCCGAGGGCGCGAACTAAACCAATTGAAACACCAAGCGCTCCAGCGCCACTTACTCCAAATCCCGCCCCAACGGGAACTTCGGTTAGATGTTCAATGGTTGCGCTCCAGCCCTCCGGCAGAAGCTTTTCAGCCACCCACCTGCTTGTTTTAGCCTCACAACGCTTACCGTTTATTTCGATTTCAATGTTTCTCTTCTCGGATTTTCTCAGGGTCACTTGGGTTTTCACACCTGCTTCGGTGCACGGTCCGCAATTTCTAGATCCACAACGCAAAGGATTCTCGTGTAGAAAAGGCTGGAAAAAGCCGGAAATGTGGCCGGGAACAAAAACTTTGGCTTTCAAGATTTCCTTTTCCGCAGCTCCTCCAGCGCAATGTTTAAGACCGTCCACGCTATTTCCTCTTTGCTTGCACTCATTTTACTTTTCATGTTTTTTGAGATGATGATAACCTCATTTCGATCTGCTCTGAAGCCTGCTCCCGGTCTTGCAACATCGTTAGCTACAACTAAATCTAGGCCTCCCTCCTCTAGTTTTCTTTTTCCTGAATTCTCTAACTCTTCATCGCTGACGAAATACTCGGCTTTAAAGCCCACGACGAACGCTTCCGGAACTTTTCTTTTAACATCGTCGAGAATTCTCGGCGCAGGTTTCAGTTTCAGTAAAACAGGTTGATCGTGTCTGAGTTTTCTTTCGAAAGGACTTTCAACCTCGAAATCAAGGGGAGCCGCAGCGGCAACAACTATGTCCGGATGTTCTTCGAGCGCGCGATCAAAAGCATCCTTCATCTCTTTCGTAGTCCTAACCTGCACAACGTTTATGTCTTCAGGAATTGGTTCGGTTCCAGGTCCGTATATTAAAGTGACCTCGGCCCCGCGAGCCGCCGCAATCTTGGCAAAGGCAATTCCCATCTTTCCGGAGCTCGGATTTGTAATAAATTTTATGGGATCTATCGGTTCCACAGTTGGACCTGCTGTGACAAGAACCTTTAAACCATCCATATCTTTTTTCGTCAGAACACAAAGAACATGCCAGAATATTCTTTCTATCGGTGGAAATTTCGCCTTTTCTTCTTCAACAATCGGTTCTACAACTACCATTCCCATTTTTTTGATTTTCGCGAGGTTTTCCTTAACCGCAGGATGTTCGTACATAGAAGCATGCATGGCGGGAACCAATATTACCGGTTTCTTCAATCCTAGCGCAACGGAGACAAGAGATGTCACAGTTGTGTCATCTATACCTTGAGAAATTTTTCCTATGGTGTTTGCCGTTGCAGGGGCTACCAGTATAACATCCGCCCACAGAGCCGTCTCTACATGCTCTATTTTTCCCGTGAGTTCTATTATGACCTCGTTGCCAGTTGCCCACTCCATCAGGTTGGGAGATATGATTTCTGTAGCACTTTTTGTCATCACCGCCCGGACCTCAGCACCGTGTCTCATCAAAAGTCTTGCGAGCTCTGGTGCCTTGAAGGCCGCCACGCTACCGCAAATTCCGAGAGCGATTTTCTTTCCCAAAAGCTCTTTTCCTTTGCTACCTATGATATCCCTTGAAGGATGCATGCGATTCACTTTTTATCCAACTCTCGTTTGTTTTATTAACTTTCCGTGTTCGTCGATTTCACCATATCTTATTCTTATCGAAGAAATAGGCTTACCATCCTCAGCAAGTACGAATGGGATCTCCACTATTTGGAGAGGAGGAAGATTATTCTTTTGTCTTTTTTCGTTTATTTCCTTCGCTCGACATTTGGTTTCAGGACTGACAACAATCGCTTCAGCTTCTGGATCGTCTACTGCCGGTCCAAACGGATCCTCAAGTATGGTTATCTCTGTTCTTCCCAGCCAGTCCTTCTCATGCAGGAAATTAAGGGCAGCCAGCAATCTGACTGCCAGTGGTGCAACTCCCGCAGAGTCTTTTTGCAGAAGTTCTGCCATTTTGTCTGAAGATATTCCTAAGCAAACGCGCTCCCCGATTTCGTACGCCTTTCTCAAAAGAGTTTTATGTCCGTCATGGAAGTAATCGAAAGTTCCGCCAACCACAACCTTTTTGTACTTGATGTTGTTGTTTTTCATATTTTCAAGACTTCTTTCCAGTCAAGTTTTATTGGCTTATGCTTGAAAGGCCTAGCTCCAGCACCGATGTAATCCTTAACTACGTGACCGTTTCCTATGACCACGTACTTTGTTGTTGTGAGTCCCTCAAGTCCAACTGGGCCACGAGCGTGAATTTTACTCGTGCTTATCCCAACCTCGGCACCGAGTCCGTAGCGATAGCCGTCGCTGAATCTGGTAGACGCGTTTACCATTACGCTCGAAGAATCGACTTCTGAGACGAATTTTAGAGCGTTCTTCATGTTTTCCGTAACTATTGCATCCGTGTGTTTAGATCCATAGATGTTTATGTGATCTATTGCCTCCTCGATCGAATCCACGATTTTTATGGAAATTATGAGATCTAGGTATTCAGTTCTCCAGTCCTCCTCTGTGGCCAGTTTAATATCTGGCAATATCTCTTTGACACGTGGACATCCTCTGATCTCTACACCAGCTTGTTTATAGAGCTCTGCAAGTTTTGGCAGAAATTCTTTAGCGATCTTCGAATGAACGAGCAAAGTTTCAGCAGCGTTGCAAACAGCGGGATATTGGACTTTTGCGTCAAAACAGATTTTCAGCGCTTTTTCCAGATCCGCATATTCGTCTACGTACACGTGACATATGCCTTCCGCATGTCCAAGGACAGGGATTTTCGTATTTTCTTGAATGTATTTCACAAAATCCTTGCCTCCGCGGGGGATGATGAGATCAATATATTCGTCGAGCTTTAGCAATTCTCTTACTTCCCACCTCTCTTCCACAAGTTGAATCCACCCGGACGGAGCTCCGAGCTCCTCGCTTTTCTCTTTGAAAATGCTGAAGAAAACCCTGTTTGAATATTTTGCTTCTCTTCCCCCCTTTAAGATCACAGCATTCCCTGACTTTAGACAGAGTGAGGAAATCTGCGGAAGTACGTCGGGTCTCGCCTCAAATATACAGCAGATTACACCAATCGGACATGTTAGCTTATAGACATAGAGGTTGTCATCCATCTCCATGGCGTAAACAGTTTTCCCCAATGGATCCGGCAATTCTGCAACACTTCGAATCATTTTTGTTATGTCAGCAATTTTCTCTTCGTTTAGTTTTAATCTTTGGAGCACGGGTTTTGTTATTTCCCCTCTTTCTAACATTGTCTCCGCTTCTCTGATATCCTTAGCATTCTCTTCCAGCACCCGTGCTTTTTGTGTTTCAATCTCTTTAGCTATCGCAAGCAATATTCGGTTTCTATCGTCTTTAGAGAGATTGGGAAGTCTCAATGAAGCTTCGCGCGCTTTTTTAGCTTTTTCGATTACTTCCATCACTCCCGCCTCGGCAGGAAAAGGGTTCCTATCTCTTCTCCTTTCAGAATTCTTTCCAAAACATTTTTTTCTCTGCTGTTTGCGATAACCGCAGCTATCCCAGCCTCCGTGACTATTCTGGCCGCTTGAACTTTTGTGAACATTCCGCCGAAGCCTTTCGAAGATTTTAAAACGGCTCTTTCAATTCTGGGTGTTACTCTCTCCACGAGCCCAATGATCTTACTTTCGGGTTTCTTGGGATCTCCAAGATAAACGCCGTCTACATCGGAGAGCAGAACGAGCAAATCAGCCTTTACCCCCTTAGCAACATAGGCGGATAAAATATCGTTGTCTCCAACTTTTATTTCTTCGGTCGCCACCGTGTCGTTTTCGTTTATTATTGGTATCACTCCCCACTTCAGCAAAGTCGCTGCCGTGTTCCTAAAATTCTTATATCTTTCCGCATCTACGAAGTCTTCTGCTGACAGAAGGATTTGGGCTACAACTTGTTCGTGCTCTCCAAAATATTTTTCATAAGTTTGCATGAGTATTCCTTGGCCGATCGCTGCAACGGCCTGAAGAGCCGAAAGCTTCCTCGGCCTGTTTGTTATTTTCATTCTCCCCATCCCGGCTCCTATCGCTCCAGACGACACAATTAAAACTTCCTTGCCCATTTTTTTCACAGCCATGACGTCTTTTACAAACTTCCCGATCTTTTCTTCATCGAGCTTGTGGTTTTCTCCAGTCAGCGACTTTGTGCCTATTTTTACCACCATTCGTTTGACTTTCTTAAGGTCAGCTCTCGAATGTATTGTCCTCATATCTCCTTCACCCGTTCAAGTTGTTTTAACACGTATCTCCTTATTTCTTTCGGTTTTGGAAGTTTTCCCACGATTTTTCCATCTTTAACTAGAGGCTGCAGCGCCTTTTCCATCTTTCCTCCGCATTTTGGGCACTTTCCAGGGGTCTCTCCCTCTCTAGTGAGGAGAAATGCGAGACAATGACGACATCTCCATACGTCTTTCCTACCTCCGAGTTTTCCGCGTTTTGCTGCAGGCTTTCCATTCAGTTCTACTATATCCATGGCAAAGTCGACGGTCGGAGCGTTCGTGATCGAAGTTCCAACCCCGAAGCCGTCCGCCCCAGCTTCGCAGAGCTCCTTTATGTTTTTTTCACTAATTCCTCCCGAAACAAAAATTTTCACCCATTTATATCCTCTGACGTCGAGTTCCCACCGAATTTCTTTCACTATCTCACTCATATTTCCCCTTCTCGAGCCGGGAGTATCTAGCCTTACGCCCGTAAGTTTTTTTCCGAGAGTCTCGGCAGCCATGATCGCCTCGGCCTTCTCATCATAATAAGTATCGACTAGAGCTATCCGAGGAATTTCAGCCGGCATGACATCGTCGAAGGCCTTCCAGGCACTTCTCTGATCTCCGAAGCATATTATCAACGAATGTGGCATAGTTCCCATTGGCTTTTCCCCAATCGTCTCGGCCCCGATTAAGCTGGAAACTCCATCAAATCCGCCGATGTAGGCTGCTCTGTCTAGCATTGGAGCGATTGCAGGATGTGCCCTGCGTATCCCGAATGCTATAAGAGTTTTCCCCCATGCGAGTTTCCTTATTCTTGCAGCTACCGTAGCAGCTCCGGTCGCTTGACAGAGCATTCCTAGCATGGGAGTTTCGAATTCACAGTATTCCGCGTATTTTCCGTCAATAGTCAATACCGGAACTCTAAATCCTCGCAAATCATAGGGATGAAAGATAGTTCCTTCAGGCATCGAGCTAACAGTCACTGGAACATCTTCGAAAAGCTGTGCTACCTCTTCTACGCCGGCCAGAACCGCCCAAGGCCAGTTGTTTGGCAAAGAGCTAGCCGTCACCTCCGCCAGGGCAGAAATTGATTTCATGCCTTTCTTTTCGAGGATCTGTCTGGTTCTGACGAAGTAGATGTCTGTGGTTTTTCCACTTTTGATTTCTTCAACTGTGGCAATATGGAACTTTCTCATTTTCACCCCAACCAGAAATAATCTCTTCCGAGATAGTTATTTTAGCCCCATATAGACTCCTCATCGTTTCGAGAGCCTGTTCGTGTTTTTCCTTTTTGACGGCGTTTGTGCAATCCGAAGGTATAACAATAAGATAGCCGCGGAAGAAAGCATCCGCGGCCGTATGTTGAACGCAGATATCTGTTACGACTCCGGTGAGAATAACTTCTTTCACGCCCAGTTTTTTCAAAAGGTCATCTAGTTCTGTTTGGAAAAAGGCACTGTAAGTTCTCTTCTTTATGATGAAATCTTCGGGTTTTGGAGCTAGTTCTGGAATTATTTCAGAACCTTTTGTCTCTAGCATTGCGTGCTCACCCCAAATAGAGATCTCAGGATCCCAACGGTTGTGAGCATCACAGGCGTATATCACAGGTATTCCCCGTCTGCGTGCGGCTTCAGACAATCGTTTAATGTTAGGGATTATTTTCTGAGCATGCTCGCCTCCGAATTTTCCAGTCACGAAATCGACTATCATATCGATTATGATGACTGCCTGCATTGCATCAAAACTAATTTTTATTCTTTAATTAAGGTTTGCTACTTTTTCAGACATACGCAATAAACATCTTCCCCGATTTCCCCGCTTTTTTCAACGGAAAAACCAGCAGACTTGGCCCAAGAGACCAACATCTCTTCTTTATGTTTTTTCTTGAGGCTCGTTAGAATCACCAGGCCGCCAGACCGCACCACACGGCATATTTCCTTTACTGTGGTTTCTGGATCTGGCATGTTCTGCAAAAGGGTGACAGAAACCACACAATCGAAAGAATTGTCTTTGAATGGGAGAAAATCGGCGTCCGCGATCACAACATATACGTTTTTTACAGCATGTGGAATCCTTTTCACCATGCCTGGGGAAATGTCCATACCGATCGCTAGGTCAGCCTTTCTAGCGACTCTTAAAAGGAGTTCCCCTGTACCACACCCAACATCCAGAATTCTTCCGATCTTGGATGGCAATATGCTCAAAACCAACTCGTACTTCTTACGCTGAATTTCCCGATATCTTCTTCTGTATTTTTCAGCTGTTTCCGAATACAGCTTGGCTAGCTCAATTTTTCTTAAGGACATCATTTCATTTTATATGTATGCGGAAAAATGAATGGTGTTTCTACGTGATGGAAAGAGTAAGAAAATTGCAGGAGAAAATGGAGGAATACGGACTCGATGTTTTCATCGCTTTTAAAAATCATAGATATCTCGCTGGAAGTGAGGCGGGAAAAGCCGTAATCGTTCCTTGTAAAGGTAAGCCAATTTTGATTTGCAGCAGGTTAGAGTTCGACAGAGTAAAAAGAGAGAGCTGGATAAAGGACGTTCGGGCGTTTTCAGGATGGAAGTCTCCACTCAGGTCTGGAGAGAGCATCTTTTTTGGACAACCCTGGGAACTTGTCATAAATTGTTTAGAGGAGTTGGGAGCGAAAGTTGTAGGATATGATCAAGCCCCTCCTGAGTTCATCAGTAAGTTGCGAATGCTGTACCGAGCCGGTTATAAAAGACTTCCGAAAATTGTGGAGGAAATGCGAATGATGAAGGATTCAAAAGAAATCGAAATAATGAAGAAAGCGGCGAATCTCGCAATTTTGGGAATGAAGAGAATTCATGAACTCCTATCACCTGGTGTCTCGGAACTGGAACTTGCGGCCGAAGCCGAGCATGTGATGAGAAAATCGGGAGGGGAGGGTACTCCTTTTCCAACGATAGTCGCATCTGGTGAAAACTCTTGGCTGCCTCATGCGGGAGCGACGGATAGAAGAATCAAAAAGGAGGATATAGTGGTTGTCGACCTAGGCTGTTATTTTGAGGGTTATGCGTCAGATATGACCAGAACTTTTGTCCTCGGACATTCACGGAAGTTCAGAAAACTAGTGCAGATAGTCAGAGAAGCGCAAGCGGAAGCCTTGAAAAGAGTCAGAGGAGGGATAAAAGCGAGCGATGTCGACCTCGCGGCCAGAGAATTCATCAGAAGAAAAGGGTTACTCCGGTTTTACCTTCACGGAACCGGCCATGGAGTAGGTCTGGATATTCATGAGCCACCTTCCCTTTCTCCGACATCTCAAGAAATTCTCCAGGAGGGAATGGTAATAACAGTGGAACCTGGGGTGTATGTTAAAGGAGTAGGAGGAGCAAGGTGGGAAGATATGGTAATAGTGAAAGAAGAAGGCTTTGAGAAACTAACGGAGGTAGATTTGGATGGCTGAAAGAAATGCGTGGGAGAAAAACTTCAGTGAGTGGTTTGCTGAGATGCTCGAAAGAGCGGAAATAGTAGATCCCAGATATCCTGTCAAGGGGCTATACGTCTGGCTCCCATACGGATTTAAGATAAGAAACAACGTTGTTTCTATCCTTAGATGGTTACTCGACGAGTCTGGACACAGTGAAATGCTCTTCCCCATCTTGATCCCGGAAGACCTTTTCAGAAAAGAGGCAGAACACATACGAGGATTCGAGGGGCAGGTTTATTGGGTGACTCACGGAGGAACGGAGCCCCTCGATGTCAGGCTAGTTTTGCGACCGACGTCGGAAACAGCAATGTATCCGATGTTTTCTCTGTGGATAAAATCTCACGCCGATCTGCCACTCAAGATCTACCAAGTGGTTAGCGTTTTCAGATATGAGACAAAAATGACCAAGCCCCTCGTAAGGGTTAGGGAGGTGACGACATTCAAAGAGGCCCATACCGCTCACGCGAGCTGGGAAGATGCAGAGAGGCAAGTTTTTGAAGCGATCGGGATTTACAAAAGGTTTTTTGATTTACTTGGAATTCCTTCTGTGATTTCGAAAAGACCGAAGTGGGATACATTCGCTGGGGCGGTTTACTCCATTGCTTTTGACACGCTTGCTCCTGACGGAAAAACTTTGCAGATAGGGACAATCCACAATCTAGGTCAGAACTTTTCAAAAGTCTATGATGTGAAGTATGAAAAGCCAGATGGTTCGCATGAATACGTCTATCAGACTTGTTACGGAATATCCGAGAGAGCAATTGCTGCAGTTTTGATGGTTCACGGTGATGATATCGGTTTTTGTCTCCCCCCACTTGTGGCTCCAATCCAGATTGTTATTGTCCCTGTGATTTTCAAGGAAAAAAGCGAGGAGATCATGCAGACGGCCCGGAGAATTTTCGAGATTTTAAGGGGTGCCGGTTTTAGGGTTCATCTTGACGATCGAGATTTGAGACCTGGCAATAAGTATTACTACTGGGAGAGAAGAGGGGTCCCGCTTAGAGTAGAAATCGGGCCCTCAGAGGTTGAGAAATCCGAAGCGATGCTTGTCAGGAGAGACACAGGAGAGAGGTGTACGGTGAAAGTCGATGATTTGGTGAGAGAGGTCAACAAAATCTTAGAAGAAATCTCTGAAAATCTCCGAGTGAGAGCTATGAAGTTCTTCGAGTCGAGGATACATCGTGCGGAAAGCGTCCAAGAAGCGGCACAGATCTTGGCCGAGAAAGGAGGAATAGTTAAACTTTGCTGGTGCGGCTCGGAGGAGTGTGGCATGTCGATAGAGGAAAAAACAGGTGGAAGAATTCTCGGAGAGTCCCTTGACGAAAAAGCAACCGGGAAGTGTGTCAACTGTTGCGGAGATTCGGAAAAACTGATTTACTTAGCTAAAACTTACTGAAGCGATTTCATAGCCTGCAAAACTTCATCTTCACTCGGGAATCCGACGGGTCCGTGATATCTTATCTTCAAGCCTGCTGCAACAGATGCGAACCTTGCAGCCTCAATCACATCTTTTCGTTTCAAATATCTGCAGAGAAACGCAGTTCCGAAAACATCCCCGGCTCCAGTCATGCTTCTAGCGTCTACTTTCAGGCTTGGAACCTCGAAGAAGTTTCTCTCATGAAGAACGATGCTTGTTTTTTCTCCACGCGTAACGATCACAACCGAGGGGCCCGCTTCTGCCAGCTTTTTCATTTCGGATTTTGGCTCAGGTCCAAGAATGACGCTTTCCTCCTTTCCTATTTTTAGGATGTCCACATATCGTAAATATTCGCGAAGATCCTTTTTCACAATTTTGATATTGCCATTCTTTTCGATTTTTCTCAAAATCCCTTGAGGATCGAGGGCAACAACATTCTTTTCCGTCTTTAAACTGGCTAAAAGTTCTGCGGAAATTTCGCCCGCTATCGGAGAAACGTAAAACGCTTTTGCGCCCCTATAAGATCCCGGCACATCTTGGGGAAGGATTTCTGGAGCCACATATCTGCAGACCTGCTTCCTGTTTCCTTTCTCGTCGTAAATATTTTCGAACGTAGTGGTCTTCTTTCCGCTGACGAGAATTCCTTCCGTGTCCAAACCGAGCTTACTGAAGAGAGGCGGAAATCTTTCAACGAAGTCCCTTCCAACTTTTGAGACTATCCCAGTCTCGAAGCCCAGCGAAACAGCTGTGAGACCACCATAGATCGGTGCTCCGCCTAATGCGTTTTCTATCGTTCCCCAAGGGTAGGTGTTTATATCGATTGCGAAATGACCGACGATTACGACTTCGACCATTCTATCTCTCCCTCTTGCCAGCTATGAACTCCTCCACCGCTTTACGCGCTTCCTCGTCAGACATCTGAACAGGTGGATGTTTGAAGAAATATGCCGAGACGCTTATGAGCGGTCCGCCTATTTTCCTGTCTAGAGCGAGCTTCACAGCTCTTATCGCATCTATAACAACTCCAGCGCTGTTGGGGGAATCTTCAACGGAGAGCTTTACATCGATGTAAAGAGGAACATCGCCGAACTTCCTTCCTTTTATGTATATGTAGCATATTTTCCTGTCCTTCAGGAATGGGACATAATCACTTGGACCGATTCTAAGCGGGACTTCATACGGCAACTGGCTGGAAACGGCCTCGGTTTTGCTTATTCTCTTCGAACTCAGACGTTCCTCCTCCAGCATGTTGAGAAAGTCCGTGTTTCCACCTATGTTCAGCTGATAGCTTTCTTCGACCTTGACACCTCTGTCAACCAGCAGTTTAGTGAGTGTTCTGTGCAAGATCGTAGCTCCAACCTGCGACTTTATGTCGTCGCCAGCACATGGAATCTTTTCCTGCTCAAACTTTTTTGCCCAGTTTTTGTCGGAAACGATGAACTCTGGGATGCAGTTTATAAAGCCGCAGCCTGCCTTTAGTGCCTCGTTTGCGTAAAATCTACTTCCTTCATAGCTTCCCACCGGCAGGTAGTTTATCAGTATATCGGCGTCCGTTTCCTCGAGCACTTTGGCAACGTTCACCGGCTTCTGCCTTTTATCTACGGGAATCACCGGCGTCAGATATTTTCCGAGTCCGTCAAGAACGGGACCTCTCATGACTTCAACCCCAAGCTTGGGAACATCGCAGAATTTGACAGTACAGTTTGGTGGAGTGAAGATAGCTTCTGAGAGATCTTTTCCAACTTTATTCGCGTCAACGTCGAAGGCTGCCACAAATTTTATATCTCTTATGTGATATCCGCCGAAGTTAACATGCATGAGACCCGGGACAAACTCGTCCTCTTTTGCATTTTTATAATACTCAACGCCCTGCACAAGTGAGGACGCACAGTTTCCGACACCTGCTATGGCAACTTTTATCTTACTCATCCGTTTTCACCATATTTCATTTTCTGATATATCAATTTCGGAAATATTTATAAAGCTTGCGGATGAACGGTCGATTGTGAAAGAAGCGCCACTAGTCAGGCTGAAGAAGAAAACAACGGTGGAAATTCTGTGGATGTATTTTCTAAGGTTACTGAGCGAGCGACCTATGTGCGGTTATGAGTTGATGAAGGAGATTGAGCGGAGATTTGGATGGAAACCACCGATAGTCACATCATATCTCGTTTTGCAGGCTTTGAGGAGAGATGGATACATCACGGTGCGTAAAGTCACGGGGAGGAGGAGAAAAACATTGTACGAAATCACGGCACGGGGCAGAGATCTTTTCCAGAAAGGCAAGGATTATCTAAGAAATCTGTATAGAGGGTTCAGCGTCCGCTCAGCCTCTTCCTCGCAACTATCACCCTTTGGGAAGCCGTCAAGTTCGCCAAGAAAGCAACGATCACAACGGCATACTTGACGCATCCGACTAGGGCGCCTATTCCTAGGATGAGCATTCTTTCCGGTCTTTCTCCGAGTCCAACATCCATCTCTTTAGCTCCTGCCGCTTCTGCTCTCGCTCTGATATAACTGACGAGAAAGCTCCCCTCTATCGCAAGGAAACACCAAAGCCAGCCGGGAAGCCAGCCAGCTTCTGCGAGCCCTCCATATGCCACCGCAGCCAAGACTGCGAAATCCACGAGTCTGTCTATCGTCGAGTCAAGGACGCCTCCGAAGGCCGTGACCATCCCGCCGAATTTTGCAACGGCTCCGTCGAGTAAATCAAAGATTCCGCAGATCAGTAGGAAAATTCCTCCTAAAAATTCGTTCGAACGTGCGAAAAAGAAAACAGAAACCATTCCGACTAAGAGTCCGATTAGTGTGAGAGTGTTTGGTGTGATACCTCTGGCAGCGATGGAAGTGGCAATCGGAGCCACGATGTTGCGCACCTTCTCTTTCACGCGACTGAGCATTCTCTCGAAAAATCATTCTCCGTATTTTGAATAAAAGCATCAGGAAGAGGTGGCGCTCTTGAAATTAATTATATGTCAACGGTCAGAGATTTTCTGGGGAGGTTCAGAGTGAAAGCAAAAATATGGCTGGGTCCGGCGGGAATTCCCGGAATGTGTAAGGAGAGGAGCACGCTTGCTGGAGTTCGCTGTGTTGCCGAAATCGGTCTGAACGCCATGGAGATAGAGTTCGTCAGGGGTATAACGCTCACGCAGAAAGCAGCGGAGGAGGTTGGAAAGATCGCTCAAGAGCTCGGCGTTAGACTCTCCGTCCATTGTCCATATTTCATAAACCTGTGCTCCCCAGACAAAAAGAAGGTTGAAGCCTCAAAGCAGAGAATTCTCGAATCTGCCAGAAGAGCTCATGCAATGGGTGCGGATATAGTAGTTTTTCATCCCGGCTATTATAGCGGAAGATCTCCGGAGGAGGCGTACCGAACGGTCAAGGAGGCGGACTCAGACATGATCGCCAAACTCGAGAAGGAGGGAATTGATGATGTCTTCTTGGGTCACGAGACGACGGGGAAACAGAGCGCTTTCGGAACCTTGGAAGAAATAGTCTCTCTGTGCAAGGAGCTTTCAAAGTGTAGACCTGTCGTGGATTTTGCACACATCTACGCCAGGCAGGGTGGAAGGATCGACTACGCGCAAATCTTAGATGCTCTAAAGCCTCTGAAGCTTGATCATCTTCACACGCACTTCACAGCAATGGAATGGACGCCTGCTAAGCAAGCCGGCGCCGGAAACGAAAAGCGACATCTACCAATGCGAGCTGGAGATCCGCCGTTTCGACCACTCGCCGAAGAAGTTTTGAAGAGAGGAATGAAGATAACGATAATCTCTGAATCGCCAGTTCTGGAATTGGACTCTCTCGAGATGAAGAAAATTTTTGAGAAGCTAGGCTACAGATTTGAGCGCTGAAACGAGCTCCTCGATCTTGACTGTCTCCTGCTTTTTTGTTTTCAAATCTCTCAGGGCGACTTGACCGGCGGAGACTTCTCTTCTTCCGACTATCACAGCAAATCTCATCCCCATCGAATCCGCATGACTCAGGGCCTTTTGTAGGCTTCTTTCCATAACCTCCATCTCCGTTACTATACCCTTTCTCCTCAACATGTTAGAGATTTCCAAAGCTTTGGGCAGGAGATCCCTCTCGAGTGGAACGACATAAACTAACGGTTTTATCGGCTTTTCCGCTTTGCTGTCTTTCAGGAGAAGGGAGGAAATCCTATCGACGCCGAAGCCGACTCCGGTCGCTGGTGTTTTGGGTCCTCCCAGTCTTTCAACGAGCGTGTCATACCTGCCGCCACCCGCGACCTGCACATCTCCGACATAGACCTCAAAGACAGTCCCCGTGTAATAGTCGAGGCCCCTCGCTATTCCGAGATCTATCTCAAACTTCTCTCCAGCTTCGCGGAGAATTCTTAAAAGCTCCTTAGACCTTTCAAGCATGGATTCATCGATGTCGAACTCGCTTAACTTCTGAAACACTCTGAAATCTCCACGCAAGGAAAAAATCTTTAGGAGCCTTTCATATTCTTCTTCAGGAACGCCAGCTTTCCGCAGTTCTTCAAGAATCCTATTCCTGTTTCCTGAATCAACCGCCCTGAGTATAGGGTCCTGCTTTTCTTCCTTTACCCCAACCGAGGCGAGCACATTCCTTAAAATTCCAACATCACCAATCCTTAGCTTCCAGTCATTCATTCCAACTTCGCGCATAATTTCGCATGTTAGGGAGATCACTTCCGCGTCCGCCTGCGGGTTTGGGCTTCCGATTATCTCACAACCAGCTTGCGTGAATTCTCTCCATCTCCAAGCTTGCGGTTCTTCGTACCTGAAGCATTCTCCAAAATAGAAAAGTCTGACTGGGGGAGGATTTCTCTTAAGATGTTGGATGAAAAACCTTATCGCCGGTGCGGTTAGCTCTGGTCGAAGGGCAAGCTTTCTCCCAGACTTGTCTTCAAAATCATAGATCTGTTTGATTATCTCACTTCCGCTCTTGACGAGAAATAGTTCGAGATGTTCGAAAATTGGCGTCTGCACTTCTTGAAATCCGAATCTTTCGAAAACACTTCTCATTTTTGAGACCACAAACCTTGCAGTTGCCAGCTCGTCTCCCCAGAGATCTCTGGTTCCTCGCGGACACCGCAACTGCATCAATCGATCACCGAATGGTCAACTTGCAAAATTCTAACATATCCGTTTGAGCTTTTGAAGACCTGCGTTAGGAAATCGACATTCAACTTATCTTGGAAAGCTTGGATTCCGATAGGCTCCGGTCTGCTGGTTATTTGCTCGGACACTCCGCTGATCAACCATGCAGTTTCTATGTTCCCAGTCTGGTTGAGGAAAACCACGAGGGTTTCCGGAATTTCTGCTTCATTCTCGGGCGGGTAGAATCCTGCCATGTTTGTTGGTCTACCACTTTCGTCAATCACAACGATTGCATATCCATCCATAGTTTTCTCCTCATTTTCGGTTCTCAGGAATACTCGCCCATTCTGGTGATCTAAGACAACTTCTCTCCTGTCGCCTCCGAAGTTGAAGACATACATGCTATCTTGCATGCTCGGTCTTAGGCCATATGGGCGATATCTGACATTTGCTTTAAATATTATTGTGAGAGGTTCGTAAACACTGTAGTTCCACCATGCGTAATAGTACTCGTCATAAGTGAACAGTATGTAGTCGATTTTTATTCCGAAATTGTCTCTATAGGTTTTAAGATACCATTTGAGCTCGTTTTCACCAATCTGTGGAAAACGCTGAACGTCGGTTCTCCTTCCGTTGATGAAAAATGGTTTAGCAGGTTCGTTTACCCCGTAAAGTCTGGCTTCATTATTCTTCACATAATAAACATAATCTGGTGGTTTCGGCCAGAAGTTTGGATCGTTTTCCCATTTTCCTTGCTCGCCTATCCCCTCCACACCATCGCAGACGGTTTTTCTTTCCGTCGCTCCAGTCAGCAGGTGTCCGTATGACCATTGGATAGAAACTATTGCGTTTTCAGGAGTGTTCTCTCTTATCCATTTGAAAGCCTCCATAAGCGCCGCATCAAGTCCAGCTCCGAGTCGCCATTCCGTAGGCGGTGTTGTTACTTCGGCGGCCCCTGTTGCGTTCACGACAAATGCAGATCCGAGAAGCACGATGATAGCAACGGCCAAAACCGGAGTCTGAAATCTTCTGAGCCAGCTCCAGTCAGGATGGAAGGAGAAATCCTTCAACCAGCTCAGAATAACGCTGATCCCGACTCCAGCCATAACTGGTAAAAGCGGCCACCACTGTCTTTCAAATCTAGCCTGACCTGCTTTCGGCCACACCATCGCAAGCATTACAATGAACCAGGCTAAAAGGAGAAAGTGATGGGGTTCTCTTTTCCAGATGCAATAGAGAACTGTTACGATACAACCGATGAGGGTTATGCCTAGGAGAAAATTGTTTTGATAGAACTTTGTGAAGATATCCGAGAAAGAAGCGGGCGCGGCCATTTCGGAGGCGTAGCGTGGGAAGGATACCCCGCCACCCCCGCCAATTCCCACATAGCCAAGTATAGACTGCGCAGTTCCCAGCCATCTGTCTGGACTAACACCTCCAGACCAGAAAACTACAGTTGACGTCACGATAGCTATCACAAACCCTATCAGCAAGGGCATATGAGAGTTCACAGTATTTTTGAACGCTAAATCGATGCTCCTCCTTTTCTTGAGAAGTTCTGTAAAGAAGTAAGCGGCGAGCGTGAACAGTATTCCGCCGATGAGGGCGACTGAGATAAACATTGACCCAGCCCAAGTCAGCACAAATAGTCCAAAAGTTATCCCGCTAAGGATTCCGTAGGGAATGATCCCATCTTTTCCAGATTTCATAAGCTTGACAAAGAAGTAGACAGTCCAAGCGCACATGAACGTTATCGTGGGTTCTCTGTCGAAGGCCCCAACTTTGTTCCAATATATTGATGATACGAGGGTTGTGAAGAGGAAGGCCGCCACCGCTCCTGCAACATCTCCGTGAAGCTCCCGACCAAGCAGAAAAATCGGGATTATGCTAAGACAGAAGAAAATTATTCCATAATATTTTGCTATGTCGTAGAGATCTACAGATGGTAAGACGGTCTTTACTCCGCGGTATATCATGACGGCCAGGAGGGGTTGCAACTGCTCTTTTTCGAACTCCCATCCATGCGGTGCATGTGACCATGGATTTTTCTCTGCAAATCCGTTGTTTCTTTCCAACAACTTGGCTTCTGCCCAGATCCATCCGCTGTCGGATGTTGTAAGAGTCTCGTATCTTTTACCCGGGATTAAGAGAATGGATGAAGCGATTACCATTAACGCTAGCAGGTATCCGGCTATCAGATATCTCCTGTAGTTCAGCGCCAACACCCTGTTAAGTGTAGAACGGGAAATTTAAGAGCTTGCTTTAGGAGCTTCCTCTTTCTTTTCAGGTTCGGGTGGCGGAGACGTCACTTCTTTTGTAGTTGCCATTATCCACCCAAGCCAGACACCCAGCGCCGAGACCACCCAGACTCCGATTGCTACCGGCAGTACAATGAACCACGAAGTAGTTCTAGCGTAGTCAAATAGACCGATTTCCAACCACCCTACTTTTGCCAATACAAAACCCACATAAAGGGCGAAAACGATAGCGCCGACTATGCAGAGGAGAACTCCTAAGACCTTACCCTTTCCCACAGTGTTCACCTCGTCATATCATTTATTTTCCTATTAAATACTTTTTTCATGATGGGCCCGTGGCCTAGCCAGGATATGGCGGCAGCCTCCTAAGCTGCAAGTCCCGGGTTCAAATCCCGGCGGGCCCGCTAGGAATTAAGGTTAGGTTCCAAAAAGCTCAAAAAGGGCGAACACACCCATAGCAAACGCCAAGAAGAACCACACCGGATTTTGAAGCAGTCCGAGTCCCGCGCAGACTCCACCGGCCAGCGAATAAAAAACAGTTTTGTTGTTTTCTTTCTTTTTTGTCTGAGGCGAGGACGGAACTCGAGAAATCCGAAGTCCGGGTGTCCTAAATCTCAA
>Ga0105162_1000090_pt1 | contig 60987 bp, 60 predicted proteins | sample JNZ201metaG_FD_81532 | JGI IMG/M metagenome (GOLD analysis project Ga0105162, IMG submission 81532) | Hot spring microbial communities from Jinze hot spring, China to study Microbial Dark Matter (Phase II) - JNZ 20120812A | ecosystem: Environmental > Aquatic > Thermal springs > Hot (42-90C) >...
AGATACTCATATTATTCCTAGTTCTCTCCCCGCCTTTTCGAAGGCCCAAAGGATGTGATCAAGATGTTCCTCCGTATGAGTGGCCATAAAGCTTGTGCGTATAAGCTCCCTTCCAGGCGGGGTAGCAGGTGGGACTACGGGGTTTGCAAAAACCCCGTATTTTTCCAAAAGACCGCACATCCTGAAGGTTTTCTCCATGTTCCCTATTATTATGGGGATGATAGGAGTTTGGCTGTTGCCTGTATCAAACCCCAATCTTTTGAAGCCTTCGAGCATCTTCTTTGTGTTTTTCCAAAGACGCTCCCTCCTTTCGGGTTCCTCTACGATCACATCGAGGGCCGCACTGGCTGCAGCTGCAAGGGGTGGGGCTATCGCTGCCGAAAAGATCAAAGGCCTTGCGAAGTGTTTGATGTACTCTATGACCTTTTTGGGACCAGCCACAAACCCTCCTATAGTGGCAAGGCTTTTGGAATAAGTGCCCATTATCAGGTCCACTTCCTCTTCGACGCCAAAGTGTTCTGCTGTCCCCCGACCACCTTTGCCAAGTACCCCTATGCCATGGGCATCGTCCACCATGACCCTTGCCCCGTATTCACGGGCTACCCTCAATATATCAGGCAAAGGCGCTATATCTCCTTCCATGCTGAAGACACCGTCCACAATCACCAACTTTCCCACATCCTTAGGAAGCCCCTCTAGGACCCTCTTTAGATCCTCAACGTCGTTATGTTTGAACCTCTTCACTTGACACATGGCCAAACGACATGCATCGATAATAGAGGCATGGTCGTATTTGTCCAAGATGGCTACATCCCGTCTTCCAAGAAGGGCTGATATGATCCCCAGATTCGTCTGATAGCCTGTAGCAAAGACAAGGGCTGCTTCCTTTCGGAAAAAGCGGGCTAGTTTCTCCTCAAGTTCTTCAATTATATCGAGGTTGCCGTTCAAAAACCTAGACCCTGCACAACCCGTTCCATAGCGCTCTATCGCCCTTATGGCAGCCTCCTTGACCTTCGGATGGCTCGTCAAACCTAAGTAATTGTTCGAACCAGCCATGATCAATTTCTTACCATTTACCACCACCTCAGGCCCTTGAGCCGATTCTATCTTACGGAAGAGGAAATAAATCCCCGCTTCCTTAGCCTTTTCGGCCTCTTGCCAGGAAAAGCACTTATCGAATAAGTCCATCGGTTCCTCCTAAAGCCAACCTCTTTCCAAATACCACTTCAAGGTAATTTCAAGCCCCTCCTTGAGGGAATACTTGGGTTTGAAGCCCAAAAGGGCTTTGGCCTTACCGATGTCACAAACCCAAGCTTCTTGATAAGCTTCCAGGAACTTATTGATGCCAAAGGCCGGTGGACGTTTCCTTATCCTTCCCCAAAGCTCATTGAAGAGGACAACCCCCATGGCTATCACGAAAGGTACCCTTATGGTCCTGTACTTTACCCCTAATATTAAGGCTACCATATCGGCTATATGGCGCAAAGGATACGCCTCTCCATCAGACACACACACCACCTCGCCAGAAGGTGCCTTGGCAGAAAGGCTTAACCAAAGGGCCTCTACGAGGTCAGCTACATAGCACAAACTCAGCTTTTGGTCCTTCTTCAAGAGGGGCAAAAAACCTTTCTTGATCAAACGGAAGAACTCAAGCATATAGGTATCACGAGGACCATAGACGATACTCGGCCTGATGATCAAAATTTCAAGCTTATCTGAAAGGCCTTGTAGGAATTCTTCGGCCTGGAGTTTGCTTTTGCCATAAGGTGAAACTGGACTCGGTGGATCTTCCTCGGTGGAGGGTTTCAAGCCCGAGGTAGGTCCTTGTGCCGATAAACTCGAAAGGAATACAAATTTCCCCTTAACTCCGCCTTCTTCCAGTAACTTCTCCACAAGCCTTTTGGTACCAAGGAAGTTTACCCTGTAGTAATCGTCTGTCACAACGGCCCTCGTAAGGGCTGCAAGGTGGAACACGTGGTCAAACCCTCGCAGAGGGGGAAGCTCTCCAGTAACCAAGTCACCGTAAAGGACGTTAACGCCATGGGGTAAAAGCCCCTTTCGCCGCACTAGAGCCCATACCTCATGGCCCTCCTTTAGCAAACGTTCCACCAAGTGACTCCCTATGAAGCCAGTAGCACCTGTCACCAGGATCCTTGCCATCTCATTTGAACCCTTAGCGGTACTTCGGGCTTAGAGAGGATAATCAGATATATCCCTTCTTCAGCAAGAACTCCGCGTTCAACACGGCAGCTCCTGCTGCCCCTCGTATGGTGTTATGGCTCAAGAGGAAGAACTTATAATCCAATACAGGACATTTCCTCAGCCTCCCAATCACACAGGCCATCCCCTTCTGAAGGTCCCTGTCTTTCAAAGGCTGCGGCCTGTCCTTTTCTTCGCGGTAGATCACCGGAGGAACAGGGGCAGAAGGAAGGCCTAATCCTTCAAGGGGGTTGAAGGACCTCCAGGCTTGAATTACTTCTTCTGGTGAGGGTTTCTCCACCAACTCCACGCTGACGCTTTCCAAATGGCCATCCCTTACATTTACCCTGGTGCATGAGGCACTTACTACCATTTCAGCTGGGATAAAACCTCCTTGCCCTAGTTCCCCTAGGATCTTCAGGGTCTCTGTCTCTATCTTTTCCTCCTCCCCTGAGATGAAGGGGATCACGTTGTCCAATATATCCAAGGAGGCAACCCCAGGATAACCTGCACCGCTTACGGCTTGAAGGGTGGTCACGATCACCTTCTTCAACCCGAAGGCCCTTTTCAAAGGGGCTAAGGCAAGGACTAAGCCTATTGTGGAACAATTGGGATTGGTCACTATGAACCCTCCTTTCGGCCACCTTGAACGCTGCCTGTCTATGATCCTCACATGGTCTGGATTCACCTCTGGGACCAACAAGGGGACATCTGGATCCATACGATGGTTCCTAGCGTTAGAGATTACAATGTAGCCCTCCCTAGCAAACTCTTCTTCTATAGGACCAGCTACGGCGGCATCAAGGGCAGAAAAGACCACCTTACAGTCAAGGTTCGGTATACACTCTTTTACCTTCATGTGAGCCACCTTCTCCGGGATTTCACCTTCGATCTTCCACCTTTCTTGCATGATTTCGCCATAAGTAAGCCCGGCACTCCTTTCAGAAGCCGCCAGTTCGGTGAGCTCAAACCAAGGATGATCTATCAAAAGCTTTACGAACCTTTGGCCTACTACCCCTGTAGCCCCTAGAATCCCTACCTTCACCCTCTCCATTTAAGGCCTCCTTAAAGTAGGAGCTTGCCTATACGTCTCCACCTCACTTTTTCCAGAAGCCCTTTTCCATTAGAATCCCAAGACCAATAAATGACAAAGGCCCTACCTATAAGGTTTTCTTTAGGCACAAACCCCCAATAACGGCTATCCATACTGTTGTCTCTGTTGTCGCCCATAACGAAATAATGATCCTCAGGGACCGTGACGGGGCCAAAACTCGGCCTTGGAACCCCTTCCCTTTCCCATACACCCCACGGATCATCCAAAGGCCGCCCGTTGATTAAGACCTTCTTATCCCTGATCTCGACCCGCTCACCTGGAAGTCCTATGACCCTTTTTATGAAATCCTTTTTGGGATCCCGGGGATAAACAAAGACCACGATCTCACCCCTTTTGGGTTTTGAGAACTCTATCAACTGCTTCCCAAGGAAGGGAACCCTTATGCCGTAAAGGCATTTTATGACCAATATATGATCACCTACTAAAAGGGTTGGTTCCATGGAACTAGAAGGTATCTTATAGGCTTGTACGAAAAAAGCCCTTACCAAAAGGGCAATGGCCACAGCCCATATGATCCCCGTCAAATTCTCCTTGACCTTATCCTTCCCCATTTACTCATTCCCCTTTTAATACCCTGACTTCTGTAAACCCTTCTTTTTTCAGCCGCCCCATAGTTTCTTCTGCTTCCTTTGAACTTGAAGCCTTTACGCACACCCTGTACCAAACCTCTCCTCTCACCCTGGCTGGATATATACTCACTTCATATCCTTGGGAGTGGAGTCTGTCTATCAAAAGTTTGGCATTCCTTTGATCTTTGAAGGCCCCTACCTGTAAAAAAAACGCTTCTTTGCTCAGCTCCTTGGATTCCCTTTTCTTCACCTCAACTGGAGCTTGAGGGATAACAAGGGGCTGGGTATCCTCAACACGAGGTCCAGCTCCTTCTTGTTGGAGTTTCTCATAAAAGGTAAGAGGTAATTCTTTGGAGGTAATGAGTTCAGAGGCGTTCCCTTCAAGTAGCTTATCTCCTATTTGCTTAGTGGTATCAAGGGCCACTTTTTCCCTTTCGCCTAACCTTATACCCACCATCACACCCGTAAAAAACCCCAAAAAGAACAAAAGGACTATCGCTATGATCCCCTTTTTGCCTTTCTTCTTTTCCTTCTGTCCCACCAATTTCTGTTATCTCACATCTCCTCAGGGGCCTTAACCCCTAAGATGTAAAGGCCATTTTTTATTACCGTCTTCACAGCATAAATCAAAGCCAGTCTTGCCTTCAAAAGCCCTTCCTCAGCTCCTAAGACCCTGTGCCTATTATAGTAACCGTGAAAGGCCTTAGCCAAGGACAAGAGGTAAACAGTTAAGGGATGGGGCTCAAGGTTTTGGGCGGCCTCTTCCAATATCTCCGGGAATATCCCCACCATCTTGGCTAATGACCTTTCTTCAGGCAATCTCAAGGGAGAAAGGTCAACCTCTGCTAAGTTAGGGACCTGTATCTTCCTCTCCTGGGCTTTTTTGAAGATACTCGATATCCGTGCATGTGCATACTGTACGTAATAAACTGGGTTTTCTTCACTTTGGGCCTTCGCAAGCTCTAGGTCGAAGTCCAAAGGGCTTTCAGCCCTCCTAAGGAGCATAAAGAACCTCGTGGCATCTACCCCTACTTCTTCCATCACCTCGCGTAGGGCCGTGAATTCCCCTGCCCTTGTTGACATGGAGACCCTTTTTCCACCCCTTAAAAGGTTTACCAACTGCACTAGGATCACCTTCAGCCTATCTGCATCATATCCCAAAGACCTAACAGCTGCTTCAAGCCTTTTGACATAGCCATGGTGATCTGCCCCCCAGATGTCTAAAATCAGGTCATAACCCCTCTGAAACTTATCAAGGTGATAGGCTATGTCAGAAGCAAAATACGTGGTCGTCCCTGAAGCCCTTATAACTACCCTGTCCTTTTCGTCACCAAAGGCGGTGCTTTTGAACCAAACCGCTCCTTCCTGCTGGTAGAGAAAACCTTTTGTATGTAAGGCCCTTAAAACCGCCTCTACTTTCCCTTGAGCATAAAGGTCTTTTTCGTAAACGTAGCGGTCGAAGCGAACGCCAAAGGCAGATAGCTCTTCTCTTATCCACTCCATTATCACCTCTTCGGCCACCTCTTTAGAAACCTTCAAGGCTTCTTCTTCGCTCATTGCGATTAGCTCATCCCCGTACCGACGCTCGAGTTCTCTTGCTACATCAAAGATGTACCCCCCTCTGTAACCGTCCTCTGGAAAGGGGTACTCCTTACCTTTCAGCTCCATATACCTTGCAAATACTGACTTACCCAAAAGCTCCATTTGGGTTCCTACGTCGTTAACGTAATACTCCTTCTCGACGTCATATCCCACCCATTCTAAAAGCCTGGCCAACGCATCTCCAAAGGCGGCTATCCTTCCATGACCTATATGTAAGGGGCCGGTAGGGTTCGCACTGACGAATTCTATCAACACCCTCTTTTGCCTCTTCTCTGACCGACCATATCTTTCCTCCAAAGCAGAAGCTTCCTTTACCTTAGAAAACCAAAAAGCCTCTTCCACGAAGAAGTTCAAATACCCTTGCCCTGCAACTTGGACCTCCCTCACCTCTTTAGAGGAAGGCAGGTGCTTGAGGAGGACCTCCGCCACCTCAGAGGGCTTTTTGCCCATGCGTGATGCAAGCAAAAAGGCCACATTTGTGGCATAATCCCCATAGTCCTCCTGTGGGGGCCTTTCTAAGGAAAAAGCAAGGGGAACCTCAACCACTGGCAAATATCCTTTTTCCTGGGCCCTTTTTATGGATTCCAATAGAAGCTCCTTTATCCTCGTTTTCATCATGGCAGTAGCTCCCTATAGAGGTCTGGTCTCCTATCGCTGAAAAGATACCACTTACGCCTAGTCCTTTTTACCTCCGTCAAATCCATCTCGGCCAAAAGTACCCCTTCTTCAACCCCTGCGGGCTCTGTCAAAAGCTCCCCATCCGGATTTAGGAAAAAACTCATCCCGTAAAAGTATTGGTGCCTCTCCTTCCCTACCCTATTAACCCTCACCACAAAAAAGCCGTTGCATATGGCATGGCCAGACAAGAGTTTTAACCACCTCTGTTGGGTCCTAAAGGCACAGGCCGTGGGGGCAAAGAGCACCTGGGCCCCTTTAAGCCCCAGGATCCTGGGCCCCTCAGGGAAAAGGTTATCCCAGGACAGCTGGATACCCACCTTGACGCCATCTACTTCAAATACCGGAAAACTATCTCCTGGTTCAAAGTAAGCCCTTTCTTCCCAAAGGGGTATCTCTGGAAGGTGGACCTTCCGGTATACCCCTACTACTTCGCCTCTGGAGGAGATCACTGCTGCAGAATTGAAAAATTTACCTGATGCTTCCTCGAAAAAGGGAACAACCAAGCTCACCCCGTACCTTTGGGCAAAGGACTTCATTTCGTTCATTAGCGGACCATCTAAAGGCTCTGCTAGTTTAAAAGCCTCTTTGTCCACTTCTGCTGGAAACCAATGGGTAGGGAAAAGCTCGGGGAAACAGAGGAAGTTCGCCCCCCTTTCAACCGCTATGGAAGCCAAGTACAAAGCCCTCTGAAGGTTCTGTTGCTTGTCTTTGGTACTTTCAAGTTGTATTGCGGCTACCTTCATGGAAAAGGTTTTATAACACAAAAACCCAACCGAAGGCCAACGGCTTCATCCACCCTTAAGCCCCATCATTTCCATTAATCCCTTGCGTATCATCATCACTGCTATGGCTGCCAAAAGAAGGCTTGTGACCTTGGCCACGCCTCTTATCCCACTTTCGCCGAGGACCCTTGTAAGCTTTTCTGCCTCTTTGAAGACAAACCAGGTAAAGCCCAGGTTTGCCATAAAGGAAAGCAAGGTGATCCAAAAACCATAAAGGTCATGGCAGATCAACAAGGTAGTCATCACCGCCGGGCCGACTATTAGGGGCACGCCTAAGGGCACAACCCCTATCGTTTCACCTGGAGGCCTCTGCCCTTTTTCGGCAAAAAGGATATCCCGCACCGCCACTATCAAGAGGATCAACCCTCCACCCACCTTGAAGTCCGAAACCGTTACACCTAAAAAACGAAATACTATTTTCCCCAATAACAAAAACCCAACGCCTACGCTAAAGGCGGTGAAGATGGAATCCCTGATGACATGTCTCCTCTTTTCCTCATCCATCCCTTCGGTGAAGGAAAGGAAAAAGGGCAAAACACCTACCGCATCCATAGCTACAAAGATAGGAATAAAGGCAAGCAGCACTTCCTTCATAGACGCTCAGAACGCAGAAAAACAAAATGGGGGCCGGTCATAAGCCGGGTTCTGTTCCCCTTGGGTTCAAGGGGCGGTGGCCATTAGTCTGGGCGGTTGGTCACCCAACCGCTCAAGCGGCCTACCCAGGGGCATCGGGCGGGCCACCCTTTTAAGCCCCCCTACATGGCCTTGCTCCGGACGGGGTTTACCGTGCCCTGCCTCCTCTCGGAGGCAGGCGGTGGGCTCTTACCCCACCTTTTCACCCTTACCCCGGCAAAGCCGAGGCGGTCTGTTTTCTGTGGCACTTTCCAGGGGTTACCCCCTCCGGGAGTTACCCGGCGTCCTGCCCTCTGGAGCCCGGACTTTCCTCCGGAAGCCGTGCCTCCGGCGGCCACCTGACCGACCCCCTTTTTAAAAACTAAACATCCAACTCTCCCTTTCCATGTGCCCGAGAAGCCCCTAACGCAAAGCCAAAGGCCACTACTAAGACATGTATCTTAAAGAGGGTCTCTGTGAGCCCTGCCACAAGGTAATGTATAAGGACCATCGAAGAAAAAAGTGCCAAAGGATCCCCATGTTTCGCCCTTGTTGTGAACTCCTTAAGGGCCACGAAGAAAAGGACGGACAAGGCTACTATCCCCAATATGCCATGTAAGGCAAGGGAATAAAAGTAGATGCTATGAGGCTGGTTGTATTCAAGGATCCCTTGCCACTGTAAGGGTACAAGCCTCTTTATCTCTAACTCGTAATCGCCGGTGCCTATCCCCAAAAGAGGAGAGCGCTTGAACATCTCAAAACACATACTCCACATCCCCAAGCGTCCCCCTATGGAGGTCGTCACTTCCCCCTGTTCGAAAAACCCCTTTACCTCCTCCAAAACCTGCAAGAACTTTTGGTGGATTTGTGGAACAGTCCATATAGAAATCAGAAGTACCCCCAAAAGCAAAGACAACATCTTCCTGGGGAAGGCGCCTTTTGAACGGAAAACAAAAGCTGAAAAAAAAGCCCCTATACAGGCCAATAGAGGCCCCCTCGAATTGGCTAAAACCACCCCTAAAACGCCAAGGCCTAGCAGAAAGGCCCAAAAAAACCTACTCCTCCCCGAAGACCTCAAAAGGAGGACCAATGCGCCATAGATCCCAAGCGCCGAAAGGTTTCCAAACCAAATGGGGTTCATGAGGACCACACTCGGAAGCTCAAAAGCAGAAGCTCGCCCCACACCTAAAAACTTCCCCAAAGCCAATAGGTCCAAAATCCCTACGCCCCCTACAAAGCCCACTACCCCTAAAAACCCCTCCTCAGACCCTTTAAAAACACCACGACACAAGACATAAACAACCAAGGCCCACGAAACCCTCCTACAAACCCTCAACCCACTCTCTAAATCCTCCGTCCAAAGAAGCCCTAGCCAAAAGACCAGAACGAACAAAACTAGCCCCCAAAAGACAAAATCCTTCCTCAGATCCCTAAAAAAAGAAGACCTTCTAAATTTTTGCCTAAAGGCAAAAAAGCCAACAAATGCCATCGCAAGAAGGCTTCCTGTCTTGGTCAAAGGGATACTTAGGGCGAATATCAATAAGGTGATCTTCCTAAAGGTATCGAGGGTAGTTGTGTTTTGCCTCAATGGTATTCTGCGAAGAAGAACCCTTTTCTTCTTGGTAAGAGGAATAAGGGCCGACTGGCTCCTTCTATGACCTTTATGGCAACGTCCCCAAATAGCCACCGCGTAATTCCCGATTGTTGCCCATGGCTTGATATGGCAAGAAGGCTTACCCTTTCCTCTTCCGCAGTCGAAAGGATCTCTTCGGCAATGTCCCCTATTTTAAGCACCTCCTTCACCTTCAACCCCTTATCCCTTAGGGCATCGGCTACTTCTTTCAAATATCCCAAGGCGTGCTCTTGCCTTTCTTTTTCCTTTTTTTCCTTCCAGTGTTCCCTTTCTTCGGGCGTTAGGGCTGATTCGATAATGGACTCTACATAACTAGGAACCTGTAAGGGCTCAAGGACATGTAGGAGGACTAGCTCCGAGTCCGCACCCCTTATGAACCCCTCTACGTACCCCAAGATTTCCTCTGCTGCTTTTGAGCCGTCAAGCGGAATCAACACCTTTGAAAAATTGCGTTGCTCAAGGGCCTCCTCAAAGGAAAGGGTTCGAGTAAGAAGCACTGGGATACGTGTGCCCTGGAGGATCTTGGCTGGAACTCCTCCTAACCGCCAGCGTGTACCGGGTTTGCCATAAGCAGAAAGGGCTATAAGGCTTACGTTAGACTTCTCAGCAAAGGTAACTATCTCTTCAGCAGGGTCTTCGCCGTAAAGCAATATCCCACTCGCCTTAACCCCAAGGGACTCAAGCTCTGAAGCCCTTTTTTCCAAATAAGCCCTAAGCGGACGATCTAGGGCCCTTTTGTCCTCAGAGAAGACCGAAAGCAAAATGACCTCGCTGCCTAACCTCTTCGCTACGCTCTCCACAAAAGGGAGCACGTTTTCTGCATACATAGAACCATCGAGAGGTACTAGGATCTTCTCATACATGGTCCTTTGCCTCCTTACTTATTTAAGCCTTATGAGGCCTTATACTTGCCGAAAACCCTAACTTCTTCAAGTCATCTAAAAGGCTACTTACATCTTCATCTGCAAACTGCAACACCAAATGGAACCCCCCTTCTGCAGAAGGTAAAGAACAAAAGCTCTTCAACTTTTTACCACTACGCTCTACGCACTCCATCACCTTCTTAGTGGACTCTGGATCGGCAGCATTGTATACGATGACCCTTTCTCCTTCCTCCCCTATCCCCATTAAGGGATTCAAGATCTTGTAAAAGAAATCATTAGTGGTAGCTATGCCGACGAGCTTACCGTCCTCTACAACAAGCAAAGAACCTACGCGGTTCTTCTGGGCTATGGCTATTGCCTGTTCCACGGTGATATCAGGTGGTACGGTCACAAGTTCCTTTCTCATGATATCTTTTACCTTTATCTTGGCCAAAAGGTAGTTTAATTCCCAGTGGCTCAAAGAAGTGGCTTGTGAAGGATAATACCGAAGTAAACGGTTCTTGGTCACGATGCCGACAAGTTTCCCCTTCTCTACTACAGGTAAGCGCTGTATATTATGAAACTCCATAATCCTTCCCGCTTCTACCATCAAAGTGTCGGGGGAAACCGTTATAACATTGGTGGTCATAATGTCTCTAATCAACATCGAAATACCTCCTTACGGACTTTTTAAAAATTTTAGCATTTATCGTGACCTTTTCAAGGAAAAACTTTGACAAGCTGGAAATTTCGGCTATTCTCACTAAAAGTGATGAGTACAGTTGAAGAAAAACAGGTAAAGATAAGGGCCTTACATTACAAGGACGTAGAGGACATAGCGGAAATAGAGAGGCTTATCATAGGAAGGGAGAGGAAGGACTATTGGCTTATGCGTATAGAAGTAGTAGGTGAAAGGTCGCCTATGACATGTCTTGTGGCTGAAGTGGAGGGGAAGGTGGTGGGATTCATCATTGGAGAAGTGGCAGGATGGGAATACGGAGTGCCTGACACTGTAGCGTGGATAGATACCCTTGGGGTACATCCCGATTATCAGGGAAAAGGTATTGCCACCATGCTGTTTAAACGTTTAACCGAGAACTTGCGAAAGATCGGCATAAAGACCGTTTACACCTTAGTCCATTGGAAATCGTGGGATTTAATAAGGTTTTTTGCTAAAATGGGTTTTTCCAAAGGCGAGATGGTTCACCTAGAGATGAAACTCGAAGATTGAAGATGGCCAAATACCTTGGTCTTGTTTTAGATGAGCGTTTCCTCACTTATGAAACCGCTCCCTTTTCCCCTGAAAACCCTGAAAGGATCGCACACCTTTACGAACAGCTAAAGGGTGGGGGATGGTACCATTTGATCGAACCGAGGATGGCTTCTACTGAAGAACTCGCCTTGGTCCATGGCCAAGCGTATATAGAGGAAGTCAGAGGGCTTTCGGTAAAGGGTGGGAGGCTTGCACCGGACACATGGATTGCTCCAGGTGGTTTCGAGATTTCGGCCTTGGCCGCAGGAGGGGTTATAAAGGCCGTCGAAGAGACCGTTAAAGGAAAGTTAAATATGGCCTTCGCCCTCGTAAGACCTCCTGGCCATCATGCCTCAAGGGACAAAGGGATGGGTTTTTGTGTCTTTAACAGTGTTGCGATAGGAGCCAAGTACGCTTTAGAGGCCCTGGGAGTCAAGAAGGTACTTGTGGTCGATTGGGATGTACATCACGGCAACGGTACTCAAGAGATCTTTTACGCCGATCCACGGGTATTATACTTCTCAATCCATCAATACCCCTTCTTTCCCGATTCGGGGTACTTTGATGAAGTGGGTGAAGGCGAGGGTAAAGGCTATACGGTAAACGTACCTTTACCCATAGGGTGCACTGACGTGGACTACAGCAATATCTTCCGCCGGCTCCTTCTGCCCCTGGCATCGGAATTTGAACCCGAACTTGTAATCGTATCGGCTGGCTTTGACCCTCACCAGTTGGACCCTTTGGGCGGCATGAACCTTAGCGAAAAGGGCTTTGGAAGGTTAACCCAACTTGTGCTTAAGGTAGCAGAAGAACTCTGCAACAGTAAGGTCGTCTTCGTCCTTGAAGGAGGGCATCATCCTTATGCCCTTTCACGGTCAGTTTTTGAAGTATTAAGACTTTGTTGCGAAAAAGATTTGGCCTTACAGCTAGATTTCGAGCAAAGAGAAGACGAAAACTATTACAAGATCAAACCTTTTATACAAACAGTGAAGGAATGCCTTCAAAACAAATGGAAGATCTAAAGCTCAAATTCCTCTCCGTAGTTCACCACCTTTTGAAAGACAAGTTCCAAGTAGTCACCTGGGCGTAAACCTAAAGCGCTAACTACTTCTTGAGGGATGTGAAGTTCGTTCCAATAACCCTCAACCTCCCAGTCGAAGTCCCAATCGACCTTCTCTTCTACCTTTCTCCCAGCACGGTAAACCCTCTTTAGCTTGCCTTTAAGCCTAGAACCCACTACCACCTCTGCACGGTTCCTAAGGTGGGAGGGGATCTCTACATAAAGGGAGGACCCATCGCCCATTACCTTTAATATTACCCTATCCGTTCCTTCCTTATAGAACCCCAATACACTCCTATAAGGTATCTCCTCACCTTGAAGCATACGTCTGCGGGCCAATAGGTCCTCCCTTTTGCTTTTTACTCTAACTTAGCTCCACATTTACCGCAGTATTCAAATTCTTGTGGCAAATATTTTGCTCCACATTTATCGCAATACTTTATAGGAGCACCCCATGGATAATAGGTGTGGCTCTTCCCTTCTTTGGAAAGCTTTCTCAAGCCTATGTAATCCACCTTCCTCTTCTCCAGGAAGGCACTGAACCCTTCGATCGGCTCACCTGTCGCATAGTGGATGGTCAACCAATCGCGGGCGTGTTGGAAAGTAGTCCATGCGAGATCCCCCCAGAAGTTACATTGGACCTTCGTATACCTCATACAATCGGGGAACTTATTCACCAGCTTTTCTATAACCCTGTCAACTGCCTCATCGAGTTTCTCATAAGGCACTACTTCGTTCACCAACCCCCATTCGAGGGCGGTTTTAGCGTCTATCTCGTCACCTACCATAACCAACCAGCGAGTCCTCTTATCACCTATGGTCAAAGGCAACCACTGGGTAGCACCACCTGCTGAAACGCTCCCGGTCCTCGTACCCGGTTGGACAAAACGGGCATGTTCTGCAGCAATGGAGATGTCACAGGCCAGGTTGATCTCATTGCCTCCCCCTGCCACTACACCGTTTATCCTAGCTATCACAGGCTTCCCACAAGTCCTTATAAGGTAAAGCATCCTTTCGTAATAGGTCCACCAGTTGTAAAACTCATGCGGCCTTTCAGGGTATATCACCGAATAAGTACCTGCATCACCGCCTGTACAAAAAGCCTTGTCACCAGCCCCTGTAATTACGATGACCGCAATGCCATCGTCCATCATAGCGTCTTCCAAAGCTTGACAGATCTCATAAAGCTCTGTACCAGTATAGGCGTTATACCTGTGAGGCCTGTTGAGGGTAATCCTCGCAGCCCACTTATCGTAGAACTTCTCGTAAATGATCTCCTTGAAGCCAAACTCTTCAGGGGGACGTCCCCTGAAGATCTTCATATGCCTTTCCCAATCATAACCGTATTTCTCTAACTTTTCCCTAAACTCCTTTTCATAGTCCCTTGGCATGGTCAAACCTCCTTTGGAAGCTTTCCCCTTATATGTCTAAAAATCGGGGACCAAAACGATCCTCTTCATAGGCGATCCACTTGAATGCACTTCCTCAAACACCTCCCTTATCTGACTCATAGGCCTGGTCTCCACGAAGGGATCAATCTGGATCTTCCCTTTCAGGACCATGTCTAAAACTATGGGATAATACTCAGGCAAACACCCCCAAGTGCCTATCATCTCAGCATCGAAAGCCATAAGCCGCGAGATCTGATACTCGTTGACCTGAGGACTGTAACCAACAACTATCAACTTACATATGAAAGTCAAAAGCTCTAGAGCAATCTGCTGACCGGCCTTGACCCCTGAAACTTCAAAGATCTTCCAGCCGTAATTACGAAGGTCGTTTTCCTTACATATCTTTCGAAACTCCTCCCTTACATCCCTCGGGCTTTTACCTTTGGAATTGATCACAAAATCTGCCCCATACTTCAACGCCCTTTCTAACTTCTTCTCGTCCACATCTATACCTATGACCACTTCAGCACCAAAGGCCTTGGCCATTTGGGTCATATAAACACCAACCCCACCTCCACAGCCCACTACGACCACAAGATCACCTGGTTGGAGGTTTCCCCTTTTGGCGGCCTGAAAAGGCGTAGTGACAGCATCGGCTACCACTGCTAATTTCTCCAAAGGCATATCAGCAGGACGGTTCTTAACCTCACATAAGTCAATAGAAGGAACAGGTATGTGACTAGAAAAACCACCATAGATACCCATGCTGTTTCCGGGCATCTTTTGATCCAAACACCTATTCCCCCTTCCTGTCTTACAAATCCAACACTTCCTGCAAGGCATAACCGCAGGAACTATCACCTCTTTGCCTATCCATTGCTCATCACCAGCCACAACCACCCCGCTTATCTCATGCCCTAAAGTCAAAGGCGGCTTTGTCACCGTTGGGACCCCATCGTAAAAGTAGCCGAGATCCGTATGACAAACGCCACACCCTTTTACTTCCACAAGGACCTCTCCGGGTTTAAGTTCGGGTACAGGTATACTCGTCCTCTCGATTATCCCAGGTACAGGGGTCCCCTGCTCGTCTTTGCCCCATGGCCTTACCATCTGCCACGTCTCGATCCTTGAAGGTACTCCCATCTTTCTCACCTCCTTTCTAAGTCATACCGTAACCGCCATCCACCATCACTACTTGCCCCGTGATGTAGGAAGCACCATCTGAAGCTAGGAACACAAAGGCCTCCGTGACTTCCTCTGGAGATGCAAACCTACCGAGCAAAATCCTCCTTTTGTATACCTCTACAAGCTTTGGATCGGTACGGATCTTCTCACTCATCTCCGTTTCCACAATCCCCAAGACCACACAGTTGACCCTTATTCCGTAAGGGGCAAGCTCACGCGCTGCAGATTTAGTTAGGGCTATCACCCCTCCTTTGGCTGCACTGTAGTTTATTTGACCCACTGTACCAACTACACCGGCTACCGAAGCCACGTTGATGATAGACCCGCTCTTTTGTTCTGTCATATAAGGAAAAGCAGCCTTTATACAAAGCCAAGGGGCCTTCAGGTGGATGTCGATTACGGCTTGCCAATCCTCCTCTGTCATCTTGTGAAGCATTGCAGGCCTTGTAAAACCCGCATTGTTCACAAGTATGTCTATCTTCCCAAAGTTTTCTATGGCTGCTTTGACTACCCTTTCAGCCCCTACCCAAGTGGCCACATCAGCCCCTACTGATACCGCCTTTTGCCCTAACTTCTCTATTTCCCTCACCACTTCCTCAGCAGCGTCCGGACGCGTGGCATAGTTTACAACTACAGAGGCACCCTCACGTGCAAAGGCCAAACAAACTGCCCTTCCCACCCCTCGACTCCCACCTGTAACGACCGCCACTTTCCCTTCCAACCTCATGGGACCTCCTTCATTCAATTATCATGATCACGGTATCCGAAGTCACCTCTTGTCCTTCTTTTACCTTGATCTCCTTCACAGTCCCCGTGATAGGGGCAACTATGGGCATCTCCATCTTCATAGCCTCTATGATCGCTACTGGATCGTTTTCCTTAACCTGATCACCCTCCTTGACCAAGATCTTCGTGAGCTTTCCGACCATTGGCACGGTTACTTCCATTTCTCCCCTCCTTTACTTTTTTTCCTCTATGAAGTGTCTGGCAATTATTATCTTCTGGATATTAGAAGTACCCTCCACAGTTTGATAGCTCTTGGCATCCCTATAATAACGCTCAATGGGATACTCCGTAGAATACCCATAGGAACCGTAAATCTTCATAGCCTCATTTGCTGCAAACACAGCCGCCTCAGCACTATAGTACTTAGCAGTAGATACGTGCAATGTCGGCCGCTCTGCAGCCTTCCCAAGCCTTATCTGATCCAGTATCCAAGCAGCCTTGAAGACCAAAAGCTTTGCAGCCTCATGCTCACACCACATCCTGGCCAATTGGTCTTGGATCATTTGGTGTTGGATAATAGGCACCCCAAACTGGATCCTTTCATTAGCGTACTTCTTAGCCAACTCAAAACACTTTTCGGCAACACCAGCAGCCCTTGCTGCACAGGAAAGTCTCGTCCTGTCAAGCATATACATGGCTATCTTGAAACCATCTCCAGGTTTCCCCACTATTGCATCCTTAGGTACCTTTACTTCTTCAAAGACTATCTCCCCAGTTGGAGCACAATGTAAACCCAATTTTTCCTCTATTGCCCTTTGCGTAATACCTGGAGTATGCATGTCGACTATAAAAGCAGACATCCCCCTGTGTTTTTTCTCCCTATCAGTCATGGCAAAGACTATCCCCACATCTGCCACTGGAACACCTGAAATCCACATCTTAGTACCGTTGATCACCCAACCGTCAGAAACCTCTTTGGCCGTCGTCTTCATAGAAGCAATGTCGGAACCCACATCTGGTTCAGTTAGGGCAAAACACCCCAATAGCTCTGCCTTTATCAAGGGCGGAATCCATTTCTTCTTCTGTTCCTCTGTACCGAACTCAAGTAAGACGCTCTGGATGGAGTTCATCTGTAGGTTAAAAGGAAGACCATAAGAGGGGCTTTCCTTCGCAATTTCCATAGTGATGATAGTAGCTGCCAAATACCCCATGTTGTTCCCACCATATTCCTCAGGGGCAATGCACCCGAAGAACCCCAAATCGGCCATCTTCTTCACTATCTCGCGACGGAACAGATGTTCTTTTTCATCCTTCTCCACAAGGGGTGCAATTTCATTCTGAGCAAAGTCCCTAGCCATCTCTTGCACCATCTTTTCTTCTTCAGTAAAAGCAAAATCCATGATTCCCCTCCTTTCGGACTTTGTGCAATTTATAACAAGGACGGCCGGCTTTGTCAAGCCAAAGGGGAAAAGCAGAGGGCATTTCACTTGAAAATGGAACCCGTCCGTTTTATCTTGATCATCCTAAAACCTCAAAAAGGAGGCGGAGGATGCCCATTTACGAGTATCAATGCACGAATTGCGGAGAGAAATTTGAGTTCATAGAGAGCTTTTCTGCACCGAGCATTAGAACCTGTAAGTATTGTAATGGTGAGGCAAAGAGGATCATCTCGCTGGCTAATTTCCAATTGAAAGGGACCGGTTGGTATGCAACTGATTACAAAAACAAAGGTAAAGAGAAAGGAGAAGGCAAAGAGAAAGGAGAAGGCAAAGATTCCGATAAGGCCGATTAGGAGAATGTATTTTCATATACTTCCCAAAGTTCTGAAGGGGAGATTCCAAAATCTATAATGTCCCAAGGGAATTTTTCGTCTTTTTCTTTCTCTCGCATTACCCAATAGTCGGCGTTAAAAGGGGCATCTTTTAACCACTGTGAGCCTTTCCCCTTTTTGAAACCCTCAAAGAGTGCCCATCCTATCCTCCTGTCGCCTAAGGAAAAGAGGGCCTCCATATAGCTCCACTTTGGTAAATCGTAATAAACCCTTACACCTTTTCCCCTTAATTCCTTTTCCAAGGCATGGATCTTCCCTTTGAGGGAATCCAGACCACAAAACCTACACCATTGGAAAGGTGTCCACGGTTTGGGTACAAAAGGGCTCAGGGTAATGGTCAATATACCCTTCTCACCTCGATTTAAGGCCCTCCTAGTGTCCCTTATGAGTTTGACCAGGGTTAGAAGGGCTTTTAAGTCCTCTTCTGTTTCCCCAGGCAAACCGACCATGAAGTACAGCCTAAGGTTATGCACACCTGCCTTGGTAAGGTTTGAAACGGCTTCCAGGAGGATCTCATCTGACATCTTTTTGCCGATCTTCTCCCTCAAGTTTGGTGAGCCACTCTCGGGAGCTAAAGTGGCTGTCCTCTGCCCACCCTTGGAAAGAAGCTGGGCAAGTCTTTCGGTGACTTTTTCGGCTCGCAAGGAGGAAAGGGAAAAAAAACCACCTCTGTCGACAATCGTCGTACAGATCTCCTCCAGCTGTGGGTGACTTGCCACTGCTGCACCAAGCAAGGCCACTTTTTTACACGCCTTTAATGCCCTTTCGACCTCCTCTTTTAGTCTGTTAGAAGTCCTTGGCCTAAAAGGCCCGTAAAAGGGCTTTATGGCGCAGAATTTACAACTGTAGGGACATCCACGCGCCACCTCCACGATAATGGCATTCCCGAATTCCCCGAGGTCGCTCCTGAGAGGGGAAGAAACGAGAAGGGGATCACCTCTATAATAACGTCTTTGCACCCTTTCGGGTATCCCCTCCTTTTTGGGAAATATGCCCTTCAATCTTCCCTTGGCGTCCCACTGGGACTCATAAAGGGAAGGAACGTAAACTCCTGGTACCGTTGCCAGGATCTCGAGCAACCTTTGGCGCGGTAAGCCTTTTTCTGCTCCGTATACCCTGAGGAAGTCCGGCAATATCTCCTCGGCTTCACCTATAAGCACACAGTCAAAAAAAGGGGCCATCGGTTCAGGGTTCAGGCTGATGGCACTACCACCAGCAATAACTAAGGGATCCCCCTCTTTTCTTTGTTCGACCAAAAGGGGTATTCTACCCAAGCTCAATATCCTCAAGACGTTTGGGTAATCGTTTTCATAAGGAAGGGAAAAGGCTATTACCTCGAAACGGTCAAGAGGCCTCATACTTTCTAACGAAGACAAGGGCGTCCCCGTGCGCAAAAGCTCTTCCACCACTTGTGGTTCTGGCAAAAAAGCCCTTTCACATACCACCTCTCGCATGGAGTTGAGGAGCCAATAGACAAACTGGAAACCCAAGTTAGATATGGCCATGCGGTAGTTGTTGGGGAAGACAAGGCAAAAAGATACCTTTCCACCCCAATCTTTAAATACTGTTCCCTTTTCCCTCGCAAGTATTTCCTTATAGTAGCGCCTAAGAAGTTCTGACATGTAGCTTCTTAATCTACCCCCTCTTTAAGGAAGGTAGGAAGGTCCAAGCGTTCCTGTAAAGGATCCTTCCTTGAGGGCTTGAAACGAAAACCGGTAAATTCGTCAAGCCCTTTGCCCCTCCTCATAAAAGCAGGCACATCTATATTGCCTAGCTCTGCCTCTGGAAGCACCATCTGAGGACGAGGTGATACCTTTTCGCTCAAGTCCTGTAAGCCTGTGGCTATAACGGTGACCCTTATCTCACCTTCAAGGCCTTCGTCTATCACCGCTCCAAAGATGATGTTGGCCTCCTCATCGGCCTCTTGTTGTACCAACTCCGCAGCCTCGCTCACCTCATGAAGTGAGAGGTCTGGACCACCGGTGATGTTGATCAGGATCCCACGTGCACCCCTTATGGATATGTCCTCAAGCAAGGGGCTGGATATGGCCTTTTGGGCAGCCTCCATAGCCCTACCCTCACCCGAGGCTTGACCCATACCCATTATAGCCATTCCCATCTCGGACATGACCGCCTTCACATCGTTAAAGTCAAGGTTCACTAGGCCTGGCATGAGGATTAAATCGGAGATCCCCTTGGCCGCTTGGTACAGCACCTCATCGGCCTTCCTGAAGGCCTCAAGGAGCGGTGTGTTCTTGTCGCTAATGGCCAAGAGGCGGTCATTAGGAATAGTTATGATGGTATCAACCACTTTACGAAGCTCTTGCCATCCCTCCTCAGCCTGTCGTCTCCTTTTCTTACCTTCAAAACGGAAGGGCTTGGTAACGATGGCCACAGTCAAAGCCCCCATTTCTTTGGCCACTTGGGCTACAACCGGTGCTCCTCCGGTACCAGTACCTCCCCCTAGGCCCGCGGCAATGAAGACCATGTCTGCCCCTTGGAGTGCATCTCTTATAAGGTCAAGGCTCTCCTTTGCAGCATCACGACCTACCTGTGGGTCTCCACCTGCCCCTCGCCCTCCCGTCAAACGTTCTCCAAGTTGGATCTTAACAGGAGCCGTACATCGACTTAGGGCTTGCCTGTCAGTATTAGCCGCTATGAACTCAACCCCGCTCAGTCCATAGAGCATCATGGTGTTAATGGCATTACACCCTGCTCCCCCTATCCCTATGACCTTTATCACCGTTGGTTCGTCCCTTTGTTCGATTTCAAAAACGCCCATCACCTCTTTCGTGAACTTCCTCTCACCAAAATCGAACTCGCCCATTTTCCCCTCCCCCCTTTAGGATGAAAACATATCTTTCAACAAATCCTTTAGGCGCCGTTTGATTTTTTCGACGCCCTTTCCCTCATGAAGCTTCACCTCACGGGGCCTTTCCCTTTGGGCCCCATAAAGCAACAACCCTACAGCGGTAGCATACTGGGGGTTGTTGACCATATCCTTCAATCCGCCTATACCTCGTGGATATCCCCTCCTTACTGGCAGCCCAAATACCTCTGCGGCCATTTCCACCACCCCTTCCAGGAGAGCCGTCCCTCCGCTTATCACAAGCCCTGCTGGGACGAACTTGCTTAAGCCACTTTTGTCCAACTCCTGCTCCACCATCCTCATTATCTCCTCCACGCGAGGTTCCACGATCTCGGCCAGCAACTGCCTGGAAACAAGCCTTGGCTTTTGTCCCTCGCTTACAGGAGGCACTTGGAAGGATTCGGTGGGAGGAACCAAGGCCGTCAAGGCACAGCCGTGTTCCCTCTTTATCCTTTCGGCCTCCTCTAAAGGTGTACGGAGTCCAAAGGCGATATCGTTGGTGATGTGTTCACCTGCGACAGGAAGCACTACGGTGTGCTTTACGCTTCCCTTGTGGAAAATGGCAATATCAGTCGTACCACCCCCTATGTCCACCATTACTACACCAAGTTCTTTTTCTTCAGGCGTAAGTACGGCCTCACTCGAAGCCAAATGCTGCAACACCAAGGCCTCTACTACAATCCCTGCCCTTTCGACACACTTCAACAGGTTCTGGACTGCCGCTAAAGACCCAGTGACTATATGTACTTTTACCTCAAGCCTCACACCACTCATGCCCCTCGGATCCTTTATGCCGTCCTGGCCATCGAGGATGAACTCCTGAGGTAGCACGTGGATTACATATCTGTCCATGGGTATAGCCACAGCCTTGGCCGCATCGATGGCACGGTTGACATCCTCCTCCGTGACCTCCCCAGTCTTAAGGGCCACCACTCCATGGCTGTTCGTGCTCTGGACGTGCACCCCTCCTATTCCCACTATACCAGACCGTATCTCACAACCAGCCATGAGTTCAGCCTCTGCCACCGCTCGTTTTATGGCATCTACGGTAGCTTCGATATTCACCACCATCCCCCTCCTCATGCCCCGTGAAGGAGCAGTCCCTACCCCTATCACGTCTACACCGTAACTTGTCGGCACCCCCACAAGGACGCAGACCTTTGTAGTACCAATGTCCAAACCCACAATGTAGTTCTCCTTCATCTAACCCCCTCCTGTCCCCGAAAACCTATCGCCACCCTCCTGTCGTCTATGAAGAAGAGGTGTCCCGGGACCTTGTCCATCTGTCCGAGTACTTCAAACAGCAGTTTTAACCTCTTTTCGCTCCAACCAGTGGTCCCCTCCCTCCACTTCACCCACATCCCACCCTCCAAACCAAGGTGGTAAAAACCTCTTTCGTAACGAATGGATTCAGTCTTCATAGGCCTTAGAGCCCTTATCAAAACGAGGACTTCCTCTGGCAACTGTCCTTTTTTAACGCCTTCCATATACAAAGGCCCTCCTTCTTTGACCTTGACCTTTAAGGTCGAAGGAGGACTAATCCATACTTCACATGTCTCAACCCAGGGATGAGAGGCCACCCTTTCCGCTATTGCCTTCAGGTCAACCGTAAATATGTCCTTACCTTTAACCAGGGGGATCACCATCCCCTTCAGCTCTTCTCCTGGAATCTCCTTGTTCCCTATAACCACAACGTTCTCAATGGGAGGCAGAAATAACCCCCTTAATTCCCATGCTATCCAACAGGCCACTATCACCATAAGGGCCAAAAAGACCTTCCTCATCTCCTCCTCACCTTCAAGGAGGCACGCCTTGCCATCTCCAATACAAGGTCCTCAAACGTCATCCCCTCATAAGCGGCAGCCATGGGCAAAAGGCTTGTAGGGGTCATTCCAGGGATGGTGTTGACCTCAAGGACGTAAAAGACGCCTTTGTCACTCAACCTCATGTCCACTCTCGCACAGCCGCTACACCTAAGTGCCTTATAAGCTTCAAGGGCTAACCGCTTGGCTTCATCCCTTAACTCTGGACTGATGGGCGCCGGTATCAGGTATTCAGTGGCCCCAGGGGTGTATTTTGAATGGAAGTCATAAAATCCCTTTTTGGGGACAATCTCGATGGGCTCAAAGGCTTTTGAATCCAAGACTGCTACGGTGATCTCTTTGCCCTCGATGAACCTCTCTATCAAGACCTCTTGGTCGTACTTCAAGGCCTCTCGAACTGCCTCCTCGAGCTCCCTTTCTTCCCTAACGAGGCTGACTCCTATTGTGGAACCTTGGGAAACAGGTTTCACAACCCAGGGCAAGTCAAAGGGAGGCTTACAGTCCTTCTGCCAGATGACGAACTCCGGTGTAGGAACTCCCGAGGCTAAGAACACTTGCTTTGACTTCAACTTGTCCATGGCAAGGGCGCTTGCTAAGACTCCGGAACCAGTATAAGGTATTCCAAGCAACTCCATTAGCCCCTGGATGGTACCGTCCTCCCCCATCTTCCCGTGCAGGGCCAAAAAGGCTATGTCGATCCTGGCCTCAAGGACTTTTTCCACTACCTTTTCGTCCACCAAGATCCCTATGGCCTCTATCCCCTTAGCCTTAAGGGCCTCCAAGACCGCTTGACCGCTCTTTATGGAGATCTCCCTTTCTTCTGAAAGACCGCCAAATAATACCCCTACTTTTTTATCCTTTAAGTCCAAAGCTCAACCTCCAGCTCTAACTGGTAACCGAATACCTCCTTCACCCTCTGTCGGGCCAGTTCGATCAAGGCAAGTACGTCCTTGAAGGTCGCCCCGCCCACGTTCAGGATGAAGTTGGCATGAAGGTCCGATATCATTGCTCCGCCGATCCTTTTGCCCTTGAGGCCGACCTTTTCGATCAAAAAGCCAGCAGAAGGCCCCCCTTGCGGGTTCTTGAACACACAACCAGCGCTCGGAAACCCCAAGGGCTGTCGTTTTTTCCTCTGGAGCCAAAACCAACGAACTTGACTTCTGACCTCGATGGGATCCTTTTCCTCTAACTCCAAAAGGACTTCTAAAAGGACCTCCCCTTCCTTAAGGGGTCCCCTTCTATAGTTAAAGTCTATTTGATCCCTCGTCCTTTCTGCCTTTCTTAAATTCCCGTCCGCAACTGTCATCGACTTTATGAACTGACAGATCTCTTTCCCCCAGGAACCGGCATTGCCTTTCACAGCTCCCCCAACTGAACCCGGTATTCCTGAAAGTGCCTCAAGCCCTCCAAGGCCTACCTGCGAACAATACTGGATGAGCTCCGCTATCCTGACTCCAGCTCCAACCTTCAGAAAGTTCCCTTCACGGCGAATGTGGCAAAAGGCCCTCCTCAAATCCAAAAGCACAATGTCCAGCCCCTCGTCTGAGACCAATAGGTTTGTGCCTCTGCCGAGTACCTTCCATTTACATCCCCACTCTTTAAGCAAACCCATCACCTCAAAAAAGGCCTCTTCAGTGAAAGGCCTTATCAAAAGGGGGACCTTTCCCCCGATCCTAAAGGAAGTCAAATGGCACATATAAGGTCCAACCACTACTTCCCCGAGTTTCTTATTCTGAATCTCAGCCCCTAGCCTTTTCACGTCTGTTCCAATCGCTTGACGATCTCCTCTGCGGTCTCCCATATGTTACCAGCCCCAAGGGTAAGGACTACATCCCCTTGTCTTGCGTGTTCCAATATTATGCTGGGGATTTCCTCCTTTTCAGCTGCGAAATATACCCTTTGGCCAAGCCTCTCTTTTATGGCGTCGAAAAAGGCCCTACCGCTTATCCCTTCTATAGGGCTTTCACCCGCTGGATAAACCTCAGTGACCACCAGTAAGTCGACCTCATCGAAGCACCTCAGAAAATCCGAAAATAGGTTTTTCAAACGCGTATAACGATGGGGTTGGAAAACCGCCAACACCCTCCTGCCCAAAGGCCTTATGGCTTCAAGGGTGGCTTTTATCTCAGAAGGGTGATGGGCGTAATCATCTATGACCAATACCCCCTTAACCTCCCCTTTTTTCTCAAGCCTCCTTTCCACCCCTGAAAAGTCCTCCAGCGCCTCCCTTATTGCCCCAAAGGAGATCCCCAGTTCAAGCCCGCAGGCCACCGCCGCGAGGGCATTCTGAACGTTGTGAAGGCCTGGAACTCTAAGCCGTATTCCTCCAAGCCTCCTCCCCTTGACCTCAACTTCAAACAAACTACCCCATGGGAACACCTCTCGGACCTCTCCTTTGACCTCGGCGTCTTGATTTAAGCCATAACTCATGTACCTCCTCCTCATATAGGAGGCCAGCTCACGAACAACCGGATGATCCCAGCAGAGTATAGCAACCCCATAAAAAGGCACCTTGTTTGTGAAATCTACAAAGGCCTTCTTTAGGTTCTCGAAATCACCATAGTGGTCCAGGTGTTCAGGATCGATGTTAGTCACCACTACGATAGAGGGCGAAAGCATCATGAAGGTCCCATCGCTCTCGTCGGCCTCGGCCACCAGGAACTCCCCGGTACCAAGCCTAGCACCACCTCCAAAGCCCTTTACACGCCCTCCTATGATGGCCGTAGGGTCTAATCCTCCGAAGGCCAACACTTGGGCGATCATAGAAGTCGTTGTAGTCTTGCCATGGCTTCCCGCCACCGCTATCCCGTATTTCATCCTCATCAGTTCAGCGAGCATTTCAGCTCGAGGGATAACGGGGATCTTCCGCCTTATGGCCTCTTGGACTTCAGGGTTATCCCAGGGAACGGCTGAACTGACTACCACTACGTCTGCCCCTTGGACATTATCTGGAGCATGTCCATAGCTTATACGGCAGCCCATGGCTTCTAACTTCAAGGTAGCCTTATTCGGCTTAAGGTCTGAACCGCTAACCTGATAGCCGAGGTTATGCAACACCTCAGCTATCCCACTCATCCCAGCCCCACCGATGCCCACGAAATGTACCTTCCGTATCCTACCCCTGTACATGCAAAAGCTCCTCACAACGGTCAACCAAGACCTTGGCTGCCCAAGGTTTCCCTAAAGAAAGGGCTTTTTTCTCCATCTCGGCCCTTTGGTCCTTGTCTTCTTTGAGCTCCTTTATGGTATTGAAAAGCCTCTCAGGGGTTAGTTCCCCCTGCATTATGACCTTTGAGGCGCCCTTTCTCTCGAAGACCTTGGCGTTTTCCAATTGGTGACGGTCCACCGCATGAGGATAAGGCACAAGTATCGAAGCCCTCCCCACGACGCCAAGTTCTGCAAGCGTAAGGGCACCAGCTCGACATAATACCAAGTGAGCCCTCCCGTAATGGCGCCCTACAGCGGGATCAAAAGCAAAGGCGGTATAGCCCAATCCAAACTTGCGAGAGACCTCTTTTACAAACTCCAGGTCTTCAAAGCCAGTTTGATGTATCACTTCTATATCCCTTTCCGACCAGCGGTTAATGACCTCAACCACTGCCCTGTTGATGGGCCTTGCCCCTTGGCTACCTCCTAGCACAAACAAAGTGAACCGCTCCCCCCTCTTTTGACCCCTTGCTTCTTCTATGATGGACTTCCTCACCGGATTCCCCGTCAGGATAACCTTAGGGGAAGGGAAAAGCCGCAGGGTTTCCTCAAAGGACACAAAGACCCTTTGGGCAAAGGGGGCGCTCATACGATTGGAAAAACCCATCAAGACGTTCTGTTCATGGATGGCCCTTTTCACCCTCTTGAGCCAAGCAGCAACGATCACCGGACCGGAGACATAGCTTCCGAATCCAAGCACAAGTTGAGGCTTCAAAGCTTCGATTATACTCACGGCGTCCTTCAGGGATCCTAAAACCCTAAAAAAGGCCCAGACCTTCTTCAGGTTCCCCCCTTGCCTCAAGGGGTTGACCTTAAGGACAAAGTACTTCCCTAACTTGGGGAAAACCTCGTGTTCAAGCCTCTTGCCCACACCCACAAAGCATACCTCCCATCCCCTTTCCTTAAACTCTTCCGCACAGGCCAATGCCGGGAACACATGCCCACCTGTACCTCCAGCGGCTATCAATACCCTTGGGGCCACTTCTTCCCTCTACAGATGCCTCTGGATAAGTTGCAAAGAAGCCCAGCTGCGGTAAGGGACACAAGAAGGGAGGTCCCCCCATAGCTTACAAAGGGCAGACAAAGCCCTGTAGTAGGCAAAAGTCCTAGGACCACCCCCATATTCAAGAGGGCTTGTAGCACAAGCGTCAAGGAAAGGCCCAAGGCCAAGTTAGCACCAAAGGGGTCAGAGTGCTTTAAGGCCACCCTCATTCCGCGCATGAATAACAAAAAGAAACACCCTACTATAAGGGTTATCCCGAGGAAACCAAGTTCTTCACCGACATTTGCCAGGACGAAATCTGTGTGGGGTGCGGGTAAGAAGAACAGCTTCTGTTTTCCCAAACCCACACCTGTGCCGAAGATCCCTCCTCGAGCTAAAGCTATAAAGGCCTGCTGTAGTTGATAACTGGCCCTGGATGGATCGCGCAGGAAATACCAAAACTCCGAAAACCTTTTCAATATGTACGTCTCAGAAAGGGCCATCAAGGTCGCAATGGGCATAAGGGCTAACAGACTCATACCGATATGAGAGAACTTCCAGCCGTAACAAAACATGAGTAAAAGGCAGAGACCCGCTGTAAAAAGGGCACCGCTGAAATCAGGTTCCAACAAAATCAAAAGGGTCATCCCTCCTACGACCCCAAAAGGTCTTAAAAACCCTCCTAAGGTGTCTTTATCTCTTCGAAGGGACGAAAGTGCTAAGTAAGCCACTAAGGAAAACCTAGCCAGCTCAGAAGGTTGAAAGGTGAAAAAGGGCGTCTTTATCCATCGCTGGGCCTCTCCTACCTTGACACCGATTCCAGGGACCAAGACCAAAACCATAAGTAAAAAGCAAAACCCAAGTAGAGGCAGGACAAAGGCCTTAATATATTTCAGCGAAAGCTTCATGGCAAAAAGGAACACGAAGATTCCAAGGACTGCAAACAGAAGCTGCCGTTTGAAAAAGTAAAGGGGATCACCGTAAGTAAAGGCCACACGTGGCGCACTTGCACTCAACACCGCAATTAAGCCCAATAGGACCAAAACCCAAGGGAGCATGACCAACCAGAAGTCGTATCCGCCTTCCTTCAATCCGTTCCTAGTTTCCATACTGCCCTCTTGAATTCTTCACCACGGTGTTTGTAGTCCCTGAACATGTCAAAACTTGCACAGGCCGGAGAAAGCAAGACGCTGTCCCCAGGTTCCGAAAGGGCAAAGGCCTTCCTCACCGCATCCTCCATGTCATAAGCCCTCACTACGGGCACAGCCCCCACGAAGGCCTCCTCCACCTCTGGGGCCGCCTCCCCTATGGCCACCACTGCCCTTACCTTTTCCACCTTCGTCCTTAGGCTCTTAAGGTCAAGCCCTTTGTTCTGTCCTCCTGCGATAAGCACCACAGGCCCTTGCATGGACTCTAAGGCCTTCAAGGTGGCATGGGGGTTTGTAGCCTTTGAATCGTCATAAAACTTCACTCCACGGAACTCCCTTACGAACTCCACCCTATGTGGCAAAGGTTTGAAATTCAAAAGGGCCTCAGCCATTACCCCTTCGTTAACCCCTAGGACCAAACCTACCGCCACGGAGGCCAAAACGTTCTCGAGGTTGTGCCATCCTAAAAGGCCCCCCCCAAAAGGTATCTCCCCTTCCTTCCCCATCAACCGCCATTTTATTCTGTCTCCGGCATACCATACCCCTTCGCCCGAAAGGGGCGATTTGCTGAAAGGTATCACTTGGGGACGTAACTTTGTGCTTATGGCCCAAACGTTTGGGTCGTCCCGGTTAAGGACTGCAAAATCGTCTCCCATTTGGTTTTCGAAGATCCTCAATTTGGCCGAAAGGTATGCCTCGAAGTTGGGATGCCTGTCGAAGTGGTCATCGCTTATATTCAAAAACACCGATACCTTAGGTCTAAAGACCTCGATGGTCTCCAACTGAAAGCTCGATACTTCAAGTACTAATAACTCAACCTTCTTTCCTGAAAGTACGTATTCGCACAGAGGAACACCCAGGTTCCCCCCAACGAAAACCTTACGTCCGTAAGATTGAAGGATATGGCCTATGAGACTAGTGGTAGTGCTTTTGCCGTTTGTCCCTGTGACGGCCACTATGGGCTCATCTGTAAACCAATAGCCTAGCTCGAGTTCACCTATTACCTTAGTGCCTCTCCTTTTTAACCCCAACCATAAAGGCGCCTGGGGGTTTACTCCAGGGGAGAGCACTACAAGGGAGACTTCCTCAAGGAGCTCTACTTTATAAGGGCCACAGTGGACTTCTACACCCAAGGGTTCCAAAACTTCACGTATTTCCTTGATCTCTTCGGAGGTCTTCAGGTCAAAGGCCATAACGTATGCCCCTTTGGACCTCAAGAGCTTTGAAGCAGCTATCCCGCTTTTGCCTAAGCCTATTACAGCTACCTTTTTGTCCATAAGTCCCTGCTTCATCTCAACTTTAAAGTGCTTAAGGCCAAAAGGCCCAACACGATGGAGATAATCCAAAACCTCACTATTATCTTAGGCTCAGCCCACCCCTTCAGTTCGAAATGATGGTGTAAAGGGGCCATCCGGAAGACCCTTCGGCGTCTAAGTTTAAAGGACAGCACCTGGAGGATCACCGACAGGGCCTCAAGCACGAATACACCTCCCACTATCGCCAGCAACAACTCCTGCCGCAAGATCACAGCTAGGGTGGCTAACCCCCCACCAAGGGACAGAGAACCCGTATCTCCCATAAAGATTTGGGCAGGGTAGGAATTAAACCACAAAAAACCCAAACCAGCCCCTAAGACCGCTCCACATAAAACCGCAAGTTCTCCCGTCTCCCTGATGTAAGGTATCCAAAGATAACGAGCAAACTCCGCATGCCCACTTAGATAGGCTAAAAGGCCAAAGGTCCCTGCCGTCACCATCACCGGCCCTATAGCCAGACCATCCAACCCGTCGGTCAGGTTCACCGCATTTGAGGTCCCGACAAGCACAAAAACGGCAAAGGGAAACCACCATAAACCCAAGTCAGGTTGTACCCCTTTAAATAAGGGCAAGGTCAAACGCGGTTCAAACCCAGGGCTACGCGAGATCCAGAGGCACAAGACCGCCGAAAGCCCTAACTGTAAAAGGAACTTAGTTCTACCAGATATGCCCTTCCTCCTTTTGACCTTCAAGAGGTCGTCCAACAAACCGATCCCCCCAAAGCCCAAAATGGAAACAAGGACTATCCAAAGGAAGACGTTTGAAACCTTTCCCCACAAAAGGGTAGTTCCAACCACAGAGATGATCAAAAGCAACCCCCCCATTGTTGGGGTCCCTTCTTTTGTGCGATGTCTGAAAGGGACGTCTTCCCTTATGGATTGGCCCATTTTTTTCTCCCTTAACCTCTCTATGAGCCACGGCCCAAGGACCAAAGTAACCAACAGTGCCGTAAGTATGGCCCCAAGGGTTCTGAAGGTTATGTACTTAAAGACATTGAAGGGGGAAAACAAGCTGCTCAACGGATAAAGGAGTTCATAAAACATCAGTCTCCCTCTAAATAAGCGATGACTTTCTCCATCTGCATGGTCCTTGAACCCTTTACAAGGACCCAGTCCCCTTCCCGTAGAAACCCCTTTAGTTCCCTAGCCAGTTCTTCATGGTCTCTGGCCAAGACCACTTTCCCTTTCAATCCGTTTATGGAGGCCTCTGAGGCCAAAACTTCAGCCCACTTGCCAAGGAGGAACAAGCCATCCAACCCCAAGGCCCCACAAAGTCTCCCTATTTCCCTGTGATATTGCTCGGCCCATGGTCCAAGTTCTGCCATATCCCCTAGGACTGCTATCCTCCGCCCTGCCTTTTTGGAAAGGACCTCAAGGGCCGCCTTAAGGGCCAAAGGGTTCGAATTGTAAGTATCGTCTATAACCCATATCCCTTTAAGGGACTTGACGCACATCCTCCCCTGTACGGCTTTAAAAGACTGAAGTCCACCCCTTATACCTTCAAGGTCAATCCCCAATCCTATCAAGGTAGCAATCGCCCCTAGGGCACAATAGAGGGCTCCTTTACCTAAAAGGTTCAATTCAACCCTAAGGACACCTTTGGGGGTCTGTACCTCAAGGTCCATTTTCTCCCCTTTTTCCTCCGCTTGGCAAAGCCTTACTAAGCTATCGGGAGCTTTGCCGAAGCCAATTTTTTCGCCCTCAAAACGCAAAGAGACTTCACGCACAAGGGGGTCATCGGCGTTGTAGATAAAAAGGGAACCCTCCCTCATCCCCTCAAGGATTTCAGCCTTGGCCTCTTTAACCCCTTCGATACCAGAAGGGAACCCCTCAAGATGAACTGGCCCTATATTCGTCAACATCCCTATATCCGGTGAGGCGATTTGGCTCAAGCGCCTGATCTCACCAGGGGCAGACATCCCCATCTCCAATACCAGCACTTCGTCTTCAGGCTTTGCCAAAAGGATACTCAAGGGTAGTCCTATAAGGTTGTTATAATTCCGAGGGCTTGACACTACCCTCCAACCCAAGTGCTTGAGCACAGCGGTCGTCATCTCCCTAGTGGTAGTCTTACCACACGAACCCGTGATACCCACTACCTTTGCCTTGATACTACTGCGCCAAAAGCTGGCCAAATCACCCAGGGCTTTTAAAGTGTCTTGCACCTCGATCAAAGTAGAACCCGGAGGCGCAGGGGTTTCCTTTTGTACTACCGCTGCCACAGCACCAGAGGCAAAGGCTTGTGGGACAAAGTCATGTCCGTCGAACCTCTTACCCTTAAGGGCGAAGAAAACCTCTCCAGCCTTTACCGTTCTCGAATCCGTAGAAACCCCTCTAGCCCTTGCCGAAGGATCCCCTCTGAGGAGCCTTCCCTTTACGGCCTTTACGATTTCCCCTATACTCAAATCCATCCTAGATGCCTTAAGGCGTTCCTTGCTACTTCACGATCGTCGAAAGGATATCTCTGTTCACCTATAATTTGATAAGTCTCATGGCCTTTACCGGCTATTAAGACCACATCCTCAGGGCCTGCCTGGGCAATTGCCTCAAATATGGCCTCTTTACGGTCTACTATGGCCTTATAAGGGAAACCGGGCTTTATCCCCGTTTTTATCTCCTCTATGATGGCTAATGGATCTTCTTTCCTGGGGTTGTCAGAAGTAACGACTGCAAAAGTAGAAAGCTCCGAGGCGATCCTACCCATATGCGGGCGCTTTGCCCTGTCACGATTTCCCCCACATCCAAACACAAGGATCAACTTGCCCCTAACAAAGGGCCTAAGCGCCAGAAGGACCTTCTGTAAGGCATCTGGAGTATGGGCGTAATCCACAAAGACAGCCGGGCGATCCGAAACCCTCTCCAACCTTCCCGGTACCCCCCTAAGGGAAGCTATCCCTTCCTCTATAGCTTCCCCCTCCACCCCTAGGCTCAAACAGATACCAACTGCCGCCATTACGTTGTATAGGTTATGAAGGCCGACGAGTTTAGAGGAAACCTTGAGCTCGCCAAAAGGGGTCTTAAGGCGTGCTCTTATCCCATCAAGTGAACAATGGTATTCTATAGGCCTTATATCTCCCCCTTGCCCAAAACCAAGCTTTTTGAAACCAAGGCCCTCGGAAACCCTTTTTACATGCTCGTCATCCACGTTATAAACGGCCCAAGGGTCCTTGCCACTCTCCTTGCTTTCCCTAAGCACTTCCTCAAACAGTAAGGCCTTTGCCTTCAGGTAAGCTTCGAAACTGCCATGGTAGTCCAGGTGTTCGGGCGTAACGTTGGTCAAAACCCCTACATCCAAGTAACATCCCTTAAGCCTCTTCTGGGAAAGGGCATGGGAGGAAACCTCCATTACCACATACTCCACTCCTGCCTCCATCATCTCCTTCATCATCTTTTGGAGCTCAAGGGAAGAAGGCGTGGTGTTTGTGGCTTCAAGTTGTACATCTCCCCACCTATAGGCGATGGTCCCTATAAGGCCCACCTTTTCGCCCTTTACCTTCAAAATGGCTTCTACCAAATGGGTAGTCGTGGTCTTCCCGTTGGTCCCACTTACCCCTACCACCTTCAGGGTCTTTGATGGCTCTCCATAGAACTTGCTCGCAATAACCCCAAGGGCTTCCCTAGTATCGGAGACCCTTGCCCAGGGGATTTTTATATCCTCACGCAACTCCTCCACCAAAAAGGCCACTGCTCCTTTACGAGAGGCCTCGGCTAGGAAAAGATGCCCATCGGTCTCAGTACCCTTTATGGCCACAAAGAGATCCCCTTCCCTTACCCGTCTTGAATCACAACTTATCCCCTTAACCTCAACGTCCGGGTCTCCTCTTGTTTCAATAACCTTTATGCCTTCTAGAAGTTCCTTGAACTTCATCTCTTCTTAGACAGAAGCACTAAATCCCCTTTAGGTACAATACCCCAATATTTCAAGAGCTCCTCGGCCACACTTTTGAAAGCGGGCGCAGCTACTTCACCTCCATAGGTCCCCCTTTTTGGTTCGTCCAACATGATCAACACCACAGCCATCGGTCTATCCGCAGGGAGTATCCCTACAAAGGAAGCCACATACCTCTGGCGGCTATAAAGGCCTTTGTCCGGTTCGTACTTTTGGGCTGTACCCGTTTTACCAGCTACCTCATAACCTTCAACCTTAGCCTTGGTGCCCGTTCCCTCTGATACCACTCGCTTTAGCATTTCCATTAGCATTTCTGTGGTCTCCTTTGAATAAACCCTTCCTAACACCTTACTGGTGAAGGGAACCTTCTCTCTCCCACCAGTTGAAATCATTTCGCTCACCACTAAGGGCTTTATCCTCATACCCCCATTTGCTATAGCCGCATAAGCTACGGCCAATTGCAAGGGCGTCACACTTGCCCCTTGCCCAAATCCGAGGTTTGCCAAATCCACTGTAGTCCATTGTCTAGGTAACCTCAATATCCCCCTTTCTTCTGCTACTCCGATACCTGTTGGTTGTCCAAACCCAAGGGCCTTTAGGTAGCTATAATAACGCTTGCTACCGAGCAAAAGGGCTATCTTAGCTGCTCCGATGTTGCTCGAATATTGGATGACCTCGCCTACCGTTAACCAATGGTGAGGCTCTACATCCCTTATGGTGACATCGGCAACCCGATATTTGCCACCTTCACAAAACAAAACGTCCTCTGGACCCAACACCCTCTCTTCTAAAGCTGCCCCGACCAAAAAGGGCTTTATCAAGCTTCCCGGTTCGAACAAGCCAAGGGTTGCAAGGTTTTTCCACCTAGAAGGCGGGTATTTTTGAAAGCAATTCGGGTTAAAGGAGGGAACTGAGGCCATGGCCAATACCTCACCGTTGTAGGGATCCAATATCATCCCTACGCCTGCCTGTGCCTCGGCCTTCTCAACCGCGTTTTTCAGCTCTCTCTCCATTACGTATTGGAGTTTGATATCTATCGTAAGCCTCAGATCCCAAGCAGAGGCCTCCTCTGCCTCAGAAGGAAAACTTACGAACCTACCAAGGGCATCTCTTTCGAGGACTACCTCCAGTGGAGGGGCTTTAAGCCAACTGTCAAAAGCCTTCTCTATCCCCTCAAGTCCTTCATGGTCAACCCCCACAAATCCGAGGAGGGGACCTGCAAGTTCCTTGTAAGGGTAAAACCTCTTTGGTTCTTCGACCGCACTGATCCCTTTTAACTTAAGGGATTTTAACCTCGTCAGCTCTTCAGGGCTTACGTGCCTCTTTATCCACACAAACTTCCTGAAGGAGTAAAGCTTGCGCCTCACATCGTCTAAGGGGATCCCTAAGGCCTCTGAAAGGCACCTGGCAGTCCCTTCCTTGTCCTCTACAAGATCCGGCAAGGCATATATAGAGGGAACGAATAAACTTATGGCCAGCACTCTGCCTTCCCTATCGGTAATCCTTCCCCTTTTAGACGGAAGGGTCACTTTTGAAAAGTATTGCCTTTTGGCCCTTTGGAGGAATTCATCCCTTGAAAGGACTTGAAGCTGTAAAGCCTTAACTTCCAATAAACACATAAAGCCCATCACCAAAACTGCTGCAAAGACAAACCTTCCCTTACCCCCCCGTACCTCGCCCTTAGTCACCAATTATCAACACCTCCTTGTCTTCCGGATACTTCATGCCGAGTTCCTCTATGGCTCTTTGTTCAAGTTCTTTAGGGGAAGTAAGCAGTTCCTTTTCAAGGGTGAGTTCCTTTTTCCTCTCAAGGAGGCCTTGCCTTTCCTTTTCCAAACGTGTAACGACATAACCCAAATGGATTACTTCTACCCTAATCCAGGTAAGGAAAAGCAATGCCCCCAAGAGCATCAATACGCCGAAGAAAAAGGCCTTCATCTAAAGCCTCTCGGCCACCCTCATTTGAGCACTCCTGGACCTCGGGTTGGCTTTCACCTCTTCCTCGGAAGGCCTGAGGGGGTTTTTCGTCAATACCTCTATGACCTTACGGTTTCCCCCACATACACATTGGGGGAACCATGGAGGACATATGCAATCTTTGGAAAGTCTGCCCCAGACCTCTTTGATAGTCCTATGTTCCAGAGAATGAAAGGAAATTACCACCATTCTACCTCCTTTCTTCAAGCAGAAAGGTGCCCGTTCGAGAACCTCTTTTAAGTTCTTTACCTCATCGTTGACCGCTATCCTTAAGGCGAGAAAGGTCTTGGTGGCTGGATGGATGTCTTCTGGGTGATAACGCTTTGGGATCACTTCGGATACAAGCTGCGCAAGCTCTTTTGTGGTCCTTATCCCACCCCTCATCCTCTTTTCACCTATGGCCTTGACGATCTTTGAAGCCCATTTTTCATCTCCGTAAAAGCGGATGATCTTCCTCACTTCCTCCAAAGGCCAGGTATTTACGATCTGAAAGGCTGTAAGGGGTTTGTTCCTGTCCATCCTCATGTCCAAAGGCCCCTCTAATTGAAAACTGAACCCCCTTTCTGGTCTGACGAAATGAAAGGTAGAAGGACCGAGGTCAAGGAGAATTCCATCCACCTCTTTTATCCCAAGGTCTTCAAGTACCTCGTCCACTCGTGAAAAATTCTCCTTCACCAAAACGACCCTGCCACCGAAACGTGAAAGCCTAGCTTTAGCCCTCCCTAGGATCTCCTCATCCCAATCAAGGCCAATCAATAAGGACTCTGGGGAACTCTCCAAGATCTTCTCCGCGTGCCCTCCCTCACCAACTGTGAGGTCTACAAATATCCCCCCCTCTTTGGCTCGCAACTGTTCGAGGACCTCTTTCACCATCACAGGCTTGTGGACCGCAAACTCTTGCCTCCCCTCTGCACCAAGGTCGACACAAGCCGCCATCTAAAACCCCATCCATTCGGCAATGGTCTCGCTCACACGGTCAAATAATTGCTGGCACCTCTCCATTTCCTGGCGCCAGGCCTCTTTATCCCAAATCTCAAAACCCTTGAGCATGCCCACCAATACCACCTCTTTCTTCAACCCCACTTGCGCCCTCATATGGGCGGGTATTAAAAGACGACCTTGCGGATCTAAACTGCAATCAACAGCACCCCACAGAAAATACCTAAAAAACCTTTTGGTCTCTTGCCGTAAAAGCGGAAGCTCTCGAAGCTTCTCCTCCCACTTCCGCCATTCTGCCGAAGGAAAGGCCACCACACAGGAATCATAAACGGTCAAAACCAACTCCTCACTGCCATATTGGGTTTGCAAAACCTCCCTGAAACGCGCAGGTATACTTACACGCCCTTTGCTATCAACGGTGTGCTCAAAACGCCCCCTGAACAATTTTCCTCCACTTTATACCACTTTCTACCACTTATTAGCCCAACAGGGGCTTCTTGTCAACTTGGAATATCCAAATAAAGGGAGAGAGGCAAAAAGGGGTTTAAAAAAAGAGCGGAGGTTTTAGGCCTCCGCTCTCATACTTTCCCCGAGGTTAAAATTCAGTTTTATTTAGATGCCTTTGCCTTTTCCCGCTCTTCCATCCTTACGCGTCGTCTTAAGATCTTGCCCGAAGGTGAAACGGGAAGGGTTTCGCGGAACTCGACCCAATGGGGGACCTCATAAGGGGCGAGTTTTTGTTTACACCACTCTATTAAACCCTCAGGGTTAACTTCGGGACCATCGGTCTTCCTTATGACCAGGGCCTTGATCTTTTCGCCTACTTCAGGGTCAGGGATTCCTATTACACAGGCAGCTGCAACTGCAGGGTGCTCAGTCAGGACCCTTTCTACCTTTGATGGTACCACCCTATATCCCTTATGTTTTATGATGTCTCCGGATCTATCCACAAAGAAGACCCAGCCCTTATCGTCGATCCTCACTATGTCACCGGTACGGTACCAAAGCCTCCCACCCAACTGGACAAAGCTCTTGGAAGTCTCATCGGGCTTGTTCCAGTATCCCTCTATCATGTGGTCCGAAGAGATCAGGAGTTCTCCTTGACCAGGTAAAGTTACCTCTTCCATAGTATCGGGATCAACTAGCTTTACCTGCCAACTAGGCAAGACCCTCCCCAGGCTCCCTTCAGGGATTTCCTCATCACCAGGTGTCATGGTGATCCCTCCACATGCCTCTGTGGCTCCTAGTCCTTGGTAGATGTACTTACCTGTCTTTGCCTTCCATCGTTCTATCAGAGCAGGCGGAAGGTAATCGCCACCGCTGTAACACCATTTTAGGGAACTCAAGTCGTATTTATCGACCTTTGGGTGCTCTAACATCATCCTGTAAAAGGTAGGGGTGCCGAAGACATTGGTCACGCGGTAGCGATCTATATGGGCCAAAACATCCTCTATGTCCATCCTCGGTAACAAAACCAAGGCATCACCCGCCAGTAGGCCTGCAAGCCCTTGGGCCTGTCCCAAGATGTGATAAAGGGGCGAACCCTGTAAGATCACGGCCTTGCCCCTAGGGACTACCTTGGCTACCATATCCCTCTCAACCCGTGTGGACCACACAAATACCCTGTGGCTGAAGGGAACGCCTTTGGGCAGTCCTGTTGTTCCACTGGTATAAAGGATTTCCGCTAAATCCCCCTCCTCCAGCTCGACTTTCGGTACTTCACCCCCTTGCACCACCAGCTCGTCAAAGCCTATGGTTCCCTCTGGCCTCTGCGTAGCCTTTGCCTTGGACACAGACTCAAAAAATAACTCTTTCCACCAAGGCACATGATCGGCCGTATTGGCGAAAACCACCTTTTCAAAATCACCCTTTGCCAATAAGGGTTCTACATTAGGGAAATTCGCCTCACAACAAAAGATGACCTTTGAACCACTATCCTCCCTTATATAGGACAGATCTTCAGTACCGTAAAAATGGGTAACAGGTACTGCCACTGCTCCAAGCCTTTGTATAGCAAACCAACTGATCACCCACTGTGGACAATGGGGCAAATACACCATGACCCGCTCCCCTTTGCGAACGCCTAACCGATACAGCCCCCCAGCCACTCGTTCGGCAAGGCCGCATAGTTCGCCATAACTGTACTCTGTCCCAAGGTAGATCAAGGCTGTACGATGGGCATGTTCTTCCGCAACCGCTTGAAAAACGCTCCAAACGGTATGATGGGGCATCTTAAACCTCCTGTTCGTGATAGTTATCACAATTATACCTAAAAGAAAACCCTCGTCCAAGAAGCGGACGAGGGCTTCTGACGTCCGGGTTCTTATTTGGTCACATCAATACAGATGCCTTAAGGGGTAAAGGCCTACTTTGACTATCTTCCCCTTTCTTACTTGATCGACGCGACAAGCGTCTATGCCTTCGACTTTGTCTGGACCATAGGTAAGTGGCGTATTGGTCAGCCCTCCTGTATCGAGGTTCTTTATCCTCCAAACGCCCTTTTCCAAAACGTCAACGGGCTTGAGTTTCTCAAAGGGCACCTCTTGCATAGCAAGCCTTACAGCCTCCACCTGTACCATGGCCTCGATGATCCCCGCCATGTACATCACATGGGGTACTTTCTTTGGAGGATCATAAGTGGGTCTGTATTTCCTTAACAGCTCGTGTATGAACTTCATGCCTGGACAATCCTCATCCCACGCAGGGAAGCCGCCACCAACCACTACCCCCTCCGCAAGTTCAGCACCCATGGCAGGCACAAAGACCTGTAAGTGCATAGGGGTGGCAAAACCGAACACGATCTTGTAATCCAAGTGCGGCCCCATGCCCAAGCGCACGGCTTCTTTGATTGTAGGCTGTCCACCAGGATTTATCATCCAACAGAGGGCAAGGTCCACTTTGTTCTCCTTCAACCACATAAGTTGGGTCGTAGGAGGAGTGGTAGGTACAAGGGGGACGTATTGCCTGCCAACAAACTCATATCCTGCCTTCTCAAGGTATTGCTGCATTTCGGGGATCTCCACTGACTTACCCGCAGGGTTATCTGCCAAAAGGTAAGCTACCCTAGGCTTACGGCTCTCCTTCCAATTTTCCTTGAACCAATCGGCAATTGCCGCAAGGGTATCAGTGTAAATGGGGTAATAGCTCAATATAGTACCAGGCTCTGGTTTCATTAGGTAAGCTCCAGTGGCCATGCTAGTAGCCATCATCCTATCGCGCATGAGCTTTTCCTTTAAAGCCACAGCCTGTGGCGAACCTGACACCCTGAAGACCAGCATCCCCTTCCCTTTAAGCTCCTCATAAATAGAAAGGGCCTTAGCAGGTTTAAGTTCGTCATCCCTCCAGACTACTTCTAGTTCTATATCCTTTGGCCAGGTTTCCTGCCTCCAGGGGGCTAAACGCTTGGTTTCGTTGACATACCTAGCATAGTCCTCAAAACCCATTAAGACCGCTGCAGCGTCTTCCGCATACGCACCTGTGAGGGCAAAAGACCCTCCTATAAGGAGCTTCTTCTTAGACCAACCTGCTGTAGCTGTCCCTAAAAGGGCCAACGCAAAACACAAAACTATAAACAATAACTTTTTCATGGAACCACCTCCTTTCCTATATTGTCCTCTCTTCACCCCTTAGGGGCCATCTTTTTATGTAAAACGTTAAGCTTTCTATCCCATGGTATAACCCCCTCGGTTCAAATATGAGGAAAAGCACGATCACCACTCCGCGTACTATTAGACTTAAGGCCGCTGCAAACTGCGCAGCCACTGCAGGGAACATGCCAGCCAATATGGGCCCTATAATGGTAACGAGTTCGTCCAATAACTTTAAAACCGCAGCCCCTACCACTGCCCCCCAAGTGTTGCCCATCCCCCCGACTATCAACATGGCTAAATACCAAACGGAATCCATAAAGGGAAATTGGTCAACGCTTGCGAAGCTATAATAATGTACCAGTAGCGCCCCTGCTGCTCCTGCATAGACGCAACCGATGAAAAAGGCCTGTAGTTTGTAAAACCAAAGGTTAACTCCCATAGCCTCAGCTGCAATGTCGAAATCCCTTATGGCTATAAAGGCCCTGCCTATCCTACTACGGCTTATATTGTGAGCAAATAATGTGGCAACTACAGCTACCGCTAAAACAAGGTAGAAATAGCTTACCTTACTGCTTAACTCAAATCCCCCTATTTTCGGTCTCGGCACCGCTAATCCGTCTGGTCCCCCCGTTATATGATACAGCTGCAATATAAACCATATGATGATGAAATAGGCGGCAATTGTCGACATTATCAGGTAAAATCCCTTTATCCTGAGGGAGGGTAGCCCGAAAATAAGGCCGACCAACCCCGCTGCAAGGGCTCCAAGGGGGAAGGCCACCCAAAAGGAAAGGCCAACCTTTGCGGTGAGGATTCCACACACATACCCACCTACGGCCATAAAGGCGACATGTCCCAAGGATACTTGGCCACACAGACCTGTAAGTAGATTAAGCCCATGGGCGCTTATCACCGATATGCCTATCATGGTCAGTATGGTGAGGACCCTATCGGAAACAAATCGCGGGACCAGGACTGCAACCCCTATAAAGGCCAAAAACGAAATCCATTGGCTTCTGCCCTTAAGGAGGTCCAGTTCTTGAGCATACGTGTGTAAACCCGTGGGACGCATCCTTCTACACCCTTTCTATCTTCTTTAAGCCGAAGAAGCCATAGGGCCTAACCGTAAGCACAAGTATCATCACTATAAATGGGAAGACACTAGCAACACCTCCCCTGGGCAAATAGGGGTCCAAATAACCGGAGGCTAGGTTCTCCAGTACCCCAAGCACTATCCCCGCCAAAAGAGCTCCTCCCACCGAATCTACCCCACCCAAAAGGGCTACTGTGAAGGCCTTAAGACCTATCTCCGCCAAGGGAACCATGACACCGGATATCGCCCCGAGCAATATCCCCCCAATAGCTCCCACTACAAAGGAAATCACCCAAGAAACCTGGTTTACTACGACGGCCTTAATCCCCAAGGTTTGGGCTACAAGGAGGTCCTCTGCAGTAGCCCTCATACCTAAACCGAGCTTGGTGTATTTGTAAAAGACCAATAACGCCCCCACAGTCACCGCTGATACCAAAAAGCCGATGGTGGGCTCAGAGGGGATCGATACTTTGCCCAGTTTGAAGGCCATGGTGGGCAAAAAACCGTGGTAGGTCTTGTACTGCCCTCCCCAAATAAGGGTAACCAACCCTTCTATAATGCTCGCTAAGGCTATGGTCAGCATAATCACAGAAACCACAGGCTTGCCGATTAAGGGCCTTAGGGTAAGGCGCTCTATAGCCAACGCCCCTAAAGAAGCTATTGCCACTATAGCCAATATGGAGAGCCAAAGGGGGAACTTCAACACAGCCAAAAAGGTATACCCAAGGTACCCCCCAAGCATTACGAAATGCCCTTGTGCTATGTTGAAGGCATTGGAGCTCTTCACTATGATCACAAAGCCTATAGCTATAAGCGCGTATATCATCCCTAGCGCTATCCCAGTGACCACAAGTTGAAGGAAGAAGGTCATGCTTTTACCCCCTCCATAAGCGCTAACCTAACCATAAGTTTAGTCCCTTCTATCTCCACTTGGAGATTCCCCTCGTATCTTCCCATCTGCGCTAGCACTTCCCTGAACCTTTCTTTAAGTCTTCCCCTGTTTAAATGTCCGTTAACCAAAAGTTCGCCTTCACTTACCCGGAAACCCGACTTCGGTAAAATACAAAGCCCTTTGAAATTAACCCCCATCTTCTCCCCCACTCCTTTTACGGTTTCCTTGAAAAGCTCTTTTATCTCCTCTATCTCATAAAGCTCCGCCCTCGAGGTAACCCCTAACCCCCTCTCCCTGGCCCAATCGGCAAGGCGTTCTTCATCTGGGCAAAGGAAAACCCCAAGCCATCCTTTCTCCAATTGCAACACCAAGGCATCTGACACAAAGGGCTCAAGCCGTAAAACGCTCTCTATAAGCCCTAAGGGAACTTGTTTGCCATTTAATTCCACATGCTCCCCTCTTTTCCCCAGCAGAAGGACCTCACCTTCAGGGGATAAAATTCCAAGGTCGCCAGTTCTGAAGCCCTTTACCCCATTTGAAGGGATCGAAACCACCAATTCTCCTTCCTCCACGGAAACCTCACGCCCTATCAAAGGTTTGCCTACCCTCAATGCCCCTCCCTTCCCTCTAGTCAGGGTTATGGGACCTAGCTCAGCCTTCCAATAGATGTTCTTCAACTCAAGGCCCATTTCCCCTAGGAACTCATAAACTTCCCCACTTAAAAAGGGACCTATGTTGTAACAGAACTTTACTCCATCAAGACCTAGCTCCCTTTTCAGAACCTTTAGGCCCCAATTCCTTTTAAAACCCCTAAGCCCTTTGAGCCTCTGGCTAGCCCCCTTGTAAAGGCGTTCCCATACCCTGGCTGTGAAGTAAACCACCGAGGGATGCGCCTCCTTGAAGTCCTCTGCATAAGTCTCTTCTCTTTCCGCTATCAAAAGCGAACTCCCACTTAAAATATGGCCATATATGGTAAATACCTTATCCACCGACCTCACTGGTGGAAGGAAGGGCATAAGCCTATCCTTCGTAGACCACTCCTCAAGCCTTAAAAACGCCTTTGCACTATCCAAAAGTACCTGCTCCTTTACGAAAACCCCCCTTGGCCCTTTGCTACTACCAGCGCATATCACGAAGAAAAGAGGCTGAAGGACCCGAGCGGTTTCTGGCAGTTCAAAAGCCCCCTTCTCCTCCTTTAAAAGGTCCCAAAACCATATAGCCCCTCTCTCCTCGCCTTCCATCTCCCTGTAATCCCAGTAGACCACCTTCTCAGGGGGCCTTCCAAAGACTGCCACAAGCTTCCCCAACTCCTCCTTTCCTTGTACCAAGGCAAAATCCAAACCTTCAGGCAGTAAAGACCTCACTGCTTCCTCATCCATCCTACCGTATAGGGTAATGGGCATAGCCCCAAGCCCATATAAAGCCAACTCGGAGATATACCATTCGGGAGAGTTCCTCCCAAACAACAACACCTTTTGCCCTTCTTTGACCCCTATCTTCTTCAAGGCAGAGGCCGCCCTCATTATTAGCTCCGCATACTCCTTCCATGAATAACCGACCCAGATCCCCCTTCTCTTTTGGGCAATGGCCACTTTTTTTTCGGGAAAGCGCCTTGCGTTGTCCAGAAGTGCAGAGAAAAGTCCTCCGATGGCCTCACCTCCTACAGGTAGTAAACCTCCTTCCATCTAGGCCTTTTCCCTTCTAGTACTCCGGCTCGCATGCCCAAATAGAAATCCTTTATCATCTCTGATTCCTTAAGGTCGGAGGCCTTACCCTCTAACACTATGGTGCCGTTTTCCATCACATAGCCGTAATCAGCTATCTCAAGGGCTATCTTGGCGTTTTGCTCTACTAAGAGCATGGCGGTCTTAGTCTCCTGGTTTATCCTACTGATGATCTTGTATATCTCCTTTACGATCAAAGGGGCCAGCCCTAAGGAAGGCTCGTCCAACAACATAAGCTTAGGCCTTGCCATCAACGCACGTCCTATTACGAGCATCTGCTGCTCGCCTCCAGAAAGATATCCGCTTACCTGCTTCCTCCGTTCTTTGAGCCGTGGGAACCATTGATAAACGCGTTCGAGGTCCTCCTTGACCTCCCTTTTGTCCTTCCGCATAAAGGCGCCTACCAAAAGGTTTTCTTCCACGGTGAGGTGTTCGAGTACCCTGCGCCCTTCCATGACCTGGGAGATCCCCATGGCCGCCACCTTTTCAGGCGACATGCCGTTTATAGCAACGCCCTTGAACTCAATCGACCCCTTTACAACTTCACCCCCCTCGGCCCTCAGCGTACCCGACACTGCTCTCAAGGTGGTAGTTTTACCAGCACCATTAGGGCCAAGAAGGGCCACTATCTGCCCTTCTTCAACCCTTAAGCTCACGTTTTCCAGCACCTTTATGACCTTTTTGTAAACAACGTCGATGTTTTTTACCTGAAGTAGGCTCATCCTTCCCCGAGATAGGCCTTTATCACCTTTGGATCGTTCCTCACTTGGTCAGGGGAACCCTCTGCGATCTTCTCCCCGAAGTCAAGGACCACTATCCTATGCGCAAGGTTCATAACTATCCCCATATCGTGCTCTACAAAGATCACACTTTGAACTCCTTCCCGCAAAACCTTACAGGCCTCATAGCCCTTCCTTCCCCCTTTGAAAAGGGCAAGTATATAACCCAGTAACTCTACCTTTTCCTCACGGTTCATCCCCGCCATGGGTTCATCCAACAAAAGGACCTTTGGCTCCATGGCCATCACCCTACCCAACTCCACCCTCTTACGCAGCCCATAAGGCAAAGATGCCACCACTTTCTTACGCCAAGGCTGTAAATCCAAAAAGTCTATGATCTCCTCCACGGCTTCCCTATGCATCGCCTCTTCACGCTTCGCCCAACCGCAATACAACGCCGCCGTCAACAAATTCTGACGCATGAATATGTGTCTGGCAGCCATTATGTTCTCCAAAACCGTTAAACCAGCAAAAAGCCCTATGTTCTGAAAAGTCCTACCTATCCCCAACTTCACACGTTCATAAGGCTTCAAACGCGAAACATCACGACCATCAAAATAAATCCGCCCTCTTTGCGGTACATAAAACCCAGTTATGCAGTTCAAAAGCGCAGTCTTCCCCGCTCCATTTGGCCCAATTAACCCTAAAATCTCACCGCTTTTTAAACCGATACTTACCCCTGCCAAAGCAGTAACGCCTCCAAAAGAAAGCCAAACATCATCTACTACAATAATTTCCACCTCTTGCATCTGCTTTTCCTTACCGAAATCACCTAAGTTGTGCGGCTTTACCTTTTATCATATCAGCCCCACAATTGTCAATGGTAATTTTTTTAAAACGATGACAATATCGAACAGTAATTTTAAATGCTGCCTATCGAAAAACAGACATAGGCATTTTCCCCTGTAATTGGTGGTATTCAAACCTTCCCCAACTTCCATTTATTTCTTTTTAGGCCAATTGGGCTTTGGGTAAACAGGTGGTGCTGTGCGTTTTGGGCCTGTGTCTATTACCTCGAAGATGCCTTTTTGCCATTGTCCGATCTGTCCAGGGTGACATTCTTTTGCTAGGATTTGCCTTTCGTCATACCAATAGGGGCCCAGGGATGTGTTGAACTTGCTTTTTGCCAAGACGTCCCTTACGGCCTTCTGGTCAAGGGTACCTGCCTTCTCTATGGCCTGTTGGAAATGTTCCAGAGAAGAGTAAAAATAAAGGGTACCCCAATATGCGGGTTCTACTCCAAAGTATTCCTTGTGTTTTTTGACAAGTTCCGCTGCCCCAGGGGACGATTTGGCGTTCCACGCACCTCCACCCATTACCCCTTCCACTACGTTGGAACCAAAGGTATCCCTGTACACTACAGGATCATAAGGCCCAACGCTAAACCAAATAGCGTTAAAGTTTATGTTCGAACCTATGGCCTGTTCGGTAATTGCCACGCTTTCATGTGGATAACAGGCAACAACAAATGCATCAACCCCTGCTGCACTTGCTTCTTTTAAGAAGGGCGTAAAGTCCTTTACTACATCAGGAGGAAAGCCTTTTATGACCTTTATTTGGATCCCCAGTTGTTTGAAATAAGGGGCTAATATCCCAGCATATTCCAGACCGTGTAGGTCGCTTCTGTAGTAGATAGCCGCACTCTTTACCCCTACCTCCTTAAATATCTGGGCCAAAGCCGGCCCTTGGGTCTCGGCGAAGTTTAAAACCTGGAAAAAGTAAGGCAGGGTAAGCTCCTTAAGTTTTGTAGCTCCACCAGCACCTCCAATTAGCACATAACCGTATTTGTTACAGACGTTGGCTGCAGCGTAAAGCCATGCAGTCCCCCAAGGAGGTAGTACAAAGTCCACCTTATCTTCCAGAATCAACTTTTCCAATAACCTCACCGTTTTCCCTATATCGCTTTCATTGTCGTAAACCTTAAGCTCTACAGGAAGCCTCTTACCATATTGTTTCACGTAAATTCCCCCTTTTTTGTTCACCTCCTTTACCCACATCTCGTAAGTGGTCCCAGCCGAAAGCCTCGCAGCACCAGCAAGGGGACCTGTCAGAGGCCAGGCTTGACCTATTACTAACTTCTCCTTAGCCTGGGCCAAAAAGGCAAAAAGTGACCAAATGAAGACCAAAAACAACGCCAATCTCTTCATCTCGCACCTCCTTCACTTTCCATATGGGCGTTCCCTATAAAGGGAAATATATCTGCGCGCCCTGGGGTCGCGCCCTAGGATGAGATCTGCAGCTACTGCTGCGGCCCTAACCTGTGCCACGTCCACTATCAAACATGTAGCACCAAAAGCTATGGCCATGGATATGAAAGTCCTGTTCAGAAGCTCCCTGTCAGGAAGACCAAAGGAGATGTTGCTAGCCCCCAGGGTGATGTTGACCCCAAGCTCCTCCCTTACCCTCCTTATGGCCTCAAGGACGGCCTTCCCAGCAGAAAGGTCCGCACCTACAGAAGAGGCGAGGCAGTCTATCACCACATCACTTCGGTCAATCCCTAAGGCTTCAGCCCTTTCCACAATTTTATGGGCTATGGCCACCCTCCTGTCGGCATCTTTGGGAATACCTTCGTCGTCTTGCACAAGGCCTATGACCGCTGCTCCGTAGTCCTTTACTATTGGTAAGACCTCCCTTAAAGATCGCTCTTCCCCAGTGACCGAGTTAACAAGGGCCTTTCCCTTGTAAACCTTAAGGGCCGCCTCAAGGGCCTTAGGATTTGCGCTGTCTATGCACAAAGGGACATCTACAGCTTCCATGATCACCTTCACGGCTTCAGGCAAAAGCTTGACCTCGTCTACGCCAAAGGTCCCCACGCATACGTCGAGGACGTCCGCCCCCGCTTGTACTTGCATGATGGCCTCTTCACGCACTAAGCTCAGGTCGCCTGACTTCAGGGCTTCTTGGAGGCGTTTTTTACCCGCAGGGTTTATCCTCTCACCGATAAGCACAGTGGGCCTTGAGGGGGAAATGACTACTTCCTTTGTAGCGCTGGAAATCCTAGTTTCCATTCAACACCTCCTGCCTTTATGGTCAAACCGATATTCGCCTAAGGCCAAGGCTTCAAGCAAATACCCTCGGAAAAGATCAGTAGCAGCAAGCTCTATATAGCGAGCCTTACTCGCTATGCTTTCGGCCTCTTTGCGCTTTCTTTCGGACAAAAGGGCCATCTTCGCCCCTATCCCAGCGGCATTGCCCACCTGCAGGAACTTCTCAAGGGGCAGGGGAGGAAACATCCCTAAGGTAAGGGCACTCCTTATGCTTATATAGGTACCAAAAGCACCTGCTATCACTACTTTTTCAAGTTCTTCGTAGTCACAACGTGCCTCCTTCAATAACACCTCTATTGCTGCCCTTATGGATGCCTTCGCCAATTGGAGTTCCCGTACGTCCTTTTGGCTTATGGACAAGGTCCTACCTTCGGCTTCGGGCCCTTCAACCAATAAAAACTCCTTCACGCCGTCCACTTCTCTGAAGTTGGGGTGGCCGTCTACAAACCTTCCCCTCTCATCTAGAAGGCCTGCCCTGTAGAGCTCAGCAACCGCATCGATTATCCCTGAACCACAAATACCCCGGGGAGGGAGATCCCCAATGGTCTTATACCAAACCTTCCCGTGGGCAATCCTAACCCGTTCGATGGCTCCCGCAAGGGCCCTCATACCGTACTTCAGATGAGCCCCCTCAAAGGCCGGTCCCGAAGGGGTAGAAACGGTATGGATGTTGCCCTCTTTGATCAGCGATATCTCAGTGTTCGTACCAATGTCCAAAAGCAACAACGGCCCCTTTTCCTCTAAGACGCCACTGGCAAGTAAGGCCGCTACATGATCGCTACCCACAAAACCCGCTATGTTTGGCAAAAAATGCATATAAGCCCCTGTTGCCACTTTCAGGCCGAGCTCACGGGCCTTTAAGGAAAAGGCCCTGTTCAAAGTCGGAACAAAAGGGGATTGGGCAAGCCAGTCCACAGGCAAACCCAAAAAGAGGTGGTGCATGGCCGTATTGCCCACAAAGACCATCTCTACTATCTGACTCGGCTCAGCGCCTACCCCCTTCCGAAGTTCGTCCACGGCTCCGTTTACGGCTTCAAGGACCACCCGCTTCAGCTCTTCGGCCTTCTCTGGAGAAGACCTTGCCTTCTGTATCCGGGTAATGACATCCTCCCCAAAAGTGACCTGTGGGTTAAGTACGCCCATCGAAGAAAGCGTCTTACCCCCTTCGAGATCGAGGAGATAGAGGGCGATCTTAGTAGTCCCCAAGTCAACAGCCACACCAAGAGGAGAGGAGGTCCCTGGAAGGAGGCCTATTAACTCCTTCTTCCAAACCACCGCCTTTGCCCTCCACCCCCAGTTCCTCAACGACCTTCCTGCTTCTTTCAAAGCCAAAAGGTCAACAGACTCAAGTTCCACGCCCCCCTCAGCTAAGGCGTCCACAACCCTGTCCACATCAGCCCGTACGTCGTTCAAAGAAGGAGGGATAAGGGAGACCTCTTTAGCCCTCACCACAGGCTTAAACTCTACCCCCCTTTCCATTCCCTCCACTTGGAACCTTTCGGCAAATCCTAAGGACTCCAAAGGCACAAAAACCCGCAAATGCGACAGGGGTGAGACTTGACAAGCAAGCCTCCAGTTTGATTGAAGTTCCTTTTGTTCGAAGAACTCCCTTTCAGAAGCCGTAGGTCCATTGACCTCACCCTCTAAAACCCTCACTCGACAGTTTCCACATACCCCTCTTCCACCACAGGAACTGAGCAGTGAAATACCCAGACGATGAGCGCATTCGAGTACGGTTTCGCCTTCCATACATTCACCGCTTTTACCCATAGGTTCGAAAAAGACCTTAAAGGCCATGAATTATTTCACTTCTGAAAGGGCAACTGTCCCGTAAGGCACAACGTTTACAGAAAACATGTCTATCCCAACTGGGGACGTCTTCCCCTAAGATTATAACTCCACAGAAGGACTTCTCCGGGACCATCATGCCCTTTTCGGTAGTGTGGATGCCTACACGTGCCCCCTTGGCCATCTCCACCAACTTAGGCTGTTCTTCAAGGGGCATGCCCGGCATACCTGGGCTAAAAAGGTGACTAGACCTAAGACCATAACCCAGCGCATACCTGCTCATACATTCACAGGCCCTATCCATTAGGACTTCCACGTAAAGGCTGCCTACAAGGTCCGCTATTGTAGCCTTTAAAGCCTCACCGCCTTTGAAAAGTCTAGATACCCATTGCTCGATCTTATCCCCTATGGTACCAGCCAAAGCAACAACCCTTTCCACCTTTCCCCTTGAGGGCGGTTGGACCAAAAGGCGAAGGGTCCAACCGCCCTCAAGGAAGGCTTCTCCGTCCTTTAAGCCCATTACCGGATATTCTTCCCAGGCGACTCCAGGGTCGATGAGCGCCCTGCTCTCCTCAAGGACTTCGAAGGCCAAAGCCTTTGCCCTTTCCCCCCTTCCGCCCTTAAAGCGCTTTATCACCTCCTCAGGGTTTAGGGGCAGCGAGATCCCTTTACAGATGGGCATTTGCTACCACTACCTTCGGTATACACCGTACTCTTTGGCAAAATCGACCATTGCTTTGATGTTCTCTGCCTTCGCCTCGTCAAAGAAGGCCCCGTTTGCAAGTATAAATCCTCCCCCTGGTGCGCAGTCGTCGATGAGCTTTTTCACGTAATCTCTGACCTGCTGGGTGGTTCCAACTATGAGCAAATCCGTGGGTACATTCCCCATGATACAGGCTACATCTCCCAGGACCTTTTTGGCCTTCGCCATATCCGTTTGATCGAACATCCACACTACCTTCCCTTTAGGCAGGTCGGCTATTGTCTCAAGCCTCGAGTTGTAACCGCCTTCTGCCACGAGCAAAGGTATACAACCTTCCTCGATGAGCCCAAGGATGACCTTTTTCAAGGTCGGCCAATAAAAGGTCTTAAACTGTTGGTCAGAAAGGAACCCATCAGCACCCTTGTGAAGGGGGATGAAGACCATGGGATTGCCGTTCATCTTTGCCGCTGAAGCCCCCATCCTCACCATAAAGGGCACCATGGCTTCCAAAGCCTGGAGGAGTTTATCGGGTTGTCGGTACATGTCAAGCATTATCCCTTTGGTCCCCCTCAAAGTATCCCCTATCATGTCAAAGGGGGCTTTGCATCCACCACCAGCAAGCAAGGGGTAACCACTGGATATTATGTCTACGTTCCACGCAACCACAGCCTCCAACCATCGCAATACCTCAGCTCCTGCCTCCGCCATAACCTTTAGGGCCTCTTGAACCGGCGGGAGGGCAAAGGGGATGAAATTGACAGCTGAAAAGGTGGGATAAAACTCCAAGACGTTTGTGGGCGGTGCCAACAGGCTTAACCCCTGTAACGCCCCAAAGGCACGAGGAAAATAAACCGTAAGGAAATAATAAGTAGGATCTTGGATTAACATATCGTATTCATCTGCCTTCATATACTCGCCTTCCACCGCTTGATAACAACGATCAGGAGGCAGACCATGCCCTGGCCATTTGTAGAGTTTGTAATCCACCAAGTCGTAAAACTTCCCTGGACCAGGCCCCATACATCCCATAGTAGCGTCCGGTTCAAAATCAAGCACGAACTTCCTAAAGGCAGCGCCACACTTCTCATAATCGTACATGGCCTCTTGGACCGTTATGCCGTAATAGTAAACCGGAAACATATTGGGAAGCGGCAATACGGGGACTCGATCCGGTGTTTCTTCCAGTTTAATGGCTGCCACTAACCTCCTCACCCGTGCTTTATAGGCCTCCTCTGCCTCTGGACTCTTGAACTTTATATCGCTTCCATCTGGGGCCTTAGGGGAAAGCCACCTCTGTATTAATGACTCCCTCCTTTCATCAGGGGACATCTCCTCCCATTTCTTTTCCATCCTCGTAACCTCCTTAACTTGGTTTTCACAGGGGTAAGGCCAATTCTAAGCCGCCCCTACCCAACTTTTGGCAATGGTCACAGCCGCCATAGCGTCTTTGCCATAGGCATCGGCACCTGTATACTTCCTTACCTCTTCAGTGACCTGTCCACCCCCTATCATCACCTTTACCCTTTCCCTAAGGCCAGCCTCTTTTAAGGCCTCTATGGTCCTCTTCATGGAATCAAAGGCCAAGGTAAGGAAACCGCTTAACCCCAAAATTGTGGCACCGGTCTCCTTCACCTTCTGGACGAACTTCTCAGGCGGCACATCCACACCAAGGTCGTGCACTTCAAAACCGTTTACCTCAAGCATGAACACCACTATGTTCTTGCCTATGTCATGGATATCACCCGCTACAGTACCAATTACCACCTTGCCCAATTTTTTGGCCTCGCGCTGGACTTCTCCGATCTTAGGCTTAACTATTTCGGTAATTTGGCTCATTATCTCGCCTGAATATATAAGATCTGGAATGAAATACTCACCACTTGCAAAACGCTTTCCTACAATTTCAAGTCCAGTCCGCGCATCTTCTAGGATCTTGAGGGGATCCTCCCCGGCCTCCAAGCGCTCCTTTACGATCTTTAAGGCTTCATCTTCCTGTAAGTCAGCTATTGCCTGCACTAAATCCCCCGCCATCCTCTACACCTCCGTTTTTTTCGATTTGGTCTTTTTATATCTCAATCAGCCCTTTCTTATTCCCATTTGAACTTCACCAAAGGCGCATTTGGATCTAGGTTCCACTCTTGAGCTGAACCATCGTACATCTTCACATTGGGATAACCGAGGACCTCCTTTAAGACAAAGTACATGGTGCTGGCATAACCACCCACGCCACAATATACGATGACCTCTTTGTCAGCAGTTGGTTCCCCTATTAAGGTCTTCACCATTTCGGCCAACACCTCCCTTTCACGGTACACACCGTAGTCCTTCCTCATGTCCCACAACCAAGGCGTAGGGAGACTTTTAGCCGTTGGGATGTGACCAGGCCTTGGGCTCCAAGGCTCCGTTTTCACTCCGAAATAAACATCGGCATCGCGGGAATCTATGATCACAGCCTTCCCAATCTTCTCTAGTACCTCTTCCTTGGTGGCGAACATCTCCTTTTTGAAGTTGCCCTTGAAGTCGCTAGGCTTAGGTTTTTCGGCTACTTTTGAAACGGGCTTCCCTTCCCACACCCACTTGTCGAATCCACCTTCCATTATGGCCACGTTCTCAATACCCGCATAAAGCAAGGTTATGGCAACCCGTGTAGCATCAGCCATGGCGTAATAGGGCATGGGTCCTGTGGTCCTACCCACTATCACCACCCATGAGTCCTCTTTGATACCGGCATTGCGTATGGTCTTTACGAGCTCTTCGTCAGGAGGCACTTCGAATACCACGTTGCCCTTTGGCGCAGTCCATGCCGAAGCCGGAAAAGCCACTGGGACATTTATGGCGCCAGGTATGTGCCCTTTGGCATATTCCTGAGCGCTCCTCACATCAAGGATCACTAACTTTGGGTTTACGATATTGGCCCCAACCCAATCCGGTGACACCAAAGGATCTATTTCCCTTTTCGCATAAGCTGAGACCACAAAAAGGCACATCATCAATAAAACCCCCAAAATAACCCTCAAACCCTTACCCTTTACGCCCATCTCACACCTCCTCTTTTTATTTTCACATGCCTAAATAGGCCTTTTTTATCATCTCCGTCTGCAAAAGTTCATGGCTTGGCCCCTCTAATACTATCCGTCCATTCTCAAGCACATAACCCCTGTGTGCCACTTCGAGGGCGAGGTTGACGTTTTGCTCCACTAAAAGCACAGAAATCCCTTTTGCAGGTAACGTCTTTATCACCTCCATGATCTCCCTCACCACCAACGGAGCAAGCCCATAGGAAGGTTCGTCGAACATACAAAGCCGTGGCCTCGACATCAAACCGCGGGCTATGGCCAACATCTGCCTTTCGCCTCCGCTCAAGGTCCTCGCCAATTGCCTTTGTCTCTCTTTCAAACGGGGAAAGAGTTCGTAAAGCTTCTGTGCCTCCTTTTCCCTATCCTTCCAAGCCCTTGGGGGAAAGGCCCCCATTTCCAAGTTCTCCTTCACGTTCATCTCCATGAACAGCTTTCCCCCTTCAGGTATGTGTACAATGCCCATCTCCACGATCTTGTGGGGCGGGAGGTGATCGATCCGTTGTCCCATAAACTCAATGGTACCGGACAAAGGCTTGACTAAACCAGAAATGGCATTCAGCAAAGTGGTCTTACCAGCGCCATTGGCCCCGATGATAGCCACTATCTCGCCTTCGTTGACACTTAAGGAGACATCCCATAAAACCCGGATTTTCCCAAAGGCTACGCTCAACTTTTCTACTCGAAGCATACCTTCTCCCCCAAATAGACTTCCACGACCTTAGGGTTCGAGCAGACCTCCTGGGGCGTGCCTTCGGCTATCTTTTCCCCATAATGCAACACCATCACCCTCTCGCATATGTTCATGATGGCACGAAGGACATGTTCTATCATGAAAACTGTGATCCCCCTTTCCCTTATCGCCTTGACCAAATCCATGGCTTCTTGGGTCTCAGTGGGATTTAAACCTGCCATCAACTCATCCAACATGAGGAGTTTAGGCCTTGTAGCTAAAGCCCTAGCCACCTCGAGCCTTTTCTGATAGGCCAGCGGGATATCCTTAGCTAAGGCTTTCTCAAACCCTTTAAGCCCACAGAACTCAATTTCCTCCATCGCCACCTTTTGGGCTTCCCTCATAGACCTCCCGTCCTTTCCTCCGAATACCGCCCCAAGGAGCACGTTCTCCAGTACGCTCATGTTCCCAAAGACCTTAACGTCTTGGAAGGTCCTCGCAATACCCATCCTACATATCTCATGAGGCCCACGGCCGCTTATCTTTTTGCCTTCAAGCGCGATCTCACCCCTGTCAAGCTTAATGGCCCCAGAAATCAGGTTAAAAAGGGTGGTCTTACCAGCCCCATTTGGACCGATCAAACCCACGATTTCCCCTTTTTCGATCCTGAAATCCACCTTGTTCACCGCTATGAGACCGCCAAAGGCCTTGGTAACCCCTTTTCCCTCAAGCAAGGCCATGTCCTGCCTCCACCTCCTTTCGCTTCAATAAGGTCCTAATGATCCCAGTTATACCTTCAGGCATATACGCGATTATGAGCACCATAAGAAGGCCAAAGGTCAACATGTAATAATAGGGGAAACGCGTGGTAAGGACTTCCTGCAGATAAGTAAACACAATAGCCCCAATTATAGGGCCATATAAATACCTGACCCCTCCGAATATAGCCATAAAGATAGGTATAAAGGAATAAAGGGGATTAAAGGCTATCTTCGGATCAATGTATGTCCACCTTGTCGCCATAATTACACCTGCAGCACTCACAAATGCCGCACTGAGGGCATAGGTGATAACTTTAAGTTTAACAACGTTTACTCCCACATGCTCTGAAGCTATTTCGTTTTGGCCTATGCTACGTAAAGCTATTCCATAACGTGAACGGTGAACAAGGTATGTTACTGTTATAAGCAACACGCATAAAACAAGCATCAAATAATATACCTCTTTATTAGAAAGCGTCATCACCACTCTTCCCGTGGTACCTGTAATATTCGCTTCATACCAGAGTACGAAATGGAGGAGTAACTCTACAAAGCCGAAGGTGAACATAGCAAAGTATATGCCTTTAAGTCTCAGGGTAAGGACTCCTATAAACAACGCCAGAAGGAATCCCACTGATGCACCTATTGCCACAATAATCACAAAGGGGACTTTGAAACTTAGCACAGCTGCTGAGTATATCCCTGCTCCGAAAAAGGCAGCCGATGCCAAAGATATATACCCTGTAGGAGCCGAAAACAGCACCCAACTTACGGTAAGGACGATGTACATGAAGATATTGCTTAAAAGAACTATGGAATATGGGGAACCTATAGTAGGGAGGATACTTAAGAAGACTAGCAAACCTCCTAATCCCACCGCCTTAGGTATCTTCATCGCCCACTCCCCATAAGCCCTGTAGGCTTTATCAACAGTAGGATCATAAACAACACGTAGTAAGCCACTAGGGTCAGCCCTGGTTCAACATAGCTCATAATGCTCCCAATGGTACCAAGGATAAAACCACCTATAAGGCTACCCGTTATACTGCCTAATCCCCCAAGGACGATCACAATTAAAGCTATAACGGTATATTCCATGCCCATGGTGGTCTGAATGCTGTACATCATGCTTATCAGTATCCCCGCTACCCCAGCAAGCATGGCGCCAAACGCAAAACAAAGGCTTAAGACGTGTTTTATATCTATCCCCATGAGCCCTGCAGCATATATGTCCTGTGAAGAAGCCCTTATAGCCTTACCCTGCCGAGTCTTGGACAAGAAAAGGTAAAATACGAAACTTATCCCCAGGGCAAAGGCCAAAGTTATAAGCCTATTTGCCCCAAAGACCGCACCACCTATGTTGACCGGTACGGCCAGGTAGTTATATCCCCGTAATTCAGCCCCCCAGATGAGGATGGCGATGTTCTGGATGATAAACTGAAGCCCAAAACACGCCATAAGGGAACTTGCCTCAAAGGCCTCAATAGAAGGCGATACGTACCGCAACCGCGAAAAAAGGCTCCTATCAAGTGAAAAACCTATAAGGAACAAAAAAGCTGCGGCACAAGGAAGGGTAAGCAATGGACTTATGGCCCAGTTCGTATAAAAGGTCCAGGCCAAAAAGGCCCCTATCATCAGGAATTCCCCGTGGGCTATGTTCAGTACCCGTCCCACGCCATATTGCATGCTCAACCCCACAGAGGCAAGGGCATAAATACCACCCATTAAAAGCCCGCCGATTACCACGTTCAGTAATAAGACCATCCTCCTACCCCTTTGGCCTTTTTTCGAACCCACCCTATTGGGCAGGGGGTGGTCTCCTCACCCCCTGCCCTCTACTCTAATTGATACCTTACTTCTTAGTAGGCCACGCAGGCTTAGGATAAAGGGGTTTGGCCGTCCTCTTAGGGCTCTTGTCTATGACCTCAAACACCCCCTTTTGCCACTGTCCGACTTCGCCTGGGTGGCATTCTTTGGCCAACATCCTCTTTTCGTCATACCAATAGGGGCCAAGGGCAGTGTCGAACTTCGAAGTCGCCAAAACATCTCGTACGGCCTTCTGGTCCAAGGTCCCAGCCTTTTCTATGGCCTTCTGGAAGTGCTGAAGCGAGGACCAATAATACAAGGCGCCCCAATAATCGGGTTCCACTTTATAATACTGTTTGTGCAACTTTACCAGTTCAGCGGCTCCTGGTGATGATTTGTGGTTCCAAGCACCACCACCCATTACACCTTCTACTACGTTTACGCCGAAATTGTCCCTGTAAAGCACCGGGTCATAAGGACCCACACTGAACCACATGGCGTTGAAGTTGATCCCTGTGGCTATCGCTTGCTCTGTGATGGCTATGACCTCAGGTGGGTAACAAGCAGCCAAAAAGGCATCCACCCCCATGGATTTGGCCTCTTTTAGAAATGGCGTAAAGTCCTTTGTGACATCGGGAGGGAAGGACTTCATCATCTTGACTTGAAAGCCCGCCTGTTTGAAAACCGGACCGGCAATGCCAGCGTACTCCACACCGTGTAAGTCGCCGCGATATATCATAGCTATGCTTTTTACCCCTACCTCTTTGAAGATCTCGGCCAAGGCAGGCATCTGCGTTTCAGAGAAGTTCAATACTTGGAAGAAATACGGTAAGTCCAGCTCCTTTAGCTTGGCTGCTCCACCTGGTCCACCGATAAGTATATAACCGTATTTATTACATATATTTGCAGCAGCATAAAGGAAAGCAGTACCCCAGGGAGGAAGCACGAAATCCACCTTGTCCTCGAGGATCAACTTCTCTATCAACTTGGTGGTCTTACCTATATCGGTCTCGTTATCGTAGATCTTGAGCTCAACAGGCAACTTCTTACCATATTGTTTTACATAGATACCACCAGCCTTGTTTACTTCCTTTACCCACATCTCGTATATCATTCCCCCTGAAACCCTCGCAGCACCTGCTCCAGGTCCTGAAAGGGGCCATGCTTGGCCTATAACTATCTTGTCCTTAGCTTGGACTACACCCAGGGCCAATAGGACCATAAGTCCTAAGGCCAACGTACACCATTTCCTCAAACCCCTTCCCATAACTCCACCTCCTTTTGCGTTTTACCCCCCGATAAGAGGGGTTATGAATAAAAGTTCTTCCCCTTCCTTGAGGTCCTTTTCCCTATCCTTATCGATCGACACTGCGGAATTACGGTAAAAAAGGACCACCTTTTTCCCTTCCAACATCCCCATGAGGTCAAGGCCTAGGTTCTCCGATAAGACGCGAAGGGCATCCTCAAGCCTACTGCCTTCGGGTAGATTCAATTCCAATACCTTACCCCCTAACTTGGACCAAAGGTCCTTGAACTGTAAAGCCGAAAGGACAGCCCTTATGCGCATCGGCCCTTTTACACGAACTCCTTCAGCCCAAGTTCCTCCAATTTCTGCTCAGAAGGATAACCGTCCTCCTTTAGCTGTCGAATCCTGTAGTAAAGTTCAAGGGTCTTACTTAGGTTGGGCGAAAAACCCCTAGTTCCCCCTTTCTTCAAGGGCATAGTTACAACTTTGGGGAGCCTCTCATGACCTTTTGTCATCCCCAACTTCAGGTTCAGAAGCCTTTTCAACATATAGCTCTTCTCACCGAGATTGGAGACATCTTGCGGCTTAAGCTCTATCCCCGTTATAGCTCCGTAAAAGGTACACAGGTCATTTATGTCAAACATACCGAGCATACATATAACCCCTGAGTTCCAAACTTCCTTAACGTTCTGGTGCACTACCATCATCTTGACCTTTTGCTCGCTCTCTTCAAACCTGTCACCTGGCACAACCCCTAATTCGGGTATGGGGGCCGCAGCTATGTCCACCGTAAAGTAGTCAGACCTCATGTGACAGGCTCCCCTGACACCTGTGGCATAACACAGCCCTTGCATGCTGAAGGCCCTTGGATCATGCATAGGGACCTCAAGCCCTTTTACATGCGCCGCTTCCTCTGGATCAACCCCTAACCTCTCGGCTACCCTCATGGTCCCTTCCGCCCATAGGTCACCTATACCTTCCCTCAAGGCTATCTGCTCCAACAACCTCACCACGGCCTTGCTGTCGCCCCAGCGGATCCCATCCTTAAGGACCCCCTTTTCGGTCAGGTACATGGCAAACCCCACCGTTACCCCGGCGGATATCGTGTCCATCCCCATCTCGTTACAAACCTCAACGGCGTCAAGGAGCCCCTCTAGGTCGAATACCCCACAGTTAGAACCCAAGGCTGCCACAGACTCATATTCCATCTTGACGCCCCTTACCCGATGACCACATATGACAGGACACAAGGCACAACCCTCGTTTTTAACCTCGTAGTTGTCCAACATGGCTTCACCGGAGATCCTAAAGGCCGGAAATACCCCCTCTTGGAAGTACTTGGCAGGAGTATCTCCCAATTCGTAACCCTGTGTAGTGTACATAAGGGTACCGTAAGTGTGCCAGAGTTCCCTTCCGGGATTTGCCGAGATCTTATCCAAGGTCTGTGAATACACCTCTTTTAACCTTCCTTGGTCGGCCACCTCGGGAAGTCCTTCCTTCCCCTGAACTACAATGGCCTTTAGGTTCTTCGACCCCATGACCGCACCAAGGCCGGTCCTGCCCGCTGCCCTGTGGTTCTCATCCATGATGCTCGAAAACCTGACAAGCCTTTCACCTGCTGGACCTATGCAGAGGAGCCTTACCCTTTCCCCTTCTTTCTGCTTTAAAAGGGAAGAGACTTCAGAAACCTTCTTTCCCCAAAGGTCCGAGGCATCCTTCAGCTCTGCCTTTCCTTCCTTGAGACAAAGGTATACCGGCTTTTGCGCCTTCCCCTTAACCAGGAGCACATCTATCCCAAAACGCTTAAGCTCAACTGCAAAAAACCCCCCAACGGTAGTTTCACCCCAAAGGTTCGTCAAAGGCGATCTGCCCCCGATCGCCAGACGTCCGGAAAAAGGTGAAAAACCAGTAAAGACACCTGTAGCGAAGGCAAGGGGGGCCTCAGGCGAAAGGGGATCGAGGTCCTTATGGAGATGTTTATAGAGCAATACAGCGGCCAACCCACAACCGCCTACAAAACTCCTCAAAAGTTCCTCCGCTATCCCTACTTCCCTTATTTCACCTGTGTTTAAATCCACCTGCAAGGCCTTACCATGATAGCCCTTCATCTCACACCCTCCCGTAATACACGTCTTCTATCAACTGACGCATCTCCTCATATGAGGGCTGTCGAGGTGCCATGGGACCTGTCGGGTCCATCAAGGCGTACTTAACGAAAAGGTCCTCTTTGGCTTTAAAGTCCTCCTCCTTAATACCCAAATCCCTCATGGTCAAAGGCGCCCCTACCTTTTTGTAAAAGGCAAGGAAATAGTCCAATAACGCCCTCAACACCTCTTCACGTCCTTCTCCCTTTATCCCCAATTCCTCTGCTAAGGAAAGGAACTTATCGTCCACTTCGGCATAGAACTTAATCACGTAAGGGATCGTAACCCCACAGGCCATACCATGGTGGACCCCAAAGATGGCACCGATGTTGTGGGCCAGGGCATGCGTTGTGCCAATCCCACCATTGGAAAAAGCAGCCCCCGCTATCATTGCTGCCACCTGCATCCTCAAACGCAACTGTAAGTTATCGAGCCTTTCAAGCACAAGCGGTAGATATGTAAAGATCATCTTTATGGCCTTAACAGCCAAAGCATCCGAAATAGGGTTACTCGACCTACAGAGATAACAATCTACCGCATGCGACAAGGCGTCCATGGCCGTCCAAAGGGTAAGGTCCTTAGGCATACGGACTACAAACCTCGGATCAAGGACCGCAAAATCCGGATAAAGTTCTGGGTGAAGTACCCCCTCTTTACGAGCAGGGCTTACGCTCTCGTCATGTACAACGGCGACATTTGTGGCCTCAGAACCCGTACCGGAAGTCGTAGGGATACAGGCCAAAAGGGCCTTCTTCCTCAATCCAAGGGGCTTCATAGGATCTATCGCTACAAGATCGGCTTCAGGCACCTCATAAAGGATCCAACTCACCTTGGCCGTATCCATAACACTGCCACCACCCACTGCTACTATAAGATCCGGACCCCACTGTGACATCTCTTCGGCCATCTGCCGAGGGACATGAAGGGGAACCTCTGGTTCTACCCCCTCGTTCACCTTCACTTCAATCCCCACACCCCTCAAGGCCTTCTCCACAATAGAAGCCAATCCCTTGACCCCTTTGTCTGTCACGATAAAGGCCTTCTTCCTCCCCAGTTGGGCCATTGACCCCACAAATAACTGTAAACCAGCCAATCCGTAGAAGACCTTCGGCATGAAAAAGGAATTTATCAGCAACTTGGACTCAGGAGCGTTAAAGGTGGTGGTGATAGTACGCAATAACGGTACATCCATAGGCCACACTATCCCTTCCTTTTCCATTTGTACCCTCATAAGTTTTTTTTGAAATTTCCAAATTATCTTTTAACACATAATTATCAAAACGTCAAGTTCGGTTCGTTTTAGGGCGGTTGCGATTTTTGGAAATTTTCTACATAATCCCCTGAGGTAAGGAAGGTTTTGTCTTTGAATGTTTAGAGTTGCCTACATAAAGGCTCAAAAAGAAATGGAGGTGTACTTTTTTTCGCTAAATTCCATAAACGCTGCTTTATTCGCCTCTCTTTTCACTTGGGCTGTGGGTTCAATGGGGACTCTTTCCCTTTTTGTCAACAAAAACCCCTCTAACAAGTTCTTGGATTTTATGTTGGGGTTTTCTTCAGGTGTGATGATCACAACGAGTTTCTTTTCCCTATTGTCCCGAGGGCTTGAAGTCGCTGAAACACCTTTTATGCCTATCTTCGGGTTTATAATAGGAGCGATTTTCATCAGGTTTTTGGACGTAATTTTGCCTCACCTTCATATAGGTCATCCTCTACAAGATAAAGAAGGAATAAAAACCCATTGGCATAAGGCCATCCTGTTCTTTTCGGCAGTTACCTTACACAACGTCCCTGAAGGGCTTGCCTTGGGAACGTCTTTCAGTGACGTCTCCCAACACGGCATAAATAGCTCCGCTTTTGCCCTCACAGTTGGCATAGCCATACAGAACATACCTGAAGGTCTGGTGGTCTCCTTTTCTTTAAGAAGAGAAGGGGTCGGCCTCATGAGGAGTTCCCTTTTGGGCATCTTATCAGGGTTCCCAGAACCCGTGTTTTCTTTGCTTGGAGCTTTTGTATCCTCTTCC
>Ga0105162_1000092_pt1 | contig 59999 bp, 55 predicted proteins | sample JNZ201metaG_FD_81532 | JGI IMG/M metagenome (GOLD analysis project Ga0105162, IMG submission 81532) | Hot spring microbial communities from Jinze hot spring, China to study Microbial Dark Matter (Phase II) - JNZ 20120812A | ecosystem: Environmental > Aquatic > Thermal springs > Hot (42-90C) >...
AACACGGCTGGACCTCTTCCTTTTTCTGCCAGCCTTAATTTCAGAAGCCATTTTCGTAAAAGTCTCCATGAAGATATTCAAGTCTATTTAGTCATTTAAATATTAAGAAAGGTTTCTCTAGAAAATGAGAGCGCTTCTTCCATCATCACATTTTCTATTAACATTTTCTCCGAAACCCTTCTGAGCCATAAGATGGATTCCGATACTATATATAGAATTCTAGGAGATATAAAACAGAGAAGAAAACAGAAAAAGATGGGGTTTGCGGGAGATATCTCCAGAAGCCTTAAGGGGCAAGCTCGACCACGGCCCCATAGACCATGTTCCTTTAAGTTCACCGAAATTTTTCCTCTTCCTAATATTGTTTATGTCATATATCTTTGAGTTGGCTTCTATTAGGGTTTTTCCTCGATTATGTATTCTTCCTTAAATCCCTAAAATGCTTCTGAACGGACTTAAGAGGGAATTCCCTATTTTAATCCTCTCACATATACATATTAAGGATCATCAAAAGCTTTGTATAAGTTCCGTCATACCGAATTCGTGTATTGGTCACCTCTAAAGCGGAAATATAAATGCAAAATAGAAAAGAATCGAGTTTATTGGAGAAATCTTCAGAAGCATTAAGTGGCTAGTCTCCATTAATTTTGGCAGGCTTTTCGCCACAATCAATAATGGATATGCTCTCATCACATTAATATTTTTAAGTTTTACTTTGAATACTTAACGTCTAGTGATTTGGGGATGTGTTGAGTCTTGAGCGCCAAAAGGAAGGATCTTCAAGCGGTGAGCTTTAAAAGCGGGGGCTTGAAGACGCTCACTTATATAATATTTTTGTCTATTTTACTCTCTATCTTAAATTTCTTGCTCAGCTGGTCTTCTAGGGAGTCTATTCCACAGGTTCTCCAACCTTACAGTGACATCATATTTGCAGTTAATCCATACCTGATTTACATTCAATCTGCGCTTATTTTAGCAATAGGATATCTCATTGTTAACTCCTTTAGTAATACTGTTTACATTTATATGCGGAGATTAACTGACCATCCAACAGCCGCGACTATGAAGACCATTGTGTGGACCCTAGGTATAGCGATCTTACTTGTAATAGTGACCTCAATACTTAGTGCAGGCCCATGGACAGCTTTAACGGTTGGTTCATTCGGTGGCTTAGTTGTCGGCTTCGCAACTCAAACAGTTCTCTCACATTTTGTCGCTGGCATATTTATTATATTGACGCGGCCATTCAGATTTGGCGACATGATAACGATAGCTGGGCAGACTGGAATAGTTAAAGAGATGAAGATAATGCACCTAATACTTGAAACAAAGGATGGATCTACAGAAATACTCATACCTAACGGAATGGTTTTCACACAAATAATTCTAAGAAGAAAAATAGTAGTTGAGGAGACAACTACACAAATCCACGAATTAAGGGAGGAGATTGAGTCAATTAAAAAGGCAACCGAAATGAGATCTTGAAAAATAAGTTATAAAAAATGGGAGAATAAGGTTACTAGGTTCTTAATTACTAAACAGTTTTCCCAGCCAAAAGCTTTAAGAACTCTCTCATAAATGCTGGTAGATCCGGCCAAGCCCTGCTAGTAACTAAATTTCCATCCACAACTACCTCTTGATCTACGTATTTGGCTCCAGCCTGTTTAAGGTCGGGTGCAACAGCCATGTAACATGTCATCTTTCTTCCTTTAGCTAGTCCGTACCCGGTGATTACTAGTGGACCATGGCATATTGCCGCTATCGGTTTATTCTTCTCAAAGAAGTGTTTTATGATGGATTCAAGCTCCGGATAGGTTCTTATATATTCTGGCGCCCTTCCTCCTGGTATTATTAGGCCATCAAATTCTTCTGGCTTAACATCCTTAAAGGATAGGTCAACCCAGCCGAATCTGTAGCCGGGCTTCTCAGTATATGTTTCCCAACCTGGCTCAAAATCGTGGACAACTGTGAATAGGATCTTTTTTGAGGGAGCCGCTACAACAACATCTATGCCAGCCTCTTTAAGCCTCCAGAATGGGTAGAAAATCTCCTGAGCTTCGACGCCATCTCCAGCGATAATTAAGACTTTGGGCAATCTCCCACCCAAATACTCTTAGCTTGAGATTTACGTATAAAAATTTTCTTGAAAGTTCACTATCAACATTATATGATGTCTCACCAAGTTTTCTATTCAAGTGAGTTAACTCTTGAATACGACGAGATTATAGAAAAGCAATTAAACAACCCCATTTAAATATTATTTTGTATTTCAAGCAAATCTATTGAGGTGTAAAAGTAAATGGTGATTAAAGCATACGTGTTGTTTAAAGTGAATTCTGGAACTGAGAAGGATGTCTGCAAGAAAATAGCTGATTTAGATAACGTTTTGGATGCAAGTATAATCTATGGGGAATATGATATAGTCGCTAGAGTTGCGGTTCCAGAACTCGCTCAACTAAACGAGTTTCTAGATAAAGTCAGAAACATGCCAAGTGTAATTCTAACATCAACGATGATAGTTGCACAGGAATATAAGGGAAAGAATAAGCGTGAAGCACTCAATGCCTAAAAGGTAGGCAATCCCTATAAATCTGCGAGCAGCAAACATTTGAAAAAATAATCTTTAAGCCCAAGTTTTTGGCTCTTTCTATGGCTTCTATACTTGGGAAAGCTATGGCATTAACACCGGCTTCAACGGCCAATACATCTATTACAGCCCTATAACTACCTTTAGGTCTCGCGCATCCAAGAGCTATTGGAATATCTGGCATCATGAGACGCGCATTCAAAAGAATATTTATTACGGATTTTGGCGCTGGGGGTTTAATTGTCTCCATTTTTGTCCCTTTAATTGGAAAGAAGATTATTATTATTAGGGCTGATGGATCATGCTCCGCAATCATCCTTAACGCTTCATTCTCACCTTTTATGCTACCGTAATGTAAGCCAACTAGGATGTGTGGTGTAAATGGTATGCCAGCCTTTTTAAGAGCTTCAAGAGCTTCAGCATATTTATTCACATCCATATTAAGATGGTATACTTCCCTAATAGTTTCATTCGAGCCTATTATATCAATAGAGACGGCATCAACTCCGGCTTCTTTAAGCCTTGAAGCCATATTAAAATCAATGAGTCCTGTATGAACTACTATCGTCAGCCCAAGATTCTTCTTGATTTCACGTATGGCATCTATAAACTTAGATATTGGCACAGAGCCGTCTGGCAAGCATCCGCCACTTATTAAGCAGCCGACAGCGCCACGCCTCTTTAAATCGGTGCAAATCTCTATTAGTTTGCTTGGTGTGCCTGCTGGAATCATCGTTTTAAGAATTCTACCACCGCAATGATCACAATTAAGAGAACAATATGAGCCAGTAACAGATATTGATGGAAAACTTATTGGAGACGACCTATAATACCTGTTATTGTAGTAGGTAAAGCCCGGCACATAAAAATGAATCCTCTTACCGAATCTATACCAACTCTCTTCGCGGGCCTCAGGAAGTCTTTTCCAAAAATCATTGGGCAACATCTAATTCTTTCACCTTAACATGTATTTCTGATTTTCCCGTTATCTTAATAGTTTAAGTCCAATCATCTTGAATAATAATTTATAGTTACAAGTATAGGTGTGTTCATGAAGGTCTTAGGTCTTACATTGTTGTCTCAATCTCATTTATGCTCTGTGAATCCAGCTTATACAAGTCTTCTATCTCATTAATATTGTCATTTATGTCAGTTATAACGATCCTATTTCCCACTTGTATAACGCTCATACGCCCTCGAGTTCTGAAACTTCGGGGACCTTTATCCGTCACAACTTCCCAAAGAAACTCATCGCCGCTTGTCTCAATCCTCTTAATTCTTAAAATTTTTGGGATAAAGTATATTTTATCTAGAACCCTCTGAAGATTTGCCCTAGATTCTTCATCAAGTTCCATGTAATTTTTAAGAGTGCAGACATCAGTACCATAACTATCCCTAAATATTATGAAATCCGGATATGTTATCGGGAATGGTCTGGATGGGATAAGCCCCGGAAGAACCTTCCCATCTACAATTAATTCAAGTGTATCTTCCTGCTCATTAAGCAGCACCTTCACCTTCTTAGGATCTAAAATATTTAGGTTTTTCAGGAAATCGGATAGTGGCATTATTTCACCTCTGCGCGATGCTTAAGATTTGCTCTTCAGCAAATTGCGCCTTATAAAGCTGGCTGTAGAGTCCGCCAGCCTTCATTAATTCATCGTGTGTACCAACCTCAACTATTTTACCCTTATCTATAACAACTATTCTATCAACATTCTGTAATGTTGAAAGTCTATGTGCAATAATGATAGTCGTTCTGCCCTTTACAAGATTCTCTATAGCCTCTTGAATCTTTTTCTCCGTTAAAGTATCTACTGATGACGTTGCCTCATCAAATATCAATATTTTAGGCTCAGTTATTATGGCCCTTGCTATGGCGACACGTTGTCTCTCACCTCCAGAAAGTCTCCATCCTCTGTCACCTACATTCGTGTCATAAGCTAACGGTTGGCTCATGGCAAACTCATGAACATTCGCGGCTTTAGCGGCAGCGATTATTTCTTCTGGAGCCGCATTCTGCCTACCATAGGCTATGTTATAGGCTATTGAGCCATAAAAGAGCAATGGATCCTGTAGGACTAAGCCTATTTGGGATCTCAAGCAATTGATCTTTATTCTTTTTAGATCAACACCATCAATATATATGGCTCCTTCAGTTGGATCATAAAAACGTAATAATAGCTTAATTAGCGTTGTTTTACCGGACCCGCTTGGTCCATCTTATCATAGAAGCCTAAAGATAGGCTTTGGAGATGCTCATAAACCTTCACTCTGATATTATAAATTATTTTTTGACCAATAAACGAGAGAATGTAATTCTGAAGAGCGCCTAGTATAGCGTTGATGCCGTAAACCGATATAAAGGCGATGACCACGTAAATTAGTATTTCTACATTTCTTTTCATAAAGACTTCATCAAGCAATATTTTCATCAGATATGGTGGTGTAAGGTTTAGGGCTATTATGGAAAGAGATAATATAACGGCTAAAATAACATAGTAATATAAGGTTTTAAGAAGCCCATAAGCCAGAGGAGTGCCTGGGTCTTTTTCGTACCGCTCTTCTCGGATAAGAGTGTTTCAAAAATCTCTGGATTCACGCTCTCTAATTTAATGTCTCCTTTAGCAATTTTATCTATGAGTTTAGCTAGGTTATAGAAGCCCTCTAAACGCTCACGTGAGAAGCGAATCACGCTTTTTAATCCATCATTTGTTTCAAGAAGAAGTTCAGAGTTACCTAAATAATCTTTAACAAAAGATGAACGTACATCATTTAGATTTATTTGACGAACATTTTTAGTGACAGGATTTATAGTGATTATTCTCTTCGTTGTCAAAAACAGCCACACTTCACCAAAATTTCCATTCTCATCTATGTCCCCTGAAAAACTGCAAATGATCTCTTCATTTTCCGAGAGAGACAGGTCAAGTAATTCCTTAACGTCTTTCGGAATATTTTTTGCAGTTTCCCTCAAACTATCGCTAGTTCCCCCAAGATCCTAGTTTTAGTAGTTTTTCATGTAAATTCGTTGGTCTAATAAATGTTTCTCAACCATAATGCCTCTATACATGCTATATGAATTTACACATCAATTTTAGCAATATCCACTTGTTTTACATCCCTCCTAAACTATAAAAACCTTCAAAGGGAAATTATTAGGATTGTGGGTGATGCATTTATGGATTGCCTTAAGCCATATAGTCATATTCGCGGAGCTAATTATATTCCACCCTCCTTCGTCCACTTCGAAATGAATGACCCGGTAATACTTGATAAGGAAATGAGTTATGCTGAGAGACTGGGCTTAAATAGTGTTCGGGTTTATCTTCATTATGAAGGATGGAAAAATAATCCTAAAGCTTATTTAGAGAGAGTTAGGGAATTCATGCGCTTAGCTAATAGCCATGGTATTACTGTTATGTTCGTACTTTGGGATAGCTTTAGATTCTTTAGGTGGACATATGATGAGTCTGAGAAAAAGTGGATTTATATGCCAGATGCCTTATATAACTTGGAACCCAGTTTCTGGCCACATGGTGAAGAATATATCCAATCTGTTGTTGAGACTTTAAGTCCTGAACCTAACCTTTTAATGTGGGATATAATGAATGAGCCTCTATGCCCAATACTTCTGCATATGAGCCCGTATTCTCAGGAATGCAGAGATTTGATGCAGAAAATGTGGAGTTTTGTGCGCCACTTCTGTAGATTAATGAAGGATCTTGATAATAAGCATCCAATTACTGTTGGAGCAACAAAATCTAGGATATGGGATATATCAGAGGTGCTGGAGGTTGGCGCGGATATTGATGTGATTAGCATTCATGATTATAGTCCTGATAGGGCTGCATTACGTAAGAATATCGATGAGGGCATAAGTTTCGCACAGGAATTTCAAAAACCCCTATTAATCTCTGAAATAGGCTGTTTATGTCGTGCTAACCCGTATGATATGGCGCTAGAAATTTGTCAAGAATACGGTATCGGTTGGTATTTATGGGAGCTTATGATTAGGGGTTATTGGGCTGACGTCCATGGCATAGTATATCCGGATGGAACAGTGCGGAATCCGAGCATTGTTGCAGCTATCCGCGGTTTCTTCCGGAAAAGAACGGGTGACATTATTAAGCCTAAAGTTGACAGGGAGCATCATGCTTCACTTGATATTCTTGCTGGTAAGAAATGGCTTAGCAACCCTAATGCCGATTATAAAGAGGGATTAAGAATCCTGGAGCGAATAGCTAATCATTTAGAAGCATGTGAACTTATACCCATGAATGATCCGCCAACAAGAAGGGTTCTGTTATTAAGTGAGGAGAAACCTGAAAATCGAGCTGAGCTTTGCCGCCTACTTGTTCTATGGAGTGAAATATTGAGTCAACACTGTCAACCATTACCGCCTGAAATCCCGCTGAAGAACCCGGGGTACCGGTGGTGGAGAGAATAACGCTAATTACTAATTAAATAAAAGGCTAAGGATGTACGCGCAAATATTACTCGGAAAAATATGTTTTAATGTCTCCTTGGAGGGGATTTAGCGAAAGAGGGCTCTCGGCTATAATATAAATTACTTTTATTAAGCTGGCTATAAGGGAGAAGATAGACTCTATCCCGGATGCAAGCTTTAAAATTTTTGGAACTTGCATACTGGGAAGCGATTAGGAGTCTAGGACCTAGAAAATTTTCACGCTACTACAGTTGATGCGCCGTGGAAAATTTTCCAGAATCCTACTATAGTTGTAGCGACCTCTAGTTCGCTAGGAGAACCCTAAAACAGATACTTAGCCCTAGACCTCTAGGGTGATTCCTAGGGTAAATTTTTTCCGTGAACCGACAACTGCGGTCAGCTAACAGAATAACCCTAGACCCCTAGATTTCTAGGTTCCAGCCAGCTGATGACCCCCTATGCCCCTCAACCAGTGAGATCTACAAAGTTGCTGAAGTCTAAGGCTAAAGCCACCAGCATGGGTATAAACGCCTTCCTCGAGTGCATCATGCTAACTGGGACGAGCCCAGGACCGCCCCGGGACAGCCCCAGACCAAAACAGAGCCCATTTTAATCCCCGTTTCAGAAAATAAGAGCAGTTTTTGGTGGGGTCGCCAGGATTCGAACCTGGGTCACGAGAGCCCAAGTCTCGTAGCCTAGACCAAGCTAGCCCACGACCCCTACAAGATTTTTAAGAAACCTTTGGATTTAAAAATGTTACTTTCAGAATCTATTTTCTTTAGTTTACCACACTGCTTATATATTCGTGTCGCCTCTGTTAATATATTTCCTTCCTAGATCGAGGGGTTAATATGCCTACTCAGAGATTTAGGATAACACCCACAAGCAGAGGTGCACTCTTCAGAGCTAAGAGGTGGTTTTATTCAACATTCTACACAAAAGCTTCCTCTGACATTAAGGATGAGAATAAGAAGGCTTGGGTTGATTTAGCTGGTAAGATCATTGAGGAGATAAGTAAGCGTAATGCAACCGAAAAGCCGACTAGACTCACAATAAACTATGAGGTTGGACCGCGCGGTGAATTCAAGCCAATATCGGTAACAGTGGAACTAATGGAGATAAAACCCCTAGAGACCTTCACCATAACTTTGAGTAGTAAGTGATGGAGACTAACAGTCCCATAACCTCCCTTATTTTTAGATAAATTCACAATAAATATTTCTTTTTTGATATTTTAGGATCATTCGCGAATGGTTCCAAAATTATTAGTGAGACAGCGTGCACCGGCATATTAAATGCTTTCACAATTTTCCCATTTTCCACCATAATTTTTGATATAGGCTCATAAAGCTCAAGCCCCTGTTTTCTTTTAATCATCCTTGATTGTAGTCTATTGGGGTATTCTGGGCGACCAACCCTTATCCACTCCGTGTAAGCATTACTATGATCCCTATCTATCCTATAATGTTTAACAATAAAATATCCATCTGCAAATGGCAGGTTAACAATCTCCAACTCCACATTATACTCGCCCTTAACATCCCAATCATCATGATGCGAGAAAATCATTACCTCTATTCTCTCTTTAGAGGATGCTGCAGCTAAAACATCTATATAGTAGCCATCTAAATCAATTGTTGACTCAGACAATTTAATCGAACTAAATATTCTTTCATCACCCATCTGCGAATACATTCTAAACAGATTTAAGATTGGCTTATCAAAACCATTTGTTGTAAACGTCCTTGTTCCCTCAAAAGTTCTTTCGCCCTCAAAAACAAATGCCCATGTTAGGAGATAAATCTCCCTACCATATTCCTCAGATAAATCCATTATTTTCTTAAAGGCTGTTGCTGTATATGTTGGATAATATTCAGTATTCCGAAATTCAAGATTAGGATTATCCCAGACTCCGCCAGCTGCCCATCCATCTGGATCGCATTCGGATACTACACATTCAACGCCCTTCAGCTCATGATACCTCTCAATTATATCAAGCCCCGTCTTAACTTGGAGAATTAATTTGTCAATTGACGGAGTTTGCTTCTTAACTTTTTCTCTTGGCAAACCCCAAAGAGGACTATAGCCACCTCCCTTAGCATGGAAGGATATGAAGTCTATAGGACTTCCTTTGCCACCATCATAAAAGTTTTTACCCCTAACGCAGTGATATAGGAATTTATCTAGCCACTCAGCGCTTTTTCCTCCGGGAATAGGTCCGGTCGTAGCTGGACCGCCAACCTTAGCCTTAGGAATAACCTTCTTAATCGCCGCTACAGCATAATCGTATAATTTGCAGTATTCCTCAAATGTTCCCTGCCAGTAGTATTGTAGATCCGGCTCATTCCATATCTCCCAATACCACGTTTCAACTTCCTCTATCCTATAGCGTTCAGCGCAATGTTTCACCAGATTTAGAATTAGATTATGCCATTTCTCATAGTCTTTAGGTGGGCAGTTCCATCCAGCATACCACCAATGGAATGATAAGTGTCCCCGCTTATCTGCTAAATGAAGAGGCATAAAACCGATCTCAACAAATGGTTTACAGTTAAACCTCAGTAATGTATCAAATATCAAGTCTATTACAGTCCAGTTATATATCGGGTTACCATCCTCATCTTCAACGTAAGCATTCGTTGACCCCCATTTGGGCACACTCCTACAGTTACCTGTACAGAGCAAATGATGGAATCTAACATAATATGGTCCATCGGAAAGATTAGCGAACCGTTTCAAAGTCGCCCTACCGCTTGGTGTAGTCGTATAATTAATCTCATCATAGCCTATATATCGCCAAATATGCTTAAACTCACCAATCTTTTTAGATGAATCCACAAATACCTTTACATTTCCAACCAACATACCTAGACACCAAATCCTTTAGAAATTAATTACATCTATTTTTAAATTCAAAAATCTTCTTAAAGTTAAACGTCATCTTAGACTATAGAGAATAATTTATTCATGATAGAGTGATTATTGAATTTTGGAAAGGGATATGGCTGAATGATTTCTAATCTCCTGCTAAAATTAGAAGCTTTCCAACAATTAATGAATGAAGTAAATAATTGTAGAAGATGCGATTTATGGAGAAATCGTAGGAAACCAGTTTTAGGTGACGGAAACATAGATACAACAATGGTTTTTATCGGCGAGGCACCTGGATACTGGGAAGACATTAAGGGTAAACCATTCGTTGGCTCGGCTGGAAAACTTCTTGACGAAATCCTCAAGGATAATTTAATTTCGAGAAGTAATGTTTACATAACAAACATTGTGAAGTGTAGGCCTCCAGAGAATAGGGATCCACGTCCTGAGGAAATTGAGGCTTGTAAAGTTTATCTTGAGAGACAATTAGATCTAATAAGACCAAGAATTATTGTAACTCTTGGTAGACATTCGACAGCATATATTTTCTTAAAGGCTAATGTACCATTTAAATCCATAAGTGAATCTCAAGGAAAGGTATATGAAGTAAAATTTTGGGAGGCGAAAACATATGTTATTCCATCCTATCATCCAGCGGCAGCCCTCTATAACGCTAAGCTAAGGGATGAAATCAGAAACGCTATTAAACTCGCCAAAGAATTAGAGAGCAAACTAAATCTTAAAGAATGAAATTCAAGAATGAGTTGAGGGAGGCGTAAAAGCATGTTTATAGGCTTTCTTACCGCACCCTTAAGGGATTTGAGCCTAGAGAAGATCATTGATTGGGCTTCTAAAAACGGATTTAGAGGACTTGAAGTTCTCGTTTCGCCCTCTATAAAGCAAATTGACATTAATAGGGTCCTGAATGGTGGAGCTGGGGAAGTTAGGCGCCTATTTTCTGAGCGAGACCTGAAAATATCCAGTTTGGCCTTCTACAGTATAAGAATTCTTGAGGATGAGGATGAACAAAAGTTTCTATTAAAAGTTATTAAAGCAGCATCGATGTTAGACGTAGATGTTGTCTGCACGCTAGCCGGCGGACCAGTTAAAGGCAAAGATAAGATTCAGACTTTAATTGATGATTTCAAAAGAATTTTTAGCCCAATTGTTGATGCCGCTAAAGAACATGATGTAAAAATAGCCCTAGAAAACTGGTATGCAACTAACCTTCAAGGTTTAGACCACTTTCAAATGACCTTTGAAAGTATTCCTGATAGAACTTTGGGCTTAAATTTTGATCCATCACACCTATTCTGGCAGCAAATAGATTATATTGAAGCAGTTTACAAGTTTGGTGATCGAATTTATCATACGCATGCCAAAGATGCTGAGATATTGCCCTTTAGACTTAAGTATGTAGGCGTTTTAGGTAGGGGCTGGTGGAGATATAGAATACCTGGTTGGGGCGGGATAAATTGGCGCTCATACATCACAGCCCTTAAGGAGGTTGGCTACGATTATGTGCTCAGTATTGAGCATGAAGATCTATTCTTCAGTCCTGAAGAGGGCTTAATTAGGGGTAAAAGATTCCTTGAAAGTCTTCTGTAAAGCGTTTAGACTTCTTCTGAAAATTTTATGCTTAATTCATGCCCAAACTTTTTCTAGCATTTGCTATTAAGTCAGCAAGTATGCTATAAACCCTCGTTGAATCCTCCATTCTAAGTACTATTACTGTCTCAGTATAGCAACTTATTGTCTCCTCAATATTTATTTGTCTTCTTGAAATTGCATTATAAAACATCGTAATGCAGCCAGGAGTATTAACAATTTCTTTTGGACTCTGAATTATTATAGCTGCCAGATCTCTCTTCTCGTCAAGTATCTCATTAGCCTCAAGCCTCAGGCGAACCTCATTAAAGATTCTCTGGTCAGTTATTATAGTTAATGTTGTCGCACCCTCAAGAACTTGAAAGAATGCCTCCGGAAACTCGGCTGATATTAATCTGGCTCTCTCAAGGTTCTTTCTAGTCTTCTCAAGAGATATCTTTGCCAAATTCGTTCTAATGGTTATAATGCTGTCAGATATAATTTTCAGATGCTCTTTTAATGGCTTAAATTTAGCTCTAGCTCGCTTGACAGACGTTATCATACCCTCTAACGCCACTTTTCTTCCCAATATTTCCTCAGCCTTAGGCTTTAGTAAGCGGGCTACAGCGCTAAGGTTTGCATAACCCCTTTCAATGGCATCTTGAATTGATGGATCTCCCTCGATAAGGTATTGAACTATTTTCGCCAGGGAAAGTTCGACCAATTTCGGTCACTTAGAACTATTTTAAGTCACATTTTTAGTCAAAAAGCACATATATTTAACCCTTATCTCTTTCAGTGGTTAAGCATCTCAGAAAGGGGAGCTGAAAATCTTGGTGAGGAGAATAGTCCTAGCCTATTCAGGCGGCTTAGACACATCCGTGCTCATAAAGTGGCTCCAAGAGAAGTATAATGCTGAGGTTATAACCGTAACATTGGATGTTGGACAGAAGGAGGATTTAAAGGCTATTGAGGAAAAGGCCTATAAGCTCGGTGTCCTAAAGCACTATTCTATCGACGCTAAGGACGAGTTCGTTAGAAACTATGTTTTCCCAGCTATTAAGGCTAATGCACTTTATGAGGGCAAATATCCAGTTAGCACAGCCCTCTCAAGGCCGCTGATAGCCTCGAAACTCGTTGAAGTTGCTGAGAAAGAGAAAGCAGATGCCGTTGCACATGGTTGCACTGGCAAGGGCAATGACCAAGTCCGTATAGAGGTCTCTGTTAGGGCGTTAAATCCGAATCTTAAGATTATAGCGCCTGTTAGAGAATGGAATATGACCCGGGATGCTGAAATAGAATATGCGAAGGAGCACGGTATACCGATCCCAGTGGATAGGGGCAAGCCATACAGCATAGATCAGAACCTATGGGGTCGCTCAGTAGAGTGCGGGATACTTGAGTATCCCGATAAGGAGCCGCCGGAGGATGCTTTTGAGTGGACTGTTCCGCCAGAGAGAGCTCCCAGTGAGCCAGAGTATATTAGCATAGAGTTTGAGGGTGGCGTTCCAGTGGCTCTAAATGGTAGAAGTATAGAGCCCGTTAAGCTAATTGAGAGCCTTAACAGTATTGCTGGGAGACATGGTGTTGGTCGAATAGACCATATGGAGGACCGCCTAGTTGGGATAAAATCCCGTGAAGTCTATGAGTGCCCAGCTGCAACCGTCATTATAGAGGCGCATAAAGATCTTGAGAAGATGGTTCTCACAAGACATGAGATACTTTTTAAGCAGCATATTGATGCTGAATGGGCTTATCTTGTCTATGCTGGCTTATGGATGGAGCCGCTTAAAGAGGATTTAGATACATTCATAAATAAGACTCAGGAGAGGGTTAATGGCGAGGTTAGAGTTAAGCTCTTTAAGGGTAATGCGCTGGTTGTCGGGCGTTCTTCACCCCACTCGCTTTATGACATACACTTAGCCACATATAATATTGATACAACATTCGACCAAACATCTTCAGCCGGGTTCATTGAGCTCTGGGGTCTCCCAACCAGAGTTGCCAAAGCCCTTAGGAGAGCTAGGAAGGCTGAGATTTAATGTCTGAGCTGCTTCGAGGCGGTAGGCTCATGGGGTCTAAGAGAGATATTGTCAAGTTTACTTCTTCAATTAATAGCGATGTTAAGCTACTTAAGCACGTCGTGAATATTAATAAGGCTCATGTAATAATGCTGATGGAGAATAAGATAATCCGCGCTGAAGATGGCTCTAAAATTCTCGGAGCCTTAATGGGTTTAGAGGATAAATTAACCCTTAGATCCGACATTGAGGACATTCACATGCTTATCGAAGAAGAGGTTATAGAATGCGTTGGGATGGATGTTGGCGGAAACCTGAATTTGGCGAAGAGCCGAAATGACCAGGTTACAACGGCCATAAGAATGGCTTTGAGGGAAGAGCTACTTAGCATAATGGAGCTGATAATTAGCCTTCAGGAGACGCTTATTAATGTGGCTGAAAAGAACATTGATATTATTATTCCGGGATATACGCATTTGCAGCCAGCCCAGCCTACAACCCTCGCCCATTATCTGCTGGCGCAATTCGATATTTTTGGGAGAAACTTAAATAGACTCTTTAATGCTTACGGGCGTGTTAATCTGTGTCCAATGGGTGCCGGAGCCCTAGCGACAACGAGCTTTCCAATTAACCGTGAGAGGGTCGCTGAGCTATTAGGTTTTGATGACATAGTTGAGAATTCTCTTGATGCTGTTAGCTCGAGGGATTTTCTGGTTGAGGTTTTAGCAGCCCTATCCATTATGGCTATTGACTTAAGCCGCCTAGCCGAAGATTTGATATTATGGTCTTCGATGGAATTCGGTCTAATAGATCTTCCGGACGAGTTTACTTCAACAAGTAGCATAATGCCCCAGAAGAAGAATCCAGAGGTTCTTGAGGTTATGAGGGCTAGAATGGCTTTAATTTTAGGCGATTTCATGGCGGCTTCAGCAATCTTAAAGGGTCTCCCATCAACATACAACCTAGACTTTCAGGAAGCTACGCCCAAACTTTGGGATGCATGCGAAAATACACGTGAATCTCTCAGAATGCTCTCAGAATTGATTGGAAATATAAGGGTTAAGAAAGAAGCCCTAAAGAAGCCCTCTCTGAGCTTTTTGGCGGCTACGGAGCTTGCAAACATCCTGGTTAGAAACTATGGTGTCCCATTTAGGCTCTCGCATAAGATTGTTGGGGCATTAGTTAAAGCCCTAATAGATGAGGGGAAGTCCCTCTCAGATGCTACACCGGAGATGCTGGCGAGAATTTCGGAGGGAATTTTGGGCTCGCCAATAAATGTTAGGGTCAATGATCTGCAGATAGCTGCAGACCTAGCGTACTTTGTGGAGTCACATAATGTTAGGGGGGGACCCTCCAGAAGGGAGATTGAGAGGATAATTTCCGCAAGAAGATCTATGCTCAGCCACTATAGAGACAATATAGCATCATTGAGGAAGCGTATTGAGGATTCAATTAATGCGCTTAACCTCATAGCCGAATCGTATACTGCTCAGGTATTTCATTCAGCATCTAAGGAACCATAAAGTTTAAATTTATGTTCGACCTTTGCTTGAGGAAGGTTCATTGAAGCGCAAGAAGAACCCCGAGAAAGTGAAGGCCGGTAAGGCTGTTCTGGTTCTTGAGGATGGGACATTCTTCATCGGCAGAGGCTTTGGGGCCATAAAGAAGGCTTCAGGTGAGGTTGTATTCTCAACTGGTATGGTTGGTTATCCCGAGTCCTTAACAGACCCATCATATTATGGGCAGATTCTAACATTAACATATCCGCTTATTGGAAATTATGGTGTCCCAGCATACGATTATAACGAGTTTGGCATACCATTAAGCTTTGAGTCAATTGGAATTAAGGTCACCGGACTTGTAATTCAGAAGCTATGCACAAAACCCCATCACTGGGCCTCTAGGAGAACACTTGATGAGTGGCTCAAAAGCGAGGGTGTTCCAGGAATATATGGAATAGACACTAGACGCTTGACGAAGAAGCTCCGTGAAAAAGGCGTTATGCTCGGCATACTACAAGTATGCGAGGAGAATGAGGAGCCAAATATAGATAAGTTACTTGAGGAGGCTAAAAGCGTTCCAGACCCAAACAAGCGCGACCTAGTCAGTGAAGTTACGATTAAGGAGCCAGTTTACTATGAAAGCGGCGGAAAGATTAGGATAGCTCTAATAGACTGCGGTGCAAAGGCTGGGATAATAAGGTGTCTGCTTAAGCGCCGGGTTGATGTCATAAGGGTTCCCTATAACTTCTCAGCTGATGAGATTCTCGAGTATAAGCCTGATGGGGTCCTAATAAGTAATGGGCCTGGGGACCCAAAGAAATGCGCTAAGACTATAGAGGCTGTTAGGGCTCTTGCTGAGGAGAATGTGCCCATGATGGGCATATGCCTAGGAAACCAGATTCTTTCGTTGGCTATGGGAGGCGACACATATAAACTGAAGTATGGGCATAGGTCTCAGAATCAACCAGCCTACGACCTTGAGACAGGACGCTGTTACATAACAATACAGAATCACGGCTATGCTGTTAGGGTGGAATCCCTAGAGAAGACCAAACTAAAGTGCTGGTTTATAAATGCCAACGATAAAACGGTTGAGGGAGTGAAATTTAGGAATGGACCCTCATTTGCCGTTCAGTGGCATCCAGAAGCCTCTCCAGGACCATATGATACTGAGTTTCTCTTTGATGAGTTTCTAAAGAGAGCTAGAGCTGGGTGATAGTATATGCCGAGGTTTGAGTGGGTGCGTAAGGTTCTAATCTTAGGGAGCGGTGCGATAAAGATTGGTGAGGCAGCAGAGTTCGATTATTCCGGGAGCCAATGTCTTAAGGCGCTTAGAGAGGAGGGTATAGAAACAATTCTTGTTAACCCAAATGTAGCGACCATCCAAACTGACCCGCGGCTTGCTGGCAAAGTCTACCTCCTACCAGTTATTCCAGAGTATGTTGAAAAGGTTATTGAGAGAGAAAGGCCTGATGGGATAATGCTTGGCTTTGGGGGGCAAACAGCCCTAAACTGCGGCGTTCAGTTGGCTAAGATGGGCATCCTAGAAAAGTATGATGTAAAGGTTTTGGGAACATCCATTGAGGCTATTGAGAAAGCGTCTAATAGGGAGCTCTTTAGGCAGACAATGCTTAACGCTGGCATACCCGTTCCTAGAAGCAGATCTGCAACATCAATTGATGGGGCAATTGAGGCTGCTGAGGAGATAGGCTATCCGGTTATGGTTAGGGTTGCCTATACTCTGGGCGGTAAGGGCACAGGCGTTGCCCGCAACAAGCACGAGCTTGTTGAGATTGTCAGTAGGGGCCTAACCCATAGCATGATTAGTCAGGTTCTGGTTGAGGAGTATATTGGGCATTGGAAGGAAGTCGAGTATGAGGTTATGAGGGATTATCAGGACAACTGTATAACTGTCTGTAACATGGAGAATTTTGACCCAATGGGCGTTCACACAGGTGACTCAATCGTCGTCGCACCCTCGCAAACCCTAACAAACCGCGAGTATCATATTCTGCGCTCAGCATCGATCAGAGCTGTTCAAGCCCTAGGCGTAGTTGGCGAATGCAATATTCAGTGGGCTCTACATCCAAGCTCCGAGGAGATAAGAGCCATAGAGATTAACCCCCGAATGTCTAGGAGTTCAGCGCTAGCTAGTAAGGCTACTGGCTACCCACTCGCATACATAGCCGCTAAGCTGGCGATAGGCTACACGCTCCCAGAACTAGTCAATAAAGTTACCGGAATGACAACAGCATGTTTTGAACCAGCCCTAGACTACGTAGTCGTTAAGATTCCACGTTGGGACCTAAAGAAGTTTAGGAATGCTGACCGACACATAGGCACGCAGATGAAGTCTGTCGGAGAGGTTATGGCTATCGGAAGAACATTTGAAGAGGCCCTCCAGAAGGCTGTTAGGATGCTCGATATAGGCAAGATTGGGCTTGTAGCGAACAATGGGGATGATGAGCCTGAACCTGTAGAAGCCATAAAAGACTGCCTAAAAAACCCAACCGATGAGCGTCTCTTCAAGATAGTTAAAGCGATGAAGATGGGTATGTCAATTAGGGAGATTTACCGCCTAAGCGGCATAGACCCATGGTTCCTCCACAAAATCAAGAATATTATTAACATGGAGAAGAGGCTTAAGAAACTTAAGATTGACGATAAGGATGCACCTGAAGTTATTAAGGAGGCTAAATGCCTTGGCTTATCAGACGCCCAGATTGCCAGATGTATGGATTTAAGTGAGGATGAAGTTAGACGTTTCCGAAAAGCCCATGGAATAACCCCGGTTGTGAAGCAGATCGACACTTTGGCTGCCGAATGGCCTGCCAAAACAAACTACCTGTACATGACTTATAATGGCGACGAAGATGACATAAAGTTTGATTCGGGAAGAAAGAAGGTTATTGTTCTCGGCGCGGGCGTATTTAGGATTGGCTCAAGCGTTGAATTTGATTGGAGCGGTGTCAACACAATTTGGGCTCTAAAGAAGCATGGTGTAGACGAGACCATAATGATTAATTATAATCCAGAGACTGTTTCAACAGACTATGATATCTCAGATAAGCTATATTTTGAGGAGCTAACCTTAGAGAGAGTTCTCGATATTTACGAGAAAGAAAAGCCCTTAGGCGTCGTGGTTAGTGTTGGTGGTCAGATTCCAAATAATTTGGCGCTTAAGCTCTCTAGGGCTGGCGTAAACATACTTGGAACATCAAGTGAGAGCATAGATGCAGCTGAAGATAGGTCAAAGTTCAGTGCACTACTCGATAAGCTAGGTATACCTCAGCCAAAATGGAGTAAGCTAACCACGATTGAGGAGGCTGAAAAGTTCGCTGAGGAGATAGGCTATCCAGTTTTGGTCAGGCCCAGCTACGTCCTCTCCGGATACGCTATGAGGGTTGCATATAGTAGTAAGGAGCTTAGGGACTATCTTGAACTGGCCGCTAAGGTTACACCTGAGTATCCAGTTGTGATATCGAAGTTTATTGAAGGCGCTAAGGAAGTTGAGGTTGATGGAGTCTCAGATGGCGAGGATGTTCTAATAGGTGCGATTATAGAGCATGTGGAGCAGGCAGGAGTCCATAGCGGAGATGCTGTTATGAGCATACCACCGCAATCCCTAAGCAGCAACGTCATAAAAAAGATCGAGGACTACTCACGTATGATTGCCAGAGCCCTTAAAATTAAGGGTCCATTCAATATCCAGTATCTCGTTAAAAATGGTGAGGTCTCGGTTATAGAGTGCAACCTTAGAGCTTCAAGGTCTCTGCCCTATGTGAGTAAAAGTAGGGGCGTGAACCTCATAGAGGTTTCAACAGCAATAATGTTTGGCAAAACCCTTAGAGAGATGGGTTTACTCGAGCTCCCACCATTACCATATGTTTCAGTTAAGGTTCCGCAATTTAGCTTCATGCGCTTAAGCGGTGCAGATCCAGTTTTAGGTGTTGAGATGATGAGTACTGGAGAGGCTGCGTGTATAGGCGAGAACTTCGCTGATGCGCTCCTAAAGGCTCTGCAGTCCGTTGAATTCGCAATTCCAAATGATGGTGGCGCAGTCTTGATTACTGTTGGAGGCGATGAAATGAAGCGAAAAATAATCCCGCTAGCTAAGAGCTTAAGCGATTTAGGCTTCAAGATTTATGCAACTGAACATACGGCTGACGCATTATACAGGGCTGGGCTAAAGAATATTACAGTCCTCTATAAGGTTAGCGAACCTATGAAAAAGCCAAACATAATAGATCACATAGTTCAGCGTAAAATAGATTTAGTTATTAATATTCCAGCAATTAATCCAGAGAATGAAAAATCCGATATACTTAGAGACGAATATATTATTCGGAGGTTGGCGGTTGAATATAATATTCCAATAGTCACAACACTTGAGTTAGCTTCAGCCATAGTTAAAGTACTAAAATATAGGAAGAAAAGTGAAGTAATAATTCGATCACTAAATGAGTACATGGATAGCCTACCACTAAAATATTGGTAAGAAGAATACGTTAACTAAAAAGGAAAGTTTTAGGCTTAAGTAATGTTTCAAGCTCTTGAAACGCCGCGTTTCATAGTGTTCCTTAACTAAGACCTTTTCTAAAATATTTTCAGTGAAAATTGAGGAGATGCTGATGCAAAGAAGAATTTATATTCCAATACTGCTTTCAATATTGGCGCTTCCTATTTTAACGTCGCATTTAGCCGCATCAATCAACCCCTCATTAGACAACATTGAAGCTGAAAAAGCTGAAAAAATCCTTTGGATAGCAAATACAGCGAGGAGGAGGGTTGAGATTCTAATAAACCTAACGATTATAAACGAAACTATAATCGGCAAAATTAAAGATGCAGGTTTAGAGGAAGAATGGAATGGAAATCTATCATTATTCAATGAGGGTGTTGAATTACTTGAGAATGCAGCTTCATTCTTTAATGAAGAAGACTATTTGAATGCAACCACTTACGCTATGCAGGCTATGGAAATCTTCCGCAATGTTTTCAGAAATATTAACCGCATTCTATGTCAAGCTAATGTTAGAAAAGAGGAGCTTATAGATGGACGGGGATTACTTGAAGCCATAAACCGTGCCCTAGCTCGAATAGAAAAGATAAAGAATCTTCTAGTAAGCCTTGAAGAAAAAGGCATTGAAGTAAGTGAAGTTCTAGAAATCTTAGAGGAAGCGGAATCATACTTAAATGTCACTGAGGCAATAAAATTGCTCCAGCAGGGTAATGTTTCAGCAGTTTCAGAGGGTATGCTTGCTCAAGCAAATAAACTGATCACGCAGGCTCTAAGGAAACTTAAAGAAAAAATTAGGGAAAGCGTTACAGAAAGAATAGAGCAATTCAAGAGGAAACTTGAGAGATTACGTGAAAGAATTAGAGAGAGACTTAGAGAAATGAATATAACTGAAGATGAATTCTATCAACACTGGAACTTTACTGCTAAAGGATTCTGGGGAAAACACATCGAAATTCTTGAAAAAGTTAGGGAACGCTTAAGGGAGGGAATTAATGCCACAGATTTAAAGATCCTTGGCACGAGAATGCGTGAAATCTGCCTAGAGCTTGAGATGAGACTTCGGAAGCATGAAGGTAAAGAAGCCATCAACATTACGGTAAACGTTGAAAAAATTATGGAGAGTAAGATAGGCCGCAAAGTAACAGTGTTACTTAGAGTAACTGTCAAAAATGATGGGAATGTTACAGTGATATTTCCGAATCCAGCCTTCGGAATAATAGTTGAGAAGAAAGTTAACGATAGGTGGGAATTCTACAGTTCACCTTTCTCAACACAATCTTTGACGTTCCTTAAACCCGGAGAGATTGGTGAAGTAAGAATGAGACTTAGAGCGGCTGAGCCAGGCAATTATAGGGTTAGAGTTCACGCATGGAGCAGAGAGGGACTCGTAGCTATAGAGAGCTCTGAGTTCACACTACCATAAAAATTCAAAGTTAAACCACATTTCCACTTTTTATTATTTATTTTAATTCAACAACATTTTGGAGACCAACTTTTTTAACACGAATTATCCCCTGCTTTTCCAAACGTTTTATTAGGCGCCACATGCTCGTTCTAGGTATCTGTGGGAACCTCTCCCTTAATTCAGCTTCTAATGCTCTGCCACCCCTCTCCCTAATGAAGCGTAAAACCTCAATTTCCTCATCTCTCAGAGATCTAATTCTTCTTTTCCTAATATAGGCGTATGTTAAGACAGCGCATATGGTGATGGCTCCAGCAACAACTATATATTCAATTGGTGGAAGCCATTTAGATGGTTGTTGAGCAGGCGGCTTACTAGGAGATTCTATAGGTATCTCATAACTTATTTCCCATTCGCCGGGATAAAGCTCCATCTTCACCCTATTACCCTCCACACTTATAGCTGATGGAATATCGCTAATGTAAGTTATGTTCACATCCTCCGGGAATATAACTATTAGATTAAATGGAGTATCAATTTTAAGGGTCCAAAGCTCAAACTCCTTAAACGTTAATCCAATTGTATCATATTCAAGCGTAATTTTTGTGGACCCTAAAGAATAGATTGTTATATTCTCCACGTTTAAATCATAATCAAGCGGATCACCATTCTCATCAGTGACAAAAATATTATCTAATGTATTTGATGGGGATAATAATGGAACCACAATTAACGGCTCAGTCTCGTTTACGGATATTTCCATGTTAACATGGACCACACCATCTCTATAAACAATTAACATAGCCTTCTGGATCACGTAAATCTCCTGAGCATAAATAGCGGAGTAAGCGGTAGAAAGGATAATTAATGCCAAGATCACGTGCAATATTTTTTGGGACACCCTCATATTTCATCACCTAATACAGCTATTCACCTAAAAAAATTATGAATTTATAGTTCTAGTTTTATCCCCACGATTGCCCTCTTAGTCTTTCGGGAAGATAGTGCTATTGAAGTATCCCAAGAATTTTTAGGGCAGATTGAACAATACATGACGTTACAGCTATAGCAGATATTATTTCTGGCACAGCAACCCCAGCTTTGTATAAACCAAACCAGTATGTTAGCCAAGCCGCTAATCCAATTAAGAATGCTACTATAGCTAAAGATGATCTCTCTTCTATGGAATATATGATGCACGATATTCCAGCTGAGACAAAGAATAAAACAGACACTATGTAATGGATGAATCCATAAATTTCATCAAATGTTGCAACAGCCTGCAACATGAGGGCTGAAAAGGCTACCGAAACACCAGTATATTTTGCGTGGTTAACTAAAAATCTGATTGAATAAACAGTCACTATAAAGCCGGATAAAAGTAATCCAAGGTTAAATATGGGAGCAACATTACTCCTTTGGGCATGCCCGAGATCGCTCAACGCATTTTCATACCAGCTAAATGATGGTGAAAGATAAATTGATAAACCTATAAATATGTACGCTACTAAGGGTCCTATTATCCCCAATAAAGCACCTTGCTTCTCTCTCAAATATTTTCACACCCCATTTCTCTTAATTTTAAAGCTGAACCTTTTTAGTTCCTAATATTCCTTCCTAAATTCTCACCTAAACATTAAGATCTTAACGCCTTTTATCCCGAAGGGTCTTAACATGTATTCATCAGTCCACTGAGTTAAATCTCTAAATGTTTCTGGACTTATATATTGTGGATCCCCTAGCTTATGATGAAGTGGACCGAGGGCATTTCTTAAGTTTCCGACGAGTAAAATCTTTATTTCATTATTACCAGATTTTAAGAGACCAGTAATATCAACAGTATAGGATGATAGCAGCACTTTTCCAGCCTCCTTGCCATTCACATAAACTATGGCGAGCGATGAGCTAAGCCCATTAAGTTGAAGAGTAGCTATAACATCTTCCGGTACATCTAGATTTACATCTTTACTGATCTCTATTTCACCAGCATAAAATGGATAGCCTAATTGGCATAAGTCTCCAAGATTTATGACGGAGGGCTCGTCAATTATTTTAAATGATCCTTTAGCGCCAATCTTAACTCCAAAATCGCCCAAAAGATAAATATTCTCTAATTCCGGTTCTAAATCAACCCTTCCCTCCAACTCTACTATATTCAGACCTTTAATTATTAAGCCGGAAACATCTATCATTGGAAAGTTCCAGTCGAGCCAGAATTTACTCGCTTCACATTCAACTTTCACATTATTTACATATATTTTAAATGCTTCAGGTCTTTCAACAACCAAATATAGATTTTTATCTTTCAAGTCAATGCTAGATTCAAACTCAAACCTAACTGAGAACTTTGTGCCAAATCCGTTTTGCACTATAAAATTGTGTGCCCTCCAAACAGGCATGAGTTCGCTCCATACATTACCAATACGGTACCTGCAATAATCTAAAACTAATATATTCGGGTTTAATCTCTTAATTCTCCATAAGCCAGATATGGAAACCTCGTAGACTTTAACTAATTCTTCAGTTGAAAACTTGCTTTTACGTGTATCTGGTTTAAGGACGAAAAGAGCTGAACCTATAGGTTCCAGTCTCACGTCCCAACATGTCTTCCTATCATTAATTACTGATGAATAATCCCTTTTCTCACCGCTCATTGGATCCCAAAATTCAACGTTAAATGAACCACTCAAAGTTAGTTTTAAATTGTAACTATTCTCTCTACTGGAGTTGGCTAAGAAAAGTATGAGAGTACCACTTTCATCCTGCCTTAAATGATGAAGAACTTCTCCTTTCTCATCACCCTCCATTATAATAGGCTTTGGAATACCATCGAGGGCGGATACAAGCGTCGCTAAATCTATCTTGTTAATTTTAAGCGCCCTGCTCATTAGGTCTTTAATCGCTTCTTTTTGCTCCCCATCAATTAGGAATGGAGCTGGTTCCAGGGCTATTATTCTTCCACCAAAATCAGCAAACTCCAGCAACAATTTAACAGTGTTTTCCACTAAGGTTACACTTGGAGGTATTATAACAGCGTCATAAGCAATTCTGCCAACATAAAGTTTTCCATCTTCAACTTTACAATGCTTCGCCATCAATAATTCATCTCCAATATCGAAATCTATATGCGCCGATAGTAATGTTCTAAGCAATTCCTTAAAGTGCTTATCTATCTCCTTAACTCTGGATGGGTTTAGAGGTGTAAACGTTGCCTATGCGCTGCCAATCGGGTGGATAACTAACACATTAACTACCCGTTTCCCACGGGAGAGCACATAGCTTAATCTTGCAAAGTAATCCTCTAAAGTCCTATTGTATTTCCACCACGGTTGGCTCCAATGAAAGTTAAGTCCATAATCTCTTTTTCTTCTGCCGCGCATTGAATAGGGGATTAAGTGATGATTCAAAAAGTTTATTCCCATAGCATAAAGCCAGTCACCGATCCATTTTCTATCCGCAAAAGAGGGATAATTGCCAGTGCAACCATACGTCTCACATAAAACCCTCTCCTTCCCAAGCTGATTTGCCACACTTGAAACTTGCTTAGCTGTAAGCAGAGAGCCCCAAATATGCATGCCTAAATGGTCTATTCCAGGTATATGTTGGTACTCATAGTGAGGCATTACCGCGCCTCCACCTATTAGTTGGCCAAGAAGATCGTCTTCATGCAAATAATGTCCAGTAAACTTTAACCTATGCTCCTCACACCACTCATATATTTGTTTGGAAAAAGCCTCCAGAAATAGAATGGTTATTGTTCTCCAGAAATCATAACGTGTTTTCATGTAACTGCCAACATCGAAAAATAATTCCGGCAGCTTATCTATAACATTATAACCATTCATGCTCTTGAAGCGCTCAATGAAATTATTAGTCCAGGGTATAGCAAATATAGGGAACCTAGATCCCCTAGGGGGGATAGGGTCTCTGAGACTAAGTATTCCAGGTCTACTGCTTGATATATTTGGTTCGTCCGTAAATACTCCCAGAATGTTTTTACCAATCTTATCTTTAAAGCGCTTCACATATGGATCGTAAGCAACATCAAGAAATTTTCTAACAACTTCCGAGTCAAGTAAGTCAACGTAGCTTAAGCCATTAAACCATACTTCGCCTGGAGAAGCCACATAATTAATGAAAGATAAGTAGATGTAACCATCACCCTCTTCGCCTGGTTTAGCCACCTCATACATATATAGCAACCCTCCATCATTCAATTTACACTTAAATGTCGCTATGACTTCGTTACCACTATAAGCCCTATCACTAATAATCATAATTAGAGCTTTAGCCCTATATTCAGAGCCCATAGCTGGGATAATACCGCCTGCAAAACCCGATGGCCAGCAGAGTTCATCATATATCCACATGTATATGCTATGCTTTTTTGCTTCATTAACTGCTGATTCAAATGCTCTAAACCATTCTTCGCCTAAAAAAGGCGTGGTTAACCCTTCCCTAGCATGAAATAATACACCCCCATATCCACAATTAGCAATTAAAGCGATCTGCCGTGCAACTTCTTTTAAATCAAGCCTATCATTTATTGACCAGAATGGTACACCCCTGAATTCAGGCGGCGGGTTCTTAAATATCTCATATTTAGTCAAAACCACCACCTTAAGCACTTGATATAAGTAAGTGCTTATAAATCTTGAAATGCGCTCACATGCTTCATGCATTTAAAACCTAAAAAATTGTTTTTATCGTGGGCGCTTTGTGTTCCACGTGACTAACACCCGGCTTCACAGATGAGCGAGCTCCGCTCCCCTCAGCCGAGCTCTCTCACACGTGGAATTATTAGCGCCCACGCCCGCCGTGTCCCGCATCTGGGTAAACTCTCCCTCATAGAAAAGTGTTTTACACCTCTCTCAGTCGAGTCCGTCTATGCGGGCCCGCGAGGGTTCCGGCGGGATTAAAGCTCGTATCATCGCCCAAAATAACTGCGGAAAAAACTAAAATAAACTTTACTCTTAATCCACGCAATATGTTCAGCGCCCTCTTCTCTCTATGGCATTCTGGAGGATGCTGTGAATTTGATAGGGATTATTTAGAGCCGTAAGCGTTGGCACATAGGCTTGCTCAGGCCATCCAGCGGCGGTTGATATCCTTATGCTTCCTGTTCCAAAAATTTTATCTACGAAATCTATTGTTACATAGATTTCTTGTATTCTGTCAAACTCGATTATCCTCGTGTCAATACCTATTGCCCCAGTTTGAATCAGAACCCTCCTATCAGTTATTAAATAAAGCGTGTTATTGTATGCTAAGATGTTCCGAACTATTGGGCCGAAGAGCATCAGTAAGCCAACTATAATCTGAAGCGCCACGATAAACCCAAAACCATAAGGCATAGTTGCGGGCGGAACCACGGAGAAAGCACCTATAATACCCGCAATAATGATGGAACCAACAAAAACAAAGCCCCACATATTCCCCAAATGCAGCACGAAAGAGCCGAAAACTGGCTTCCCATACCATAAAATCTGCTCATCCCTCCTCAGAATACCCGGTATGCTCTTCGGCAGCTCGTCTACATTTCCTTGTCCAGCCAAAAAATCCCCTCACTAAAGCTAACAAAATTTAAGTAATAAGCAAGGTTGAGATAAACATTATCGTGAGTGATTTCTCCCCATTTCCAAAATATGGGAAGAGAGAGGGAGAGACTATCCCAGAAGATAGGGAGGTATTATCAAATCCTAATAAAATAATGGGTAGGCGTCTATTTTCTCAAGAGACCCCATATTTTGCTGAGGTTTAGCTCGAAGGCTGCTGCTGGATTTTCTAGCCCCCAATTCTGGAGCACCTGCGGGTTTATCTCGCCCATAAAACCAACCTCCTCACCACCGACAACTATTTTTCCAACACGCCCCTCAATGAAGCTTCCATGACTCGTCTCCTCTAGGCTATATTTAAGCCCTAAGTTAGAGAATAATGAGTTTAGCGCGGACTTAATCTTCGTGAAACCAGCCTCGGAGTGTATTATTACGCATGCCAATTTCTCGACGTCCCTAGCTTTATTTGGTTGCGTTTCATCGGGTATAACACAGTATCCGACCTCAAAAATCTTCTGGGGATACTCAACATGCGTGTTATGGCTTAAGAACTCCATTAAACTCGGCAGAAGCCAGTTTCTTAAGCATGTCATAGACGAAATCTTTGGATTTGCAATCTCAATGATCTTCTCAGGCGGAATATTCATCTTCTCAAAGAGTGTGTTCGGATTTGTTAGAGTGAATGTTAGAACTTCTTGGTATCCTAAGCCTACCATAATTTCCCTGACAAGATTGCGGAGATATGTTTCACGTGATAGACCACCAACAGTTGACATTTTAGGCCATATTGGCTCCATCCTATTTAGGTCGTAGGCTATGGCTATATCCTCAACTATATCTATTGGATGCATTATATCTGGGCGATAGCACGGTATCTCAATAACAATCTCATCGTCAACAACCTCTGAAATCCCATACCTAGACCTCTCTAAGAGATCCATAACTTCATTTAGACTTAAAGGAATCCCTATGACCTTCCTTATGTAACTGAGGCTTACACGCGTTTTTTCGGTTTTAAGATCTGGTGTTATAGCATCTCCCAAATCTTCATATGGGTAGTGTATTTTGGCCGAGTATATTCTTCCACCCCTATCAGCCAAGGCTAAAATAATGTTTGTCAAAGTGTATAAGACAGTCTTATATGATGTGCCAGTTACTTCTACGAGGACATTCTTTGTTTTAACGGTTACTTTCCCAAGATCATTTGAGTTAATTATAGGCGGAAAAGATAAAACTTTGTTTCTTGAGTCTATGAAAATTGGCCAGACATCGAATTGTTTAACTATGTGTCCATACTCTATTCCTTTCGGGTGCTTCTTTAATATTTCAGCCAACGTCATCTCCTCATCGAAACCTAAAGGAACAAATCTTGTTTCATGCGGTCTGGAAACAGTATATTGTAATGGAGGAGTAATTAGGTCGAAGTCGTAGAGTCCTATTGACGTCCTGCGCCTACTCCGTCCATAAGTCTGATCCATCTTGTCTTGGAAGCGCATTATATGGCGTATTGCAGCATCGCTTAGCCTTACATCTTTAACGACTGCACATGCAATGTATGGGCGTATATTTTTCAGGCGCGGATTAACTATAACCTCAACACCGGATTCGCCAGATACCTCATAGCGTTTTAGTCCTTTCTCAATACCAAGTATTCCTCTTAAGGCACGCGCTATTCCCTCAACGCCCCATATGTCAGCGCGATTACTATCTTTAATATCTATGTGAATCTCTTTTTCGCTAACATATTTTACTTCACCCTTTATGAATGATAGAAGCTCGTCTAGAGATTCAGGGTTTTGTGGAAGCTTCATCCCTAGAAGAGATTCTAGGTCTTCACGTTCAACCTCAATGGTCGGCATATATTCATATCATCCCCTTTCTTCTTAGCCATTCAAGATCATGGGTGAATAAATAACGTATATCATCTATTCCAGCCTTCATCATGAATAAACGATCAACACCTAGACCCCAAGCTAAAACTGGAACATCGATACCTAATGGAAGCGTTACTTCTGGACGGAATATCCCGGAGCCGCCAAACTCCATCCAACCATAACCCTCTTTATAGGCTGAGAGTTCAATGCTCGGCTCAGTAAATGGGAAGTAGTCTGGTTTAAATTTAACCTTGTCAGCTCCAGCTATATCTATTGCGAAGCGCTCAAGTATTCCTAAAAGATCACGTAACGTTAAGTCTTCCCCGACAACTATGCCCTCAACCTGATTAAACTCGCTCAAGTGTGTTCTATCGACTAGCTCTGGTCTATAGCAACGTGCAACAGCGAAATATTTTCCCGGTATTTCAAGATCCTCACTTATTAGTGTTCTTATGCTAACAGCTGTCGTGTGGCTGCGTAATATTAGTCTAGCCGCCATGAGAAGCGAGAATTTATAGCCCCAGCCTCTTGAACCCGTCTTCCAACCACATTCATGCGTCTCCTTTACTTGCTCAAGAAAACGCTTATATGGTGTCAAGTCACCATACTCCGGCTCCTTAACAAGGTATATATCATGAATCTCCCTCGCAGGATGATCCTGCGGCATGTAAAGCCCATCGCAATTGAAGAAGTTTATCTCAACTATTGGACCATTCATCTCCTTAAAGCCTAGGGCAACAAGTTTCTCACGCATTTCATCAAGAAACCTTAAATACGGATGCTTCTTGCCTGGCCATACCTGTGGTGCAGGAGCCTTAATATCATATTTTACAAGTTTCTTTTCACGCCACTTTCCCGTAATTATGAGCTCTGGTGTTAGCTGTGTTATTTCTTCAATAATTTCTAAGCCTCTCTTTAGAAGATTCCAGCCCTCTTCTGTCAGCTCTATTTCTCTAACTGCTTCCTCGCGCGCTTCAACTATCCTCCTTCCTTTAAGCATCTTAAATGCATCTCTGAAAACTTCATTTAAGTCTTCAATCACTAATGTCCCCGCAGTTCCAAGCATCGATATAAGGCGTTCATCAGCACCAATCTCCGGCTCCTTCAGGAGCTTAATCTTCTGCTCTTTCTGATCTATCTTAGCCCAACCCTTACGTACAAGCCAGCCCAACGCTATAGCAGCATCTTCAGACCCGATTGATGCCGCTCTTAAAGCATCCGCTATCGATGCTTCACCACCCATCATCCTTAAGGTATCAACTAACCGTCTCTCAGGCAATTTTTTCTCAAAATATAATCTGCCCTCCTCATTAAGCGAGACCTTCGTAACTTTTTTCTCACTAACTTTTACGAGATTTTTTGATTCAAGTGATAAGATTGCTCTCATGACGGATGCGTGCGCCAGCCCGCTAGATTCGATGAGACTACTTATTGTCGCCCTCCTACCTAAGTCCCTTAATGCTAAAAGGACCTTTCTTTCATTCTCACGTAGTTCCACCGAAATTCACCTTTTAACAGCATTCTCTTAAAATCACTGAATTCTCTTAATGTTTTTTAATAACCGATACTTAACTTTTCACAACACTCCAACTAATTTTTTCTCTATTAAAACCAAGCCTCCAGTGTTCTCTTACCCCTAATTTTTCTTATACCCTCAATAGCTTTCTCCAGAGCCTTACGCACCCGATCCTCCGAGAAATCTTTTTCACTACAGAGAAAATCTAGAACCCCCTCAACGTTTGGCTCCTTCCACTCTATCTTATAGTTATCTGTAACGTTCGGATGCAGGAATATTTCCCTTATCTTTACTGGCTCAACTGGAAACTCTGCATCCTTTATTGCTGACAACGCTGCTTCTAGACTTCCATAGGTCTTGATAAGCTTTAGGGCGCTTTTTGGGCCTATACCCTTAACACCGTCTGGATTAAAGTCTGTTCCAATTAATATGCCTATATCAATTAGCTGTTTATGCGTTATACCCAGCTCATTAAGAACTCGCTTAAGCTCAATTATCTCCGGAGTAATCTCCACGTAAACGTCTTTTCTAGGAAGCTTTCTCCTACCAGAGATTGTTAGATTTCTAAGTAAGTATGGCGCGCCAAAAAGTAGACTATCATAATCCTGACTAGCACAGAAATTCGCATCACCCCTCTTAACTATATGCGCTGCTTGAGCCTCACCCTCAGAGGGAGCCTGAACCCAGGGCACGCCCATGAGTGTTAATAACCGTTTAGCATCATCAGACATATAGTCCTTTAGATGCGATGTCATCTGCGCATACATACGTGCCTCTTCAAGTCTCCCCTCCCTTAAAGCCGCCTCATACTTCTTTATCGCCTCCTCTTTAACCTTCATTCGCCTCTTAATCTCAGCCTCTTTAAGATCTGGAGGTGTCCCATCGAAAACATATATGGGCTTTATTCCCAGCTCAAGCAAATTGCATGTTCTATAGAATAAGCCGCTTAAGTGGCTTGTAATCTTACCAGTATGATCCATGAGTGGTGTCCCATCAGGCTGTCTAATTATTGCCAAAAACTGGTATAGGGCGTTATAGGCGTCTATGGCCACAGATTTGCCGCTTAAGCTACTCAAATCTATTGGTGTTCTTGGAACTAAATCTCCTAAATCAACACCCATTAAAATCAGCTCTCTCCAAAAAATAATTAACCATAGATAAATAAAAAACTTAACTGCAGTAGCAGTAGTAAAAATTCATTCAACAATATTTATGTCATTGATGTTTTTAAGCCCCATCCTTTCAGCGGTTTTTATTATGCCGTATTCCACCTTCTCTTTTGGCATAAAAATTACGGCCCTAATCTCGTTTAGACCGCTCTCTTTAGCCCTCAGCGTTCTAGCATGTCCATCCAGAATATAATACTTTCCCTCATATTCAACGCAAGCTATGGGAACAAGGAGCTTCTCTATTGATAGAATTTGCCTTTTATTTACCTGTGACTGTGTTGGTATCAGATCTTTAAGCGGTATCATTTTAATCTTCATGTAAAATGGAATACCGTAAATCTCCTCATAGCATTTTAGCAGCACAATTATTTGGCTCCATGCCTTTAATATTGGCTCATCAATTGGAGATGGCTCGATTATGGGCATTCCCTCTATAGACCGCTTCGGCGGCGCGCGATAGCTCACCTCCTCAGGAAAGCGCAGCACATAGGAGCTCACCATCTCCTCCATCATCTTCGCCAAGATATATGCCCTATGATGCCCATCAACGACATAATATTCGCCTCCCTTCCTAATCGTTATTATCGGAACCCTATAGCCTTCATCAATAATCTTCATGAATATGAGGGCGAGCTTATTTTTCTCTAGAAAATCCTCTGTTGGGCAGAGCGACCTAATGGGCAATGCCTTAAATTCAATATTTATCTTTATGCCATAAATTCTTTCAAGACTAACTTTCACGCTTTCTATCCTTTCGGGCAAATCCTCCATTGTTGTCAATTCAATCTTACGCAAAATCCCAGCCACAGATACCCTACAAATATTTTTATTGTTTTCGGGAGAAATATAAGCTACGCGGGTGGAGAGAATAAATGAAGCCCAGGATTCTGAAGGATGGAGTTTACTGGGTTGGAGCCATAGATTGGGATAAACGGCTCTTCGATGAACTAATACCCCTTCCAGACGGAACCAGCTACAACGCCTATTCATTGATTGGAAATGGGGGAACCGCACTAATAGACACAGTCGATCCAGCCATGACCAATGTCCTAGTGGACAACTTGAGGAAGCTAAACATTAAACACATAGATTATATTATTGTAAATCATGCTGAACAAGACCATTCCGGAGCCCTTCCAACAATACTTAATCTATATCCAGAGGCGAAAGTTATTGCCACACCGAGATGTAAGGATATGCTCATAGATTTACTATTGATCCCAGGGGATAGAGTTCAAACTGTTAGTGATGGTGAGAAATTATCTCTGGGAAATAAAACGCTCGAATTCATCCATTTCCCATGGGTTCACTGGCCTGAGACAATGCTGACATACCTACGTGAGGACGCCATACTATTTTCCTGCGACTTGTTCGGCTCACACCTCGCAACCTCAAATCTATATGCGGTTGATGAATCAATCGTTTTTGAGGCTGCTAAAAGATATTATGCTGAAATAATGATGCCCTTCCGGCTGATAATACAGAGAAATATAGAGAAAATGAGAAGCCTAGAAATCAGCATGATTGCGCCAAGCCATGGACCAGTCTATCATAAGCCGAACTTTATACTTGAAGCCTATCGAGACTGGGTTTATAATCCGCCGAAAAATCTTGTTGTTTTACCCTATGTGTCGATGCATGGAAGCACGAAAGCTATGGTTGATTATCTGGTTTCGGCACTTATAAATAGAGGTGTTGGCGTCCAACAATTCGGTCTACCAAGGGCTGATATTGGAAAATTAGCAATGGCTCTTGTCGACGCAGCAACGGTAGTCATAGGCTCGCCAACAGTTCTAGGCGGTCCACATCCGGCGGCAGCCTATGCCGCGCATTTAATAAGCGCATTAAGACCTAAAATCATGTTCGCTACGATAATAGGCTCTTACGGTTGGGGAACAACTATAACTCAGCAAATATCCCAACTACTCTCACCACTTAAGGTAGAGTTTCTCGAACCAGTTCTAGTAAGAGGTTATCCTAAAGAGGATACATTTAAAGCCTTAGATAGACTTGCAAATGAAATATTGGAGAGACATAAAAGGCATGGTCTGGTATAGAATAGCCCCTATCTTTTTATCTACCCGGTGCGCCATGAAAGGGAACACCACGCCAAATCATATTCCACCAGTCTTCTTCTGTTACTGCTTCGCCCTTCACTAGAGTCTCTAAAACCTTTTTTAAGAGTTCATGATGTTTTCTTTCATCCTCCAATATAGCATTTAGTAGAAGCTTAACTTTTTCATCCTTCACTAACGGGAGCATTTCACTTATCTTTTTAATAAGAGATGCCTCTATATTTATATGCTTCTCAACTAGACCTCTCTGTCTGTCAAGTTGTTCCTGAGTTATTGCCTGCGGAACTTTAGTTAGCAGTTCTAGAGCCGCCGAATACATTTCACTATGCTTCATTGAGTCAAATGATATACCTATTAAAACTTCACGGACAGCTAAATTAGCTACGTCACCTATGCTTTTATTCAGAGAATCAACAATTTCCTTTTCAACCTTAATCTGTTCCATAATAAATTTTGCAAGGTCATTTTGCATATGATAATCAACTCCTTCATTTCATCAAAATAAAATATGTGCTTGACACGAAATAAAACGTTTTCACACATATTTAAGTATGAAATACTTATTTAATTCCTTGTATATAATGATTTCAGATATAGTTTTTAAATCAATAAAAGTTTTTAACAATATCTCTAAGAATTTTTAATAGAGATCTAGGAGAATTTGAAATGCAAAAGTGCTCTAAAGACCGTGTATCCACTGGTGACCAAAATTTAGACCGCCTGATGGAGGGCGGCTTTCCTAAAGGCAGCCTAATACTTTTAGCTGGAAATCCAGGTGTTGGAAAGACTGTTTTTGGAGCAAATTTCATCTGTAAGGGTGTTAAGGATTTTGACGAGACCGGCGTATATGTCTCTTTAGCTGAGGATAGGGAGACATTTTATAGCAATATTTCAAAGCACTTTGGCACCAACTGTGAAGAATGTGGGAAAAGGGGAATGTGCATTTTCTTAGATTACGCTACTGTTAAAGAGGAAGGCATATCCGCAATGCTAGAATCAATTCTTGAGGAAATAATGAAGGTTAACGCTAAACGTCTTGTAATAGACTCATTTACAGCTATGGCGCAGGCATTTAAGGAACAATTTGAATCAAGAATTATTCTTCATACGATATTGGGAAAGATTGTTAGGAAAATGGGTTGCACAACACTATTAATATGTGAAGTTCCCTATGGAGCAAATATGATATCTAAAGGAATGGAGGAATTCGTTGCCGATGGAGTAATAGTATTAAGGACCAGCAGCCTCGAGGAGAGATTATTTAGAGACTTAGAGATTAAGAAGATGAGGGGAACATTCATTAAAGAAAGGGAGATATCATTTACTTTAAAGATGGGATTTCGGGTAATTCAACCATTTAAGTTTGAGCTGATAGAGAAACCCTCTAGATGCAAACTTATTCCGCATTCTCCAGTAAAGTTTACAACGGCTTCATCAGATCTAAATTGCCTCCTAGAAGGTGGCTTTAAACGTGGAACAGTATCTCTCTTAGAAATTGGGGATAACGTATCATTCGAGCAGTATCTTTTCAGCGTACTGGCCCCTATCCAATGGAATTTTATAAATAATGGACAACCAATTATATCCATACCTTCACCAGGCATTGACCATAAGATTATATTAGCAAACATTATGCAGGGCGGCTTCACCGAAGAAGAACTAAGTAGCCTATATAGGTTCATTGAACCCAAATATTCAGAGTGGAACAGCCAAAGTTTGTGTTCAGTTAATATAAAGGGTAAAAGTATAGAGGAGGATTTCGAGATAATTGTTGATGAGACTCTTAAAATGATGAATAGAACTGGTAAACCGCCATTATTGGTCTTGAGTGCTAATACTTTCATCTACTACTATGGGATATCTAATGCAATAAAAGCGTTAAGTGTTCTCTCCACAATAATAAAAGAGCATAATTCATTGATGCTTGTGTTCCTCAAGCCAGGTTTTGAGAGAGTAGGTAGAATGCTCGGCGCTATGGCGGACACCCACCTGAAAATTATTAGAGAGCATGGAGCGATTTTTCTTTATGGGGTTAAACCGCGTACGCCGCTTCATGCTGTAGAATTAGATGTCTCAGAGGGATACCCGATACCTAAACTTACACCGGTGGTTTAGGAAATGATTAGTGGAGCGCTGAAAAATTATGAGCGAAAATATTTTGGAGGTACTTAACATGTATGCCAATAAGAATAGACAATTATTTGTAGAAATCGTGAAGCAAAGTTTAAATGAAATATTTGGAGATGCCACCGCTGAAACATTAATTTATTATCTTGGCGGGAATGAAGCATTAAATGATCCCAGCACCATGACACATAAGCTTAGGGCAATTTTAGGTATGGGAGCTGACGCTATATTAAGGTATGTAATAAAAGAAATGGATAAAAGAATTTAGAGATGCTATACTCTTTAAGTTTTATATGCCCCTACAATTCTCTTCTTGTCTTTAACCCAACCCATTAATATTTCATGAACAAAATCGATCGTTCTATCGATAATACTCTCAGGTATTCCAGGTGAAACTGGCTCGGATACTAACTTAATTCGGTAATATTCTTCATGCGGGCTTTTTACCAAAGTCAAAATATTTTTTGTCTCTTTTCTTTGCTCCGGTGAACCGAAATAATAGGAGAATTTAATAGTTTTTATGAGTTCACCTCTAACGCTCTCAGCCTCAGGAATATCCTCGATGTTTCCAACTCTTTCAGTATAGCCTGTTCTTAGATCGTAAAGACGATCCAAAAAGTAACTTATAAAGAACTCCTTCTCACTAAACAGCACCTTTACTGGCATGATTATCTCTTTAGCCTGGTAAGCTCTGAATATTTCCTCTTTACGTTTTGCAATTTCTTCTTTCGGTCTTTTAATCCTCCTTATTTTTGATGGTGTATATGCGCTAACAGCCATAGCAGCAGGTCTCATTGCTGACAAGACTGAGACTAATATGGCTAATGCAAAGCCTATAGCGCTCCACCACCACTCAAGCTTCTCTCTAACCACGAGATCTCGCCCAAATAATGTCATAATTCTGTAGAAGCTTAATCCAGATAAATAACCTATGCTACCGCCAACCATGCCCATGACGATTGCTTCAGCTACAAATGTTAATCCTATATGGGTTGGATTAAGTCCAACCATTGAAAGTACTTTGATTTCTTTTTCCCGCTCATAAGCATTGTTAATCATGACCATACTGACATTAAGAATAACCATAATCATCGGAATAAGCAACTCGGCGAATCCCTTAAACTCAATATATGAGCCAATATGATAGTAGCTGACTACATTATTTAAGGAGATGAAGACATCATAGCCAAATTTGAAGACAATTCTTTTAACGTTAGCTTCTATATTATCCATAGTGGCTGGTTTGAAAACAATTTCAGACAGTAAGACAAGCTGCGGAGCCTCTTTCTTACGTTCATAACGACTATTAATTATCTCCTGTATCCATTTAGCCGTTTCCAAATTGATCACTATGATCTCTGAACTATTACATCTTCTTATGGAACCATCCTCAAGGAGGCGGAAGGAACCAAAAAAGTTGCCATCAACATCAATAAGATTATTATATCCATCATCTCTAATCAGCCCCCTAACAGTTAGCGTCACAGTTACACCCGATGTCTCTAGAAACTCTAGGGTCACATTTTGGTTCGGTCTAATATTTAGCTTTTCCGCCACACTTGAACCTACTAAAACTTCACCACACTCCCTGTCACTTAAGTAGCTACCTATAACTATGTTGTTTAAGCCTGTATACAGGGACTCGTTGCTAGGTGATATTGCTATAATACTGTAAATGAAGTGTGAGATATATGTATCAATATTTATTAATCGGGCTATAGGAGTAGCTCTGGGCAGATTTTTCCATCTTTGCGCAATGTTGGTTGCTGGAATAATCTCTGAGAGAGCAATTATATCACCGTATCCAAGGGGTGAGAAGAAAGCCGAGGATCCATTGATCATCTGTCTCACAAGAATCCCTTCTGAAGGCGATGTTAAACTTATCTTATCAGCTACAACGCCGAAGAATGTTCCAATAGATGTGAGAGAAGTAAATGCCAAAATAAGTATCCCTATTGAGAAAATTGTGAAGAAACCGCGTATTTTTTTACGTTTTATCTGACGTTTCCCCATTGAAAAAATTATTGTAATCGCACTTCTCCAAGAAACCTCTCCTTCAATAATTCTTTCTTTCCAGATGCGCGGTATAATGAAGACAAGCGCTGAAAAAGTTATGAATGAGAATAAAGCTGCATATAAAAAGCGCATAATATTTCTAGTAACTATTAGATGAGCGCCTGGATGCGTGTAGTATAAGATAATTAAGAAGAGAATATATGTGATAATATTTGAAATCACTTTCTTTTTTTCCTCCTCAAAAAAGAAGAAGGAAACTACTATACTGAAAACCGATATTACTGCTGGAAGATAGATAGCTTGACTTTCAGTATAATCATACTTCATTCTCAATATTGTTCTCACATTATCCATTTCTTTGAGAATTTTTAGGAGAACCAACCATATGTCCCTAAACTCTTCATCCTCACGCGCATTTTGTAAAAGGACTTCGGTCTTAATGACTTCTTGACTTAAATCGCTTAGTATCTTCTTTTCATCAAAAACTACAAACCCTGTTGCTTGCGCCTCATTAATAACATAAGAGACATCTGCAAAAACTGTTTTTACATATTCTAAACTCCTCCTAAGACTATAGTATGGAATCTTTACCTGATTCCCCGGCAAATATCCTTTCTGAGGCATTATAAATGGAAGGGAATTATTATCTATGTAGAAAATTTCACTTACCCGTAATAGTAGTGGACCCCTACGTGTGTAATATGGCAGTTCGCATTCGAGAATAAAGTTAACGCCCGCGGGAACAATAATCATATTATTCGGTAAACCTATTCTATAATTAGTCTGTGTATAACCATATTCTCGGACAAATGAATAGTTGAGAAATTTTTCATCTTTCTCTATAACTCTTATAGTCATACTGCGGATCTCAGGACTTGATGACTGAACAATATAGGGAACCCCCCAGATCTCTATTAGTGCGCCTGGAATTAACAGTAATGTTATGTTTCTGCTTTCTACTTTTTCAAAGTACACTCTATATTCTACTGGCACATAATCAACAATTTTTTCATCAAAATTGCCTCTATAAGCATATAGGGAATAGCGAGATCTAGGTTCAATATACTCTCCGGAAATAATGCACTCCCCATTTTTATCAGTGAAAAACTTGTAACCAATGAAGTTATTGATATCCCATAAGACTATTGTTGCATTTTCTATTGGCTCATGTGTTATAGCATCTATTATTTTCACATTTAAGGATAGCGAGGGCTTTGTTTGCTCCTTGACGCTAATCGCCTGCATGGATTGAGAAAACGTTGCGCTACTATATGCTTCAGCATAAGATTTTAAGAGAGAAGTGGATATTAATATAAGAGTAAGCAATGTAAACAAAGTAACCAGTAAACTTTTAATTGTCGCATTTTTTCGCATCGTTTTACACAAACCTTTAAGTCAAAAAATTTATAAATTTTAAGTGTTTTTAAACTATAAAAATTTTTATACTTTCCATGATTTTCCATTATGGAGAGACGATGCTATGAGTGATATTACGCCATTTAAGCTCCTTATATCACGCGATGAAGCCGTGAAGACTTTTTTGGATTCCATCAAACCTGTGAGTCGAGTTGAGATTATTCCAATTGAGAAAGCTGTTGGCAGGGTTTTGGCAAAAGATTTAGTGGCTAACATGGATGTTCCTCCATTTGATAGGGCTGCCATGGATGGTTATGCTGTAAGAGCTGAGGATACTTATGGGGCTTCAGAGTTCGATCCTAAAATCCTGAAACTTGTAGGCGTGTTACGTGCGGGAGAGTCGACTGATAAGTGTATAGAGCCCGGCGAATGCATCCGTATAGCTACTGGTTGTCCAATACCAGCTGGAGCTAACGCTGTTGTAATGGCCGAGTTCGCAGAGGAGAGAAATGGAGAGGTCTTAGTTTTCAGGGCCGTGCATCCCCTAGAAAATATTTCGCCTAAGGGGGAGGATATAAAGAGGGGTGAAGCAATACTTAGGGAGGGGGAGATTTTAACGCCAGCTAAAATAGGGGTCTTTGCAGCTTTAGGTTTAAGAAAAGTTACTGTCTATCAGAAGCCCCGCGTGGCTGTTATCCCGACAGGTGTAGAGGTTCGTGAATTAGGCTTTAAACTCGGTGAGGGCCAAGTCTATGATGTAAACTCTTATACACTGGCGTCTCTTCTTCTGGAGAATGGCGCTATAGTTACTAGGGCTCCCATAATCCCTGACACTTATGAGGCTTTAAAATCCGCACTACATTATTTCCTAGACCATGACCTAATAGTTTTTACTGGTGGAAGCTCGGTTGGTGAAAGAGATATGCTCGCAAATATCATAGAGGAGAATGGAAAACTACTTTTTCATGGAGTTCAAATAAAACCTGGTAAACCAACACTCTTTGGAATAGTTAGGGATAAACCAATTTTAGGAATGCCCGGATATCCAGCCTCATGCCTAAGTAACGCCTACATATTCCTAATTCCAGCAGTTCGGAAAATGGCTAGACTGCCACCTAAAAAACCAATAACTATCAAGGCTAAAATGGCTAAACGCGTAGTCTCAGCCTCCGGACGGGAACAGTTTCTGACAGTGAAAATAATTGATGGAAAAGCATACCCAGTCTTTAAAAAATCCGGTGACATAACAAGCCTTTCAAAAGCTGATGGATACGTAATTCTACCAGTTAACCTAGATGTTATAGAAGAAGGCGAAGAAATAACAGTAACCCTATTTGAATAATTAAACCTCTCCCCCCTATCCGCACAAAATATTCACCGAAAAGGAAAAATAGAAAAACCAGCACTAAGATAGTGATAACTGAATTAATGCTCCGGTAGTATAGTCCGGTCAAGTATAGCGGCCTCTCGAGCCGCGGACCCGGGTTCAAATCCCGGCCGGAGCACCAACTTCACAAGCTCAAATCCTTCCACCTCATTTTTAAGCCCAAAAATAATGATTTTAGCATAGTTCTGGGATCTATAAGAAGAGAGTCAAGGCTACTGTGGACAAATCACTATCCTGGGCATGGGTATAATAATAACTTTACGCTTCGCTCAGGATTATTTTGGGAGCTCGGTCGCTCGAATAAGATCTTAAGATACATAGCTTTAGCCTAGAAATAAGAGAGAATCAGTCACTGAACAACTGAAATGTTAAGGATCGTAATGTAATGTGCGAAGCAGTAATTATCTCAGTATCACTGCTCTCCCGTGATTTAACATTAGGACGAAATAACTAGGGGTTCTATGTACTCTTTGAAGAAATAATCTGAATATGTCTAGTTTCTATTTTCCCCTCTTCTTGTACTGGTTTACTGGAATTTCTTTTATTAATGGCTCTGCCTTCCGCCTTCAATCTATATTTCTGCTCCAAGACACTGTTGCTCTAACCTCTTTCTTAACATATTTACGTCGACATTCCCCCCAACTTTAGCCTTAACTTTCGTTCCTTCAGGTGTCTGAATGACGCTTATAGAATACCCACCAGCGAAACCGCCCCGAGAACTCATTAAATAATCTTTCAAATTCGTCAAAAATAGAGTTGTCAAAAACTTATCTATAGTGAGACTTTTTCTACGCCTTCTCTCACCCAACATAGAAGCATACCAAAAAAGTTAGCATGGTATAGGGCACTTAAAAGTTTATTGACCCAATACTAATGTGAGCATACCATAGTTAATTGGAGCTAAGAGCTAGAAGTAAGATTTCAGCAGAAAACAGAAACTATTAAAATTTTAGTAAGTAACCACAATATCACCCTATCCGCTCCATCACAATTTATCTGTTAACGTTAAAGTCCAGCTAAATTGATATCATATATAAAAACAATTTTAAGGTTTCAATATTGAGAGATAATCTCTAAGGTCTTTTAGAACCTCTATCAATTTTGGCACCTCAAAAAATTTCTTCCCCGTCATTTCATTCGCTGCCGCCATATACATCTGACTTATTAAAGTCTTTAATTTAGGATTTAGTTTTGGCGGCGCATTTTTCACTAGCATTCTCCAATTTTCTATACCTTGCTCCCTAGACCTTCTCTTTGCCTCCTCAACTTCCCTTGCCCACTCTGTCCGCCTATAATATATACGGGCAACCTCTTTACTCACATGTATCCCATTATATGTAAATCTACACTCATCCAGTGTCCCCACAACATCAACAACCATCAGCTGCCTATTTGGATCAAACGCCAACTCTATTTTTCCATCCTCGTTAATTAAATCCGCCCTTTTAGCTATTTCAGTAATAGTCTCATCAACTCTCAACAATAGATCCTTAATTTCCTCAACTTCACTGACAGTTAAACCAGCAATCTTTTGGGCTTCATCCCAAGTAATATATCTATCACCCTCTTCAAGTTTTGTGCTCACATCAAAGATAGGCTTAGTAAGCATTTCGCCAGGCTTCGGTATATGGTCTAAACCTAGGTCTTTTAATGTCATAAGCCCCTGCTCAAGCCTCTTGAAGATCGAAGAGCCCTCCGGCAAACCATTCCTGTAAATTATCTCTAGGGGCAGTAAGTAATTTCTTAAGCTCGGTGTATAAATACTGTAGTCATACTTAAGTTTACCATCCTCAACATAAGCTCTGGGTCTATACACATTCACAACGTTTATCTCCATAACATTTGTCGGCTCCTCAATCTCGTCGAAACGGATAATTCGCCCCTTGGAACCTAAAAGACCACGATAATGAGTTTTTATACCCCTTTTCTCAAGACTCTCAAAGCAGTATGCCCCCATAAGACATAGAGATGCACCCTTCCCCACTATATGATCAGGCATCTCACCCCAATCAAAAACCGAGTAACGGTCTGAAAAATGGAATCGCCCTATTCCCATATCTTCAGTAGTTGGCTTCTTAATAATTTCTAAGTCCTTTACGCTACCCATGCCGCTTCTCTCCATTTAATCTAATTGGACTTTTATATTTTTAACTGACATACTACCATCTACTTTATTTAGTGAACGAAAAATTTAATTTATAAACATGTTATATTGATCTTTGGGTAAGTAATATGTATCTACCGTGCGAAAATATTGGTCGACGCATTCTCCCAGTTTTCAGGGCTCAGATAGCCAAAGAGCTCATTGAAAAATATGGTTTCACACAAATTGAGGTTGCCAAAAAACTTGGAACGACACAGGCAGCCATAAGCCAATACTTGCGGTCAAAACGTGGGATTGGTGAAGTAGAGCAATTTAAGGAAATTTTACCCATGATTCAATCAGCTGCAAACGAAGTAGCTAATAAAATAGCTTCGGGGGAGATAAATTCGGATAAACTCGCACTAAAATTCTGTGAGCTATGTCTATCCATACAGAAGAAAACTTTAAGAGCATAAGTATAAAGGGTAGCATAATTGGATACATGAATGTTTGCTTGAAAAATAGTCCACGGCGCGGATAAGCATGTCCCTTAAAATTAGAGGAGTTGAGGAGGAGGTAATAACCCGAGCGATAATACGGAAGACAATGGAAGACTGGCTAAATATTGCCGAGTCCGATGTTGTAGTTGTTGGCGCCGGGCCCTCCGGGCTTACAGCCGCAATGTATACTGCCAAAGCTGGCTTAAAAACTGTTTTATTTGAAAGAAGACTCTCCTTTGGTGGAGGTATGGGCGGAGGCGGAATGCAATTCCATAAGATTGTTGTTGAGTCTCCGGCAGAAAAAATTTTGGAAGATATTAACTGCAGGGTTGAAATGATCGGAGACAGCTTATTTATTGTTGATGCTGCTGAAATGATAGCTAAGCTTGCATCTAAAGCTATAGATGCTGGCGCAAAAATAATTTTAGGTGTAACAGTTGATGACGTGATCTATAGAGATGATCCTCTTAGAATAGTCGGCGTTGTTATTCAGTGGTCATCAGTCATGATGGCTGGATTACACGTTGACCCCCTTGGGATTAAGGCGAAGGCTGTTGTAGACTGCACCGGACATGATGCCGAAGTCCTCTCAGTTGCCTCTAAGAAGATACCGGAGCTAAATATTTCCGTTTTAGGCGAGAAGTCAATGTGGGCTTCTAAAGCTGAAAAATTAACTGTTGAAGGAACTAGAGAGGTTTGTCCAGGACTTTTCGCTGCTGGAATGGCTGTTGCAGCAATAGACCAAACTCCACGCATGGGTCCAATCTTTGGTGGAATGCTCTTAAGCGGAGCAAAGGTGGCGCAGTTAATCGCAAACAAAATTCTAGGAGGAAGCATGCGAAAAATAACACCTATTGACTTCTAAGGGGAAATAAGGCGCTGGCAGAACAAATTGTCTCCTAAAATTTGTTTCCAAGATCCTCTCATCTGTACCTGTTTACCTATGTTTGGGCTAGGGATTAAATTTTTACTACCCAGCCATTTGCAGTAAATGGTTAGAGATATTTACGCAAGGCGAAGTTTTCAAACTTAGTTGAGCTTTCTAACTTTTGGTTCGATACGTCCAAGAAGTAGAATGTTACATCTTTCACTAGGTGTCCATATCTTTTGAGCCATTCTAATGGCTGGGTAGTAAAATTCTCAGGGAATGTTTCCATAAGCGTACATTCAAACTGATGGCCACCATTCTCTCAGGATTTAGCGCATTTTTTCTACTTAACGGATAAGGTTGAGACAGCCCCTCGTAGAGTTACATTCTCGTATACGCACAATAGATGGTAAATTATTTTTTGTCACTGTTTTCTTTAGTATGGAAGGGAATGTAACCGCCATCTATAGGTTTAATTATCCACCAACAGTATGGATAATACACGGATGTTCCCTATTAATTATCTTCCTATCCATTCTCTCCCTTTCTCGGAAGCAATGAATGGAAAATTCATATCTCACACGGATCAATCCTTCTTATTCCAGGATACTATCAAAGACGATATCGGTTGAAATTATTGTGTGGTCCGGGACTTGGTTTAGGGCTGTGGCAGTGTAGTGGGCATCAAATATCGATTCTGAGATTATATTACATCACCAATAATATTAGAGCCAATAGATCTACTTCATATGTTGTCTCTAGGAAAATTAGATTTTGATAGAAGTTAGAGCCGCAAATCTGGTGATAGGTTCACTAGGGGAAACTCCCTCCTCTCTTGAAATATAGTATATCTCATGAAGACTTTCTGAAACGTAAACCGCGTCAATTTCTCCATTAATAATTTTTTGATATAACCTTTTTTTGACAACTAGCTTAAGCCAGTATCCCTCTTAATATAGGCATAAAGGATAGCGGTTTCTCCGGCAGCCTTCTCCGCTGAAATCTTCGCTCTCTCCTATCCTTCCTAGTTACTAATCATTTTCCTGCTTCTTCCTGAGACTTTTTAGGAAGTGGAACCAGGAAGAAAGAACCAGCTGGTATAATTGCCGCCTTAGTCTTCCTAACGCCTATTTTCTTTCGGAATAGTCATTCTCCCTCTTCTATCAACTTTAACTATTGCTATATTCTTTCATTATCCCATATATAGCATGATCAAAATTTTATTGTTTAATGTTGAGTTGAGCCCACTCCTCTATCCTATGTTGTGAGGTATAAATGTTCAAGCGTTTTCCCCTAGCAAATCCTATAAGGGTTAGGCCGAAAGCCTCTGCTATCCTCAAACCCATGCTTGTTGGGGCAGAAAGGGAGACTAAAACCGGTATTCCAATCTGAACAACCTTAATGACAACTTCCGAGGTGAGCCTACCAGTAGATGCAAGAAGCAATTCGCTGAAGCCCGCGCCTTTAATGGCGGCCTCACCAATCACTTTATCGATAGCATTATGTCTACCAATATCTTCAGCGAATGCTATAATCTCGCAATCTTCATTTATTAGGGCAGCAGAGTGTGTTCCTCCCGAAGCCCTAAAGATTGAGGCCCTAGAGTTTAATATTTCAACTGATTCAAAAATAGTTTTAACACTAAATCTAATGTTGTTAAATCTAAGTTTTTGAGCAGCCTTAAATATGCTTGGCGAAGTAATTTTGCCGCTACAGAATGTTGTTATCAACTGAGTTTTATCTGGAGCATTAAAATACTTATCCTCGGATAACCTGACATGGACGTCTCTCCCAGAAAATTTCATTTCCAAAACGTCTTCAACTCTCTCAATTAAGCCCTCAGTTAAGAGGTATCCTACAACAAGCTCCTTAACCTGTGATGGGAGATGATGGAAAACCGCATAAAGACTTCCATTAATATGAAGCCTTGTTATTTCTTCGATGACTATAGAATCCCTTAAGCTCTCAAACTTTCCCTTAAGCTGATCGAACCTCAAGACCTCATGCTCAATGAGCATATGTAGATCTCTCCATACTTTTCTACGTTAATTTTAATTGAATTTGGTCCGACTTATAACTTTGTTATGTTTATAAAAGTCATCTTTATAAATAGTATTGATGAGATGGAGATGGAGACTGATAAACAGAGACCTAAGGCTTTAGTGCTGCTTTCAGGCGGCTTAGATAGCTTACTTGCTACAAGAATAATTTTAGACCAAGATGTTGATGTTGAGGCAGTCCACTTTATAACACCATTTTGTAGGTGTAGCCGCGACTCTGTAAGCAGAGCATCCAAAGATTTTGGCATAAAACTTCATACTATTTTCTTAGGTCAGGAGTTTCTTGATATTGTTGCTAATCCACCACATGGTTATGGAAGCCAAATGAATCCATGCATAGACTGTCGACTACTCATGTTTAGAAAGGCTAAGGAGCTAGCCGATAAGATAGGCGCTAGTTTTCTTGTAACCGGTGAGGTACTTGATGAGAGGCCGTTCTCCCAGAGATTTAAGACTATGCTTTTGATAGAGCGGAAGGCTGGGTTGGAGGGTAAAATCCTAAGGCCACTATCGGCTAAGCTGCTGCCGCCCACGGAGGCTGAAAGGATGGGCTGGGTTGATAGGAAGAAGCTATTGGCTATTAGAGGTAGAAGGAGAACACCGCAGATTGAGTTAGCCGTAAAATATGGTATAAAAGATTATCCGACCCCCTCGGGAGGGTGCCTACTAACTGACCCAGCATTCGCCCGCAGGATAAGAGACCATCTGAAACATGAAGGAAAATTAACACTGAAAGATGCTATTCTCCTAATGATTGGACGGCACTTCAGAATTAACGGTGTGAAAATTATAGTGGGAAGGAACATAGATGAGAACAATAGGCTTCTTTCAATAGCTGAGCAAAATCAAATACCATACTTAATGGTTAAGGAGTATAAGGGTCCAACCACCCTAATCATAGGTGAGGTAAACTCAGATATTGCAGAGAAAGCCGCGGCAATAACAATACGGTATTCTGATGCCCCGAAAAATGTTCCGGTAAATGTGCTTTATAAGGGGAAGGATAAGGAAATTGAGATTACCGCGATGGCTTTAGATGAGGAACAAATAAGCCGTCTCAGAATATGAGTTAAAACCACATAGAATATGTAACTGTGTGATTAAAAAGAAAAAATTTGTTTGAAGAGCATCTAGTTCGGAGGACCGCAATCAGTTATTTTGTTCTCAGTCATTTTCAGTGTTACTGTTTTTCCAATCAATATTGTACGATTGAAAACAATCTATAGATGGCACGTTGAATAATATGGCAATATCCTAATTTATACGCCTTATAAAAATGATCAATTATTTGCTGGCTTCCGAATATATTTCACATAAAAAGATTTAAGGCTAATTAATCTTTTTACCTAAGAGAGATAGCATTAAGGAGGAAGAACCGCGATCTCCCAGCTAAATTTAGTTGAGAAAATTAAGAGACTAAAGCATGAGAAGAAAGCAATTATATTGGCGCACAATTACCAGCGCCCTGAAGTTCAAGATATTGCTGACTTCGTTGGTGATAGCTTAGAATTATCTCTTTATGCAACACAAGTGGATGCGAAAATCATAGTCTTTTGCGGCGTTAATTTTATGGCTGAAACCGCTGCGATAATGAATCCAGATAAAACTGTTCTCATACCAGATGCTAACGCATTATGCCCAATGGCGTCAATGCTTCCAGCAGATTTAGTGAAACTTTATAAAAGGAAATATCCAAGGGCTAAAGTAGTTCTTTACATAAACAGTTTAGCGGAAGCTAAAGCTTACTGCGATGCTATATGTACATCCGCTAACGCTGCTGAAATCGTGAATAGGATGGATTCAGAAATTATACTGTTCGGCCCAGATGCAAATCTAGCTATGTATGCTCAAACAAAATCTGATAAAAAAGTGATACCTATACCTCAATTTGGCTTCTGCCCAGTACACAAGCTGTTCAGCAGAGACAATATTATGCGCCTTAAACAAATACATCCAGACGCTGAGGTCATGGCTCATCCAGAGTGTGACCCAGAAATTTGGAGCGTATCTGATTTCATTGGAAGCACATCTAAAATGTATAGGGAGGCATTAACCTCTAAGGCGGGTAAGTTTATTGTTGCAACTGAAATAGGGCTATTGCACAGATTGAAGAGAGATAGAAAAGATGCAATCTTCATACCAGCCTACGATGAAGCCATATGTGTAAATATGAGGCTACATACGCTCGAGAAAATCTACTTATGTTTGAGAGATGAGAAGTATAAAGTTAATTTACCGCAAAAAATAGTCTCAAAAGCTCGTAAGCCAATAGAATTCATGTACATTTTAAAAACACGTGAAACTCAAAAATGAATTGATTTATTTGGGGAAAATACTATTTATAAGGCTGTTTTCTTAAATCAAGGTATGTTTTGGTCATCGATTGTTTTGAGTACCCCTCAGTATCATGTGTGGAGCGAAACACTATTTTGTTTCAAGCATGTAAAAGTTTGCCATATTTATGAGTTTCAGAATTGTCTATCTCAAATGTGGAGAAGCCTTTGCTCTCACTAAATAACTCATCAACAGTTTAATGGTTCAAAACAGAAATGTTGATGAGTAAAAGGTAAATATATGCCAGACATAGTTATCGCCACCTATACATCTTAAACGCTTGAACTTCAAGTCTCAGTAATTATGAGTAAAATTCTTCATATAATCTTTCGTGGAATCTTTCCATTTAATATGAAACTTAACATATTTATATGCCTTAAATTAATATTATTTATCTTAGGGGATATATATGGCTATTCAAAGATTCAGGATAACACCTACAAGTAAGAGTGCACTATTTAGAGCTAAGAGATGGTTTTACTCAACGTTCTATACAAATGTTCCAGCTGATGTTAGAGAGGAGAATAAAAAGGTCTGGGTTGATTTAGCCGCTAAGCTCGTTGAGGAAATAAATAGGCGTGGCGCTACCGATAAACCAGCGAGACTTACAATAAATTACGAAACTGGGCCACGTGGCGAGTTTAAGCCCCTTTCAGCAACCGTAGAACTAATGGAGATAAGGCCATTAGAAACCTTTATAATCTTCACTTCTAAGGAGGAGGAGAAAAAGAAATTAAAGACGGAGCTTGAGGAGCTGCTTAAGAGGGCAAGAGAACTTGGGATAAGTCTCGAGGAACTTGGAAAATAAATTCAAATCTTGAATTTCCCCACCTTTATTTATAGTGTTGCTCTTAAAAATTATTTGAGACATAGTAAACCATTTAAATATAATCAGCGTTTATTTTAATCCGTTGGGTGAAAATATGTCCGAAAGGGAATTGAAAGAAGTTGGAAAAGTGACGCATTACTTTACTAAGATAGGTGTAGCTGTTGTTAGCCTAACAGATACTCTATCAGTTGGCGACAGAATTCTAATAAGAGGTTCATCAACCAATTTTGAACAAAATGTTGAGTCAATGCAAATAGAGCACAAAAATGTAAATGTTGCATATAGTGGGCAAAGCATAGGGCTTAAGGTAAATCAAAGGGTTAGAGAAGGTGACAGAGTCTACAAAATAATTCAATAAAAACGATATCCTTATAGAAACTGGGAAAAACTTAGATAAGGTCTTTTGAATCATTAGATTACTTTATAAGTATATTTTTTACCTTAACCACTATAATATAAGATGGGGTTTTTGCTGGGAGAAGATGTTAATGAGCGAAAAATTACCCGGTTATAGAGGCTTGGCTTTAAGAACTCTTCTTGATATTGGAGCTGAGATTGGAGATCTAATACGCATAATTAAGGGGGATGTTATCTTAGAGGGAATTTTAATCCCCAGATCTAAATATGGTGATGATAGGCACATCGTGATAAAAATAAAATCTGGCTATAATATTGGAGTGGAAATTACGCCGACAACTAAAATAGAGCGGATTGGAGCAGAGACTAAGCCAGCATTTATTTCACCACCTCTACCCGAGCAAAAATCGAATCTACCGGTAGTTACTATTTTAGGTACTGGTGGAACAATAGCTAGCAGGGTTGATTACAGGACTGGTGCTGTTAGACCAGTCATTTCAGCCAGCGACTTATATAGTATTGTCCCAGAGCTATCTGACATAGCCGTTATCGAGACCGAGATACTCTTCAACATATTTAGTGAAGATTTAACACCAAAGCATTGGTCAGCTATGGCTGAGACTGTTGCTAAACATATTGCTAGAGGCGTTCAGGGCGTTGTCATAACTCATGGAACCGATATGATGGGATACTCTGCTGCGGCCCTAAGTTTTGCATTACAGAATCTGTCGGTTCCAGTGGTCTTTGTCGGCGCCCAAAGATCCGAAGATAGGCCTAGTTCTGATGCGGCTATGAATCTTATAGGTGCTGTTTTAGCTGCTTCAAGGGCACCCTTCGCTGAGGTTGTTGTAGCAATGCATGAAACCCCATCAGATGATGCGATAGTTTTGCATAGGGGAACAAAGGTTAGGAAGTGTCACACGAGCCGTAGAGATGCCTTTAAAACTATAAATGCTAAGCCGCTTGCAAGAGTGCTTGATAATAATATTCAAATGTTGATAGATGATTATAGACCTAGAGACCCATCACGTAGTCTGATTTTGAAACCGTATTTTAGTGAAATGGCGACACTAATAAAATTTTATCCCGGCATGAACCCAAAGGTTATTGACTGGTATGTTTCTGAAGGTTATAGAGGTATTGTTTTAGAGGGTTCTGGTTTAGGGCATGTTCGTCGGGAATGTTTCCCAGCTATTAAGAGAGCTATTGAAAGTGGCGTAGTAGTTGCTATGACATCACAGTGTATTTGGGGGCGTGTTAACATGAACGTGTACTCTAATGGTAGAGATCTTTTAGCGATGGGCGTGATTCCGTTAGGTGATATGCTTGCTGAAACAGCCCTTGTCAAAATGATGTGGGCTTTAGCCCAAACTAAAGACCCTGAAGAAGTTAAAAGACTCTTATTAACAAATGTTGCGAATGAGTTCTCGGAGAGAACCGTTGAAAGCATCGAATTGCCAAGAATTATTAAGTAGGAGGAAGGCATTTTGGGACTAAATTATTATGAGTTGGGGCTTAAAGTTGGCTTAGAATGCCACCAGCAGCTCGCAACACGTGAGAAACTTTTCTGTAAATGTAGGCCAGAACTCTTTAAGGGTGAGCCTGAAATACTATTCTTACGTAGATTAAGGCCGACGCAAAGTGAACTTGGTCAAATAGATCCGGCGGCATACTTTGAATTCCAGAAGGGTGTGAAGATACTTTATGAAGCAAATAGTGATACATCATGCCTTGTTGAAATGGATGAGGAGCCACCTCATGAGCTTAATCCTGAAGCCTTGGAAATAGCACTGATGATAGCGTTAATGATGAATGCTAAACCAGTTAATGAAGTTTACGTTATGCGCAAAATAGTTATAGATGGCTCAAATACAACTGGTTTTCAGAGGACATGCGTAGTTGCCTTAAATGGTTCAATAATTGTTGATGGAAAAATTGTGCCAATACAACATATAAGCCTTGAAGAGGATGCTGCAAGAAAGATGGGTGAAGAAGGTTCCATAATACGCTACAGGATTGACAGATTGGGTATACCATTAGTTGAAGTTACAACGGGACCTGTAATAAATACGCCGGAAGAGGCTGAAAAAGTTGCTCTTGCCATAGGTAGAATATTGAGGTCTACGAGAAGGGTTAAGCGTGGAATTGGAACGATTAGGCAGGACTTAAATATATCCATTAAAGATGGAGCCTTAATTGAAATAAAGGGTGTGCAAGAGCTGGAGCTCGTATCCAAAGTTATTGAATATGAGGTTCAAAGACAATTGAACCTTCTGAAAATCCGTGATGAATTAAAGAGGCGTGGACTCAAAGATGAAGAATTGAAGGAAGAATTTGTTGATGTCACATCAATATTTAGGGAAACTAAATGTCACGTGCTTCAGAGGGCTATAAGCCAAGGAAAACCAGTATTAGCTGTCAAGTTGCCTAAATTCGCTGGTTTACTAGGCTTCGAAATTATACCAGGTTTAAGATTCGGGAGCGAGCTTTCTGATAGAGCAAAATTTTGGGGTAGGGTTGGAGGCGTAATTCACAGCGATGAATTCCAGTTTTATAGTATATCACGTGAGGAAATAGTTAAGTTAAAAAGCACAATGAATGCGACCGATGAAGATGCAATTGTTTTAGTTGCGGATAAAATTGAGAATGCAACTGATGCCTTAAAAGCTGTCGTTGAAAGAGCACGTGAAGCACTTAAAGGTGTTCCTGAGGAGACCCGTGCAGCAAACCCTGATGGAACAACAAGATATATGAGACCTAGGCCTGGAGCCGCTAGGATGTATCCTGAAACAGACGTCCCTCCAATAAAAATTACCGAGGAATATTTAAGGAGACTTAAGGAGAATTTGCCAGAGCAGCCTGAGGAGAGGATTAAGAATTTAATGAAAAAATATGGCATAAATGAGAAGCTTGCTAAGCAGCTTCTGGATTCTGAATATGATGAACTTTTTGAGACTATTGTTAAAGAGACGGGCGTCATCCCAACGGTTGTTGCTGCAACGCTCACAGAAACATTTAAGGCTTTAAAACGTGAAGGTGTGAATATCGATGCTTTAACTGATGGGCAAATAATTGATACTTTTAGGCTTGTGGGATCCGAGAAAACATCCAAAGAGGCTATACCTGAAATCATAAAGTGGTTAGCGAGGCATGAGGGTGCTGAGCCTATAGATGCTGTGAAGGAGCTCGGTTTAATGATGATCTCGGAGGAGGATCTTAAGATAATAGTAAATGAATATGCAAACAAGAATAGAGACTTAATCATAGAGAGAGGATTAGGTGCGCTTGGCGCTTTAATGGGCATAATTATGAAGGATCTTAGGGGGAGAGTTAAACCAGAAGTCGTAAATAGGATGCTAAAGGAAAAAATAATTGAGATCTCCAGAAAAGGCTAAAAACAATGATCTTTTCTTAAAAATATCGAGTTAAAAAATAGCAGATTCTTATCACAAATGTTATAAGGTTGAGATGGTAGAGAAAAATGGGATGACTCTTGGGGAAGATTCAAGCTGAGATAAGAACATCTTTCGGCAAAATAATTGTTGAGGGTGCAACAGCTAGCGACCTCCTCGAAACATTAAGATCTTTACCTAAGGATTTTATTAATGAATTAGAAAACGTTATTTCTGAGGCTACCACATTCAGTAAGAATAAAGAATTTAATGATTTGGTAAAGTTTACAGAAAACGGCCCAATTTTAATTCTAAAGGACCCCGGAATTATTACACATTACGAGGCAGTCGGCTTAATTCTGTATTTTTCTGAGAATAGAAGTAATAGGCCATCCCAAATAAGATATCTTCTTGAGTACTCCGGGATAAAAACTCATGTTTCCTCAAGGCTAAATGAAATGGCTAAACGCGGACTAGTCTTTAAATTAACAGTTGATGAGGCAAAGTGGACTTTGAGCCCAAGAGGTGAACGTTGGATTGAAGAAGAAGTATTACCGAAGTTAAAGAGGCTTCTGTGATTATTACTCCTTCTCTTTAGCATACTCATCATAGGCTTTGAGCATAGCTTTAATATATTCCTTCAGCATATCAGGTGTTATTTCCGAGCTTATTGTTAGGTTTACTGAAATATTTGCTCTAGGTTCAAGAGGTATTCCGGAGGGGAAAACCTGTTTTTCTTTAATCTTTTCAGCAGGCTTAACCGCCCTAACTTCACCTGGTATAGCAACTTTCTTAGTTAACTTAGCGGGCTTTGTAGGCGTATATAACCAATCTATTTGAAAGGCATATGCTATTAAATCTAGGAAGGCACTTAATCCAACTTTGTCAGCTCTAAGATCTCCAACCACTCTTGGTAGTTCAACTAAAATGGAATCCCTATCCATGCTACTACTTCTTATGCGCTCAACAAACTTTGTTAAGACCTCATCCTTAGACAGAATGTCTCTCAGTAACTGTTTAGTTAAGCTACTTTCAGGGTCTATTCGATACGCATATGCAAATTCCGCAGCCTCACGTGTCAATCTATATTTTCCCTGTTCCTTCTCGCTTTCTTCTATAAAACCCCAGCTTTTAAGAAAGCCATTATTACGACTAATATTATGCAATGTGACAGTAGATCTTTCCGCTACATCGCTAACACCCACATACTCTTTATCTGCGCCAGCATTCAAGTATGCGACAAGAATGTCACATATTTTAGAGAAGCTTAAGCGCCTAGGAAGAATTTTAGATGTACACAAAATGGATCCCTCAACCACATAAACCTATATGTTTGGGCATAATATTATATTTTTGTTTTCCAATATCTTATTCATTTTCATTGGCGAAAAATCTTTAAATCAAAAGTTCCCATATATCTTGAAAACATAAGGATTTGTGGATAACAATGTGTAACGGGGAAGCAAACTTAGAGTTAATTGTTAAATATAAGGATATTGAGGCAAAATTCACCGGGAGCCCTGAGGATGTTATAAGAGCTTTCTTTGGTTTCATGAGTAAAGTTCTTCCAGCATATGATTTCGCTTCCAACCTAATTCTTACAGTAGACTTGGAAGATCTCTTAAAGAGGATTAAAGGGTTAATAGCGTTTACACCGGAGGGACCTGTGATAACAATCCCCCGTGAAAGACTTGGTGGAGATAGGAATGTAATAATATTGAATCTTATTAAGGCGTATGTTGGGTATAAAACTGGACGTTTAGAAAAAGATTCGCTTTCGATGTCTGAGATAATGGCTTTAACTGGCGGCAAAAGTGGAACCATTGCCGCTCGTTTAAGCGAGCTAACGGATATTGGTTTAGTTGAGAGAGTTGGACGTGGGGAGTATAGAATTACAACACTAGGTGTTAAGTTCTTTTTAGAGGAGGTTCTTCCGAAAATTAAGTTAGAGGGCGGATCTGGATTTGAGTGAAAAAGGAAAAGGAGTTGTTAAAGTTCATTTAGAATTTAACGATATTAAAGCTGATTTTGAGGGGGATTCTGACCAGGTTTTTGAGTCTGTACTACGATTCCTATCACAAATAAATCCAAATATCGAGGTTCTCCGGAGGATAATTTATACGCCAGACATTGTAAAACTGATGAATTCTATCGCCGGATTAGTGGAGATAACACCAGGTGGACCAACAATAACACCAAGCGCCAATCTACCTACTAAAAGCTCTATATGCCTAGTTCTTTTAGGCGCATACATTGGCAATAAGATTGGAAAGATGCAGAAGGATACTTTATCCGTAAATGAGATATCAATGTTAATAGGGAAGGCCAGAAAAACCGTGAGCAATGAGATTCCAAATCTTGTTGAAAGCGGATTAGTTGAGAAGGTATCTGAGGGAGAATATCGAATAACACAGCTGGGAATAAGGAGAACCGAAGAACTAGTTAAATCGATAAAGCAGGGCAGCACATTACCTACCAAGTAGATCGGTTATGGAAAAATCCAATTTTTACGTTAGTGATATATACATCTTTTTAATTTCTCGTAATTGCTTATCTTCTGTTTTAGGGAGCCGTGAGGAGGTCTTGAGGGGTAAGCCTTTAGCCGCTGTAGTTTCAGCTGGATTATCAAAGTTTGGTAAAAGAGATGGCTTTTCAGGTAGAGAGATGTTTATTGAAGCCGCTAAAGAGGCATTTGAAAGATGCCCTAACATTGATCCGAAAAGGGATATTAAGGCGCTCATAGTTGGCAATATGAGTGAATCCTTTGAGCATCAATGCCACTCGGCTCCAATAATGTCAGACTGGGCTGGCTTATTGCCTATACCATCAGTTAGAGTTGAGGTTGCATGCGCATCTTCAGGAGCCGCTATTAGGTATGGATTAATTTCAATACTCTCAGGCATGTACGATGTTGTTATGGTCGGCGGCTTCGAAAAGATGACTCATAGAACAACGCTTGATGCAACTGAATACTTAGCTATGGCATCTGACTTCCCATTTGAGCAATGGAATGGAGCAACATTTCCGGGATTATTTGCGCTTATGGCAACAGCACATATGAATGACTATGGGACAAGTGAGGAGCAAATGGCTCTTGTTGCAGTTAAAAATCATCATAATGGCACGTTAAATCCAAAAGCCCATATACAGAAAGAGGTTACTGTTGAGCAGGTTTTAAGCTCAAGAGTGATAGCTAAACCATTAAAGCTTTTTGACTGCTCCCTAATCTCTGATGGAGCTAGCTGTGCGATTTTAACTAGACCGGATATGGCGAGAAAATATACTGATACACCCGTTTATATAATAGGTTCAGGACATGGGACGGATGCGATAGGACTTTATGAGAGAGAAAGCCTAACAAGTCTTAAAGCGACGAGGCTTGCCGCTAAAGAAGCTTACGAGATGGCTGGTTTAGAAGCCAAAGATATTGATATCGCTGAGGTCCATGATTGCTTCACAATAGCCGAGATAATTGCCTATGAAGATTTAGGTTTTTGTAAACCTGGAGAGGGTGGAAAATTTATTGAGGAAGGCATTCCAACACTGGATGGTGAACTACCAGTGAACACTAGTGGGGGTCTTAAAGCGAAAGGACACCCCGTTGGCGCAACGGGTACGGCGCAGTTATACGAAATCTTCCTGCAACTGACTGGTCAAGCTGGTGAAAGGCAGGCTGATGGATGCAATATTGGTTTGACACAGAATTTAGGTGGAAGTGGTGCAACATGCATAGTTCATATATATTGTAGGGGGTGACATCTTGAGCGGTGAAGAATACCCGCTTACAATTGAGCAATTCTACAAGTTTATAGGTGAAAAGAAACTTATGGGCGCAAAATGTAACAAGTGTGGAAATATTCTTGTTCCACCCAGACCAATATGTCCAAAATGCTTTTCAAACAATTTAAGCTGGATCCAGCTGGAGAATAGGGGTAAACTTTTAACGTATACTGTTATTCATGTTGCGCCAGGAATGTTTCAGCAAATGGTTCCTTACGCCATGGGAATAATTGAGCTAAAGAATGGTGTCCGATTACCAGGAATAATCCAAGGAGTAAAGCATGAAGATCTAAAGATAGGTATGGAACTAGAAGTAGACTTTGACACAAAAATTCCCTCAACGTGGCCTCAATGGCCAAGATACTTCTTTAGGCCATCATCATAAATTAATTTACTAAGATTCGTTTTTCGCAGTATTTCATTTGGTGCATTCTCTATGAGCGAGGACGAATTCAGTAAATATGTGAATGACCCTCTCTGGCCAATTCTAGTAGAGACTGTCCATGCAATAGTTATGTATAGACATCATAAGGCTTATGTCAGAGAAAAAGTGTTGCGTGAGCAACCAAATATATCGCCTAGAAAACTTGCTGCGGATATGGGCATACCACTTGGCGAAGCAATAGTCATTTTATATGAGATTAGGAGCGAGTTGGGGGAGAAGGCAAAATTCAGCGTCTCTCAGCCTTCAACAACATAACGGTAATAGACGTGTTCCCCAGCTGTTGGGCTGCGTCTCGTTATCTTAATTATATCTCCAGGTTTAGCTCCAATAACTCGTACAATTGGGTCAGATGTCTTTATGCGGGGTAGTTTATATGGTTCAACACGATATTTCTCCAGAACCTCTTTTCTCTCCTCAGGAGAGAGAATTTCATGCTTTGGAACAAGATAGTGCCTAAATATATTGAATGAAGGGAAGTCTTGTGGTATCAGCTCAATATTCTTCCTCCGAGCTAAGGATTTGGCTGACTGAGTATATTTTCCGCTCACAATTATGCCGTTCTCAACATTCTTAGAACTCATATATTTTGCCATTTGATTAATATATTTCACGCCTATAGCTTCATCTGTTGAAATAACCCAAATAAGAATCTTCTTACCTTCAGAATCCTCAACAGTGATTAAGGCGCCCTCTTTGGCATTCTCCCTTTCTAGTAACTTATAATTTCTAAGTTCAATTAGCACCTGCGTTTTCCTTTCAAGTATAGGGTCAAGAGCCAAAAACCTGAAGCACCCCTTAACCTCAAATATTGTTTGTTATAATCCAGAATAACTCAACTTTTAAACTTTACGTTATTATTTAGGGTTACTTGAAGAACTACCTCTCTCAGAAAATTAACCATAGCCGCTATGACACCAATAGTCTGTGAAACTATACTAAAAATCCTGCTACAACATCTTCTACATTTGACTCACATAAGAGTTTCTAAGGTTTGAATCTGCTGCTTCGGCTGGAACTATGCCTATTGATCTGCCAACATTTCGCTAACCTGAAAAGGAAAGAGCTTAAATGTTAATTTCGAATTTTCTATGGATTAATGCTGAGATAAATAGGATTTGAGTTCATTTAGGGGATTAGGTGGAATTGAAGTTTAAGGTTGTTGCTATTGGCGGAACATTCGATGAGTTACATAAGGGACACAAAACCCTGCTGAAGACCGCATTTGCGTATGGTGAGAATGTTTGGATAGGCTTGTGCACGGATGAGTTTGCAAAAAAACTCCGTAAAAATCATGAGATCGCTCCCTATGAAGAGAGGGTTAACGAGTTAAAGCGTTTTCTCAATGATTTGGGTGCATCTAATAGGGCTAAAATAATCCCGCTCTCGGACTCTTATGGTCCAGCAGCAATAAGCACTGAGATAGATGCTATAGTGGTTAGTAAGGAGACTGAGCCTAGGGCTAGAGAAATAAATGTTTTAAGAGTGAGGAATGGGCTTAAACCTCTTGAAATAATTGTTATAGATATGGTTCCAGCCGAAGATCAGATTCCAATATCAACCACGAGGATTAGGCGTGGTGAAATAGATAGGGAAGGAAAAATAATAAAGAGGGAAAAATAGATTTAATGCGGAAAGTTTAAGTTCAAAATTAGTTATTTATTTTGTGGGGTAATATAATATTCTGATTCGCGTGTGTAGTGATTTAGTTGAGAAGAACTGGTCTAGCCGAGCTACCGCTTCATGATGGTAAAGCTCCTCAGTGGCTAGTTGAGCGCATGATAAAGTTAGCTAGAGAGATAGTCGCAATAATTATTGACGAGTATGGGCATGAAATTTTCCTACAGAGGATTTCAGACCCCTATTGGTTTCAGGCTTTTGGTTGTGTTCTAGGCTATGACTGGCATTCATCTGGTGTTACAACCGTTGTTACTGGAGTACTCAAGACAGCCTTAAAAAGCGAGGATCTAGGCGTAGCAGTCTGTGGGGGTAAGGGTAAAGCCTCTAAGGAGACGCTCTCTGAGATAATTAAGGTTGGAGAAACATTTAATCTATCAACTAACAAAATAGAGAGTCTCCGATATGCCAGTAGAATGAGTGCAAAGGTTGATAATACAGCGATACAAGCTGGCTACCCACTCTACCACCACGCATTCTTTGTCACCGAACATGGAAAGTGGGCTGTAATACAGCAGGGCATGAATATAAATGATAGGACAGCGCGGAGATACCATTGGCTCTCAGACCACGTGGAAAGCTTCGTTGTTGAGCCACATAAGGCCATAGTTGGGGACGTAAGGCGACCAATAGCCCTAGACATGACAGCTAAGGAGAGCGATGAATGCCGGAAAACATCCGTTGATATAGCCAAGGAGAGAACGGAGAAAGTTGCCAGAATGTTTGAGATGATAAGATCAGCATGCCAGAGATCCCTCCAAGAGTGGATTCCGGAGATACCGGCTAAAGAGTGGAAAGAATATGTTGCAGAGTTCCTTAAGATGCCCTTCACAATAAACTGGAAAGCCCTAAAAAGAGCCTACGAGATACAGCCAAGAAACTATGAGGAGCTGCTGGGCATTAAGGGCATAGGTCCCTCAACGGTTAGAGGCCTAGCCTTAGTAGCCGAGATAATATATGGCAATAAGCCAAGCTGGAGAGACCCAGTCAAATACTCCTTCGCATACGGTGGCAAAGACGGGGTTCCATACCCCGTAGATAGAAAAGCAATGGACGAATCAATAAGCATACTAAGGGAAGCTGTTGAAAAGGCGCGACTAGGAGACAGAGAACGCCTAAACATACTCCAAAAACTAAGAAAATTCGTACCACCAGACGTTAAAACCTAGATCTCAAAGAATCATTTTTATGGCAGCAGGTATTCTTCCATCCCTTCTCCCAAAACCAATTTTATATATACTTCTCGCTAAATTTTCTGGGATCTCCCTTCAACAATTCTCCCTATTTATGAAAATCGAATATTTAAGGACTAGGCTGCCCAGTGAATCGTTTCAATATGACCCGCATTCCTCTGGCTGAACTTATCCAAATCAAACAATGATTACCGCTCTGTAAGAGATCTTTTATGAGATTACCTAATATTAAACTAAAATAAAAAAGAGGGTTACTTAGGTCTTCTGAGTAGAGCGAGGGTTGCCATGACGATAGCTACAACTGAGAGGACTATTGAGACAATAAGATATTCTATGGGAGCGGGCGTTCCAGGATCGCCTTTTGGACCTTGTGGACCCTGCGGACCTTGTGGACCTCTCATATCAATAACTTTAAATGATGCACTCGCACTTTCACCTACATTATTCATTACAGTAATAGTATAAAT